>JAEEGL010851281.1_pt1 | contig 11281 bp, 11 predicted proteins | sample 9134231 | NCBI WGS metagenome assembly JAEEGL01 (sample SAMN16246548, study PRJNA631951) | gut metagenome | biome: gut microbiome; feature: rumen; material: fiber-attached | host: Bos | place: Iran: Karaj | collected 2018-10
ATCTCAATTTCCTTACCGCTGATATACTCAGTAGTTACCAAGGTCATTTTCTTCTCCTCCTCTGATTTCCTTCAATCTTGCATAGATTGCCGCGATGACACCGATCAGGACGATCGCGATGATCGCACTGCATGCCAGCAGCACGCCGGTTGACATGGTCCCTGCGTTGTTCAGATAGATCAGGAAGACAGCAAGAACGAGCAGTAAAGCTACGATCACAATACTGACTATGACGGATTCACGGTATTTCTTCACGGTATCCCTGCGGTGGATGTCCACGAGCTCGGTGCTGTTTTCTTCCCCGCGCAGGATTTCCTCCAGGTAGTGTTCCGTATTCAGGTCCGAAATGGTCTCGCCGCTTTCAGAGATCAGATGGCAGACTCGCTGCGCGTTCACGATGCCGCAGCGCTGCTCTTCCAGCAAAAGCGCATGCAGGTGCAGCGCTTCCGGCAGAGAGAGGCGCCCCTCCAGAACATCGGAAATTGCGCTGATCGGCATATCCAGCTTTCGCAGCAGCTTGATCACACGAAGGCGTTTGATATCGTCGTCGGTATAGTCGCGATAGCTGTTCTCAAGCTCACGCCCCGGCGTCAAAAGGCCTTCCTTTTCGTAAAAGCGAATATTCTTTTTGGTGATTCCGACGAGATCCTCTACCTCTTTGATTCGCATGTGTTCACCTCTTAGCAATAAAACGCAGGACCGACGCGCAATGAAACGCTGAGGATGCTAAAAAATCAGCAGCCCCAACCCGTATGAAATGCAGTTTGCGGCAAGTGTGGTCAGAAACAGCTTCAGGCCGCGTCCGAATGCCGCGGCATAGACAGCGTACTCCGCAAGGACGACCAGACCTTCCATCAGATAGATCAACGCGCCCGGATTCCCGGAAAATGCAAGCATGATCGTCAGGTTCAGGAGCAGATTCGTGATGACGTTGGCGCAGACGATGATGATCAGAGCAGAGCGGTCGCGGTAACCCAGCAGTGCAAGGAATGTTCCCTCGATCAAGACTGTCAGAAGACAGCATAAAAAGATCATTTCCTGCCGCTTTCCTCCGGCGCAGCATCGCACTTCGCAGAAGATTCAAGGCGCTGTTTGACCCTGGATCTGCGGATGCGGATCAGCGCCGAGATTGCGAGGAGCACGACGGCGACAACCAGAACGATCAGCGCGACCGGTGCGAGTACCCGAAACGGCGATACGACATCCAGAAGCATGTGAAACGGAAATAGCAGAAACTCCATATGAACTCCCTCAATCGTTCATTTCTTTTTACTGCGAAGCGTCTTGATCAGAATGACTGCGGCAATGATCACGACTGCTATGATGATCGGAAGAATGGGACTGTCCAACAGACGCTTCGTGGTGTGATAGGGCTCCGGTATGGATGGGATGTCGGCGAAGGAAGCGGTAGACAGGACAAACGCCATGAGCGTGAACAACCCGGCGGAAAGCAGTTTTTTCATCAGACAGATCTCCTTTCAGCGTTCGGCAAACAGGATTATTTTTTCCGCTTGGACAGTACCCGGATCAGGATCACAATGGCGATGACGACAACCGCGGCAACCAGCACCGCGATCAGCCAGGGATTTGGAGCGGGCTTTTGATCGACAAATTCCGGCGGTATCAACGCATCTGCGAGCGCAGACATGCGGAGGGCGAGCATGGAGACGATCACGAGAAGAAAGGAATACACTTTTTTCATGGTTGCATCATCAGCTCCTATCATGTCCTTTTGAAAAACGATTCGAAGAATATATGATCGCAAAAATCCCGAAACAGAATGTGAGGATTACAAGCGTTCGGAGATATGGGCCCGACAGTGAGATGAACTGCCCGGCGATCGTCCCCGGCCAGAGCGCGGAGGCGGCGAGACCGAACGCAAAGCCGGGAGAATCCGGCATCATAAGCCAAAGAAGCCAGAGCGTGACCGGCATGGATAGATTCAAAAGGAATTGGCCAACGAGAGAAAGCGGCATGCTGCGGCTGAAAAACGCGATGCATACGGCAGCAAGCGGGACGGATAACCATGCCATGCGCTTTGCGCCGATCTTATCACAGACAAAACCGCCTGCTGTTTTTCCGGCGAAGACGAAAAACGTCATCAGGAAGGCGTGCAGCGCCGTCTTTTTCCATGGGAACGAGACGGCAACGCCTCCAAGCGCGCGTACGGCAACTGCGCAGGCCAGCAGCAGCACGGGGAACGTCGGAAAGCCGGATGCGGACAACGAAAGCGGCTTCGAAATCCGGAGATCCTCCTTGTGCGTGGCCAGGATCATCGCCGCACACAGCAGCATCAGAATCGCCAACAGCCAGCCGAAACGCGGGTAAAGCGTTCCGAGCGTAACGCCGAACGCACCCGGCGCGACGAAAACGCCGAGCGGCCAGGATTTCCCGGAGCTTTCCCGAAGCGTTACAGTGCCCGCAGTAACGTGAAACACGCTGTTGCCAAGGCCCACCAGCGCGACGCGCAGGAAAAACGGCAACGGCAACGCAAACCCGAGAACCACGCAGACGAGCGATGCGAGCTCCGGCATTTTGCAGAGCCGGTATCGGTCGACAAGCAGTCCCACGACACATTGTGTTGAGAATGCGAGCGTGTTATAGAACAGGATTCCGGCGATGAGCCGTTCTCCTTCTTCCCCGGCGGAAAACAGTGTTGTCACGCAAAGTGCGTCGACAAGAAAATGCGCGATAGAATTCAACAGAAGGGTCATAGCGGCCTGCCCCAATCAAATAAGTAATTTCATTCTATCATATTAACGTGAAATATGATAGAATGTTCTTGAATTTTTTTGAGGAGATTGAAAACAATGATCACAGTTGAAAATCTGACCCTTCAATATGGCGGGCAGGTGCTTTATTCCCATGCAGATCTCCAGTTCACGCGCGGGAACTGTTATGGCATCATCGGCGCCAACGGCGCCGGAAAATCCACACTTCTTCGGCTGATCGCGGGTGATGAGGAGCCGACAGCGGGACATATCAGCATTGATCCGAAAGCGCGGATGTCCGTACTGAAGCAGAATCAGAGCATGTTCGACGATTACCCGGTGCTGGAGACAGTCATCATGGGCAACATGACGCTCTATAACTGCGGCAAGGAGAAGGATGCGATCTACGAAAAAGAGGACTTTTCCGACGCCGACGGTATCCGTGCCGCGGAGCTGGAGGAGCAATTCGCAGAACTCGGCGGCTGGGAGGCCGAGAGCGACGCTGCAAAACTGCTGCAGGGCCTCGGTATACCCGTGGAATTCCATCAGACGCTGATGGCGGCGATGGATCCGCGGCAGAAGGTCAAGGTCTTGCTGGCGCAGGCGCTGTTCGGGAACCCGGATATCATACTGCTCGATGAGCCGACCAACAACCTGGACCTTGCCAGCGTCGTATGGCTGGAGGATTTCCTGATGGATTATGACGGAACTGTCCTCGTCGTCAGCCATGACCGCTATTTTCTCAACAACGTTTGCACCCACATTGTCGACATCGATTACGGCAAAATCAAGATGTATGTCGGCAACTATGACTTCTGGTACGAATCGAGCCAGTTGATCCAGAAGCTGATCAAGGACCAGAACAAAAAAGCCCAGCAGAAGATCGAAGAGCTCCAGAGCTTTATTCAGCGGTTTTCCGCGAACAAATCCAAATCCCGTCAGGCGACGAGCCGCCGAAAGCTGCTGGACAAGATCACCGTAGAGGAGCTCCCCGCGTCCTCGCGCCGTTATCCCTGGGTCGGATTCAAGGCCGAGCGCGAGCCCGGTAAGGACCGTTTGTTCGTCGAGAATGTCAGCAAGACCATCGACGGCGTGAAATTGATCAACAACCTGAGCTTTATCATGGGCAAGGAGGACAAGATCGCGATCATCGGCGCGAACGAGATCGCAATTACGACGCTTTTCCAGCTCCTGGCCGGGGAACTTGAACCGGACGAGGGAACGATCAAATGGGGCGTTTCCACGACGCAGTCCTACTTCCCCAAGAACCATGAGAGCTTTTTTGCGGGACACGATGAAAACCTGATTGACTGGATGCGGCAGTTCTCTGTCGATAAGCGCGAAAGCTATCTGCGGACATTTCTTGGGCGCATGCTCTTCTCCGGGGATGAGGTCTATAAGAGCGTTAAAGTGCTTTCCGGCGGCGAAAAAGTGCGCTGCATGCTCAGCAAAATGATGCTGGAGGGACGGAACGTGCTGTTGTTCGACCAGCCGACCAACCATTTGGACCTGGAGGCGGTCCAGGCGCTGAACAACGGTATGGAGGCATTCCCGTTCAATATCATCTTTACGAGCCACGACCACCAGCTGACGCAGACTGTGGCCAATCGGATCATTGAACTGACCGAGGACGGTTTCATAGACCGGATGATGCACTATGATGAGTATATGCATCTATACAGTGAAGAACCTTAAAAATATCTGAACCGGAAGGAAGAAAAACGGACATGACAACCGGAATCACGGCTGTCATGTCCGTTTTCATATATACCGGATCAGGATTGCTCTTCCAGCTTCCGGCAGTACTGCTGCCATCGCCACGAATCAGCGCACATGTCCTCAAGATTCTTTTCGGCTTTCCAGCCGAGCAGCTGATGCGCCTTCGTCGGATCGGCATAACAGACGGCGATGTCTCCACCGCGGCGCGGTGCGATCTCGTAGGGAATGCGCACGCCGTTGGCCTTTTCAAACGCGCGGATCACGTCCAGTACGCTGTATCCTACGCCGGTTCCAAGGTTGATGATCTCCGTGCCGCTGTGCGTCTGTGTGAAGCGCAGCGCGGCAAGATGTCCTTTTGCCAGATCGACAACGTGGATGTAATCGCGTACGCCGGTGCCGTCTGGGGTCGGATAATCGTTGCCGAATACGCGAAGATGATCGAGCTTGCCCACGGCAACCTGCGTGATATAAGGCATCAGATTGTTCGGGATGCCGTTTGGCTTTTCGCCGATCAGACCGCTTTCGTGAGCGCCGATGGGGTTGAAATAACGAAGAAGAACGACGCTCATCTCCGGAATTGCTTTCGCGGTGTCTGTGAGGATCTGCTCGATCATGTATTTCGTCCATCCGTAGGGATTCGTGCATCCGCCCGCGGGCGCCGTCTCACGGAACGGAACGTTCTCACTCATTCCATAGACTGTTGCTGAAGAGCTGAAAATAAAACGGCTGCAGGAGAAACGCTGCATCGTCTCCAGGAGCGTCAGCGTTGTGTCAAGGTTATTGCGGTAGTACGCGAGGGGCTTTTCTACGCTCTCCCCTACCGCCTTGAAACCGGCGAAGTGCATGACGGCGGAAATCTCGTTTTCACTGAAAATCTTGTCCATCATTGCACGATCCGCCACATTGCCGCGATAAAACAGCGGTCGTTTCCCCGTGATTTCCTGAATCCGGTCGATCACGCTCTCTTCACTGTTGGAGAGGTCGTCCACAATGACGATCTCCTCCCCCGCATTGAGCAGCTCTACCGCCGTATGAGAGCCGATATAACCAGTCGCGCCTGTTAAAAGTATCATGGAATGAAAACCTCCTGAAAGAAATCATGCATACCGTGCAAAAGATCCTGAACCTTTGCCGTGATGCGCTATGCGAAAATGCTGAAAACATGGACTGCCGGTTGCTGCCCGTCATCGTCCGAACAGCTCCGCAGTGCGAAGCATCCTCTCTGCGATTTCCACATGGAACGGACAGCGCGCTTCACAGCCCCTGCAGCCGATACACTCCGACGCAGTGTGCGGCAGTGCGAGATAGTGTGACCTTACGCTTTCCGGAACCTGCGGCTGCGACATAGCCAAATCAAAGAATTTGTTGACCGCCGCAATGTCGATCTCGGCCGGACAGGGTTTGCAGTGACCGCAATATGTGCACATTCCGGAATAGGAATGCATCGGCGCCGAAGCAATGACGGTTGCGTAATCCTTATCCTCGTATCCGGCACTTTCATAAGCCAGCGCGGCGTCGATCTGCTCTTTTGTATCGAAGCCGCAGAGGATCGACGCAACGCCCGGTCTTGTCAGCGCATAGTGGATCAACTGGACCGGCGTGAAGGATACACCGAATGGAGAGCGTTCCCTGCTGAACAGCCGGCCGCCGAAAAAGCCCTTCATTACCGTCAAGCCAACGTCGTTTTCCTCACACATCCGATAAAATGCGGCGCGTTCCGGATCGATGCCGGAGGAATGGAATTCGTCGTACCCCTGAAACATTGTTTCAAGATCCTCCGTAGCAGGACGCATATCAAATGCAGGATTGATGCTGAAGAGGATCATTTCGATGAAACCGGTCTCGACCGCCAGCTTGCCGATTCTCGGGTTGTGTGTGCTCAGACCGATGTGGCGGATCACACCGCTGCGATGCAGCGCAAGCACATAGTCGATGAATCCGCCGTCCATGACGCGATCCCATTCCTCGACAGAATCGATGTAGTGAATCATCCCAAGATCGATGTAGTCGCTGCGCAGTCTGCGCAGCAGATCCTCGAACGCGGGGCGGACTTGTTCCATGTCCCGCGTACGGACATACTGTCCGTTTTGAAACGTAGAACCGATGTGCCCCTGTACAAACCAGGAATCACGGCATCCGTCCAGCGCCGCGCCGATGATATCCCTGGACTTCGGATCAGCCATCCAGCAATCGACAAGATTGATTCCGGAATCGTGCGCGTAACGCAGCAGATCAACCGCTTCCGCCGCATCGTGCCGTTCCAGCCACTCTCCGCCGAAACCGATCTCGCTGACCGGCAGGCCGGTCTTTCCAAGCTTTCTGTAAATCATGTATCCGCATCCACCCCACTGATAAAGCGCCGTCCGAAGCTGCCTTCCATCTGCGAATTCCATCTGCGAATTCCATACACAAGTTTACGCGAACTCGATCCTCAAGTCAATAACCTACATCAGCAGAGGACGGATCACGCAAACAGCGAATCACGTGGACCGATACGTATCTTTGACGTTATTCGCATCATAGGATGGAGCAAATCATCAATGGAGGAAGAGAGAATGGTCATATTTCTGAGACGGAATCGGAGAATTCTATATGCAGCAGGCCTGGTGGTTGCGGTCGCGCTGATTTTTCTCATTTCCGGCACACCGGCTTTTGTGAGCACCGCTGCTGCGACGAGGCAGCTGCCGATCTACTGCGTGCAGCGAGACGATCCGTGCGTTTCCCTGACCTTTGATGCAGCGTGGGGAAACGAGGATACACAGCTGCTGATCGATATTCTGGGAAACTATGGGGTCAAAGCGACTTTTTTTGTCGTTGGTAGCTGGGTGGATAAGTATCCGGATTCCGTCAGGGCGTTATCCGATGCCGGACATGAGGTTATGACGCACTCCGACGATCATGCGCATTTCACGAAGCTGTCTTCCGAAGAGATTCAGAAGAATATCAATCAAAGCTGCGACAAAATCGAGGGTGTCACCGGTAAACGTCCGACGCTCTTCCGATGTCCTTATGGGGAATATGATGATCATGTGATCGCGGCCGTTTCGGAAATGGGGATCAAGTCGATCCAGTGGGATGTTGACAGTCTGGACTGGAAAGAGCTTTCCGCCCGGGAGATCCTGCAGCGTGTTCAAAGCGGTGTGCAGCCGGGAAGCATCATCCTGTTTCACAACGCCGCAAAGCATACGCCGGAAGCTCTGCCTGCCATCATTGAATACCTCATTCAAAACGGTTATCATATCGTTCCGGTTTCACAGATCCTCCTCACGGGAGATTATGAAATGGATCACACCGGGAGGATGTGTCGCCCGGGAAGCGCATAAGGCGCATAAGGACATTGAAAAATACAAAAATCGGGGTATAATATCGATCAGAACGAACTTAATGAGAATAAAAACGGAGGTACAGTCACTTGGAACATGTTCTGAGCAAAGGTGAAGCGGAAGCCCTGAATCAATGGTGGCGTGCCGCGAATTATCTTTCTGCATGCCAGCTTTATCTGCTGGACAATCCGCTGCTGACAGAGCCGCTGAAGCGTGAGCATGTCAAGCGGAAAATCGTCGGGCACTGGGGCACGGTCCCCGGACAGAACTTCATCTATACCCATCTGAACCGAATGATCCGAAAATACGATCTTGATATGATCTATCTTTCCGGACCGGGACACGGCGGAAACGCCATGGTGGCGCAGGACTGGCTGGACGGAAGCTACAGCGAGGTCTATCCGAACGTCAGCCAGGACAAGGAGGGCATGCGGAAGCTCTTCAAGCAGTTCTCATTTCCCGGCGGGGTTTCCAGCCATGTCGCGCCGGAAACGCCGGGCAGCATCCATGAGGGCGGAGAACTCGGCTATTCCCTGCTGCACGCCTTCGGCGCGGTGTTCGACAACCCGGACCTCATTGCGGTGTGCGTTGTCGGCGACGGCGAAGCGGAGACGGGTCCCCTTGCGACCTCATGGCAGAGCCATCGTTTCCTGAATCCGCTGCGCGACGGCGTCGTACTCCCGATCCTGCACTTGAACGGCTACAAAATCGCAAACCCGACTGTGCTTGCACGGACGAGCGACGAAGACCTTGAAAAACTCTTCTGCGGTATGGGGTGGAAACCGTATTTTGTCGTGGGAAGCGATCCGATGCCGATGCATGAGGCAATGGCGGAAGCGCTGGAATCTTGTTGGGAAGATATTCAGATGATCCGCTGCGCCGCAAGCGAGGGCAAGCCCTCCGCGTGCAAGTGGCCGATGATCGTTTTGCGCACGCCGAAGGGCTGGACCGGCCCGAAAGAAGTGGACGGAAAGATCATTGAGGGAACATTCCGCGCCCATCAGGTACCGATCGACATGTCAAAGCCGGAGCATCTTGCCCGTGTGGAAGAATGGCTGAGGAGCTACCGCCCGGAGGAGCTCTTCAACTCCGACGGCACCCTCACGGATGCGCTCAAGGCGATCGCCCCGTCTCCGAAGCGGCGCATGGGCTCGAATCCTCACGCAAACGGCGGACTCCTTCTGCGCGATCTGAGACTCCCGGATTTTCGCGATTATGCCATCGAAGTCCCCGAGCCCGGCGCAGTGATGGAACAGGATATGATGGTCCTCGGCGGATATGTCCGCGACGCGATCCGCATGAATCCGGAGAACTTCCGCGTTTTTGGTCCCGATGAGACGATGTCCAACCGCCTGAACAAGGTGTTCGAAGCGACCGGCCGCGTTTGGAACGCCGAAACGGTCCAGGGCGACGAATTCCTGACGCCGGACGGCAGGGTCATGGACTCCATGCTGTCTGAGCATTGCTGCGAGGGATGGCTGGAGGGCTATCTTCTGACCGGCCGGCACGGCTTCTTCAACTGCTACGAGGCCTTTATCCGCATTGTCGATTCGATGGCTTCGCAGCACGCAAAATGGCTCAAAGTCACGAATCAGCTCCCGTGGCGCGCAAAGATCGCCTCTTTGAACTATATCCTCTCCTCCAATGTCTGGCAGCAGGATCACAACGGCTATACGCATCAGGATCCGGGCTTCATCGACCATCTGGTCAACAAAAAAGCGGATGTCACGCGGATCTATCTGCCGCCCGATACCAACTGCCTGCTGAGCGTTTTCGACCACTGCATCCGCAGCAGGAATTATATCAACGTCATTGTGACGAGCAAGCACCCGCGCCCGCAGTGGCTCACGATGGAACAGGCGATCCGACACTGTACGCAGGGCGTTGGGATCTGGCAGTGGGCCAGCAGCGACGAAGGAACAGAGCCGGACCTCGTGATGGCCTGCTGCGGAGACGCCCCGACGCTGGAGACGCTGGCTGCGGTATCGATCCTGAGAAAAGCGCTGCCGGCATTGAAGATCCGCGTCGTGAATGTTGTTGATCTGATGCGATTGCAGGACAGCACACAGCACCCGCACGGGCTGAAGCAGGATGATTACGATATGATCTTTACGAAGGACAGGCCGATCCTCTTCGCGTATCACGGCTATCCTTCGCTGATCCATGAACTGACTTACAAGAGAAGGAATAAAGACCTCCATGTCCGCGGCTATATCGAGGAGGGGACGATCACGACGCCGTTCGACATGCGCGTGCAGAACAATCTTGACCGCTTCCATCTTGTAGAAGATGCAGTCAAGCTCATTCCAGGCCTTGGAAACCGCGGCGCAGCGCTTGTTCAGCAGATGAAAGACAAGCTCATCGAACACAAGCTCTATATCCGAGAATACGGCGCAGACCTTCCCGAAGTGGAAAACTGGGTGTGGACGCCGTAATCGTGCAAATTCCACATTTTTTTCCAACGGCAGCCGAAAAACCGGCTGCCGTTTGTTATGAAATAAACACTGTTTGAAGGGGGCGGAATTCACCGTTTCTTATTGACTTTGTAAGGATTATCGGGTAAAATTCAAAGTTGAACAGGTTCGTATGACGCCATACCTGTTATGGTACGCCTGCCGGCTTCCCGCCGCGTCTCATCGCGGTTTCGCCCGACCGGCGTTTCGCTTGCGCATCAATACAGAAATTTTCATATGGAGGAAAAGCAATGATTCTTGACGAAAAACATGAGATGATGCGAAAGTTCTTCCGTCAGTTTGCAGAGACCGAGTTTACCTCTGAGCTGTGCGATGAACTGGAAGCAACCGGCGAGTTCGACAGAAAGATCTTTGACAAGATGGCAAAGGCTGGACTCACCGGCGTGAAGATCCCGGTCGCTTATGGCGGCCAGGGAGGCGACTACCTGGCGTATTCCCTGCTGATTGAGGAGCTCGCTCGCAGAAGCGTCGTCCTCTCCATCTATGCCAACACCTCGAACTCCCTCGGCGGCGGACCGCTGCTTTATTTCGGCACGGAGGAGCAGAAACAGAAGTATCTTACTCCCTGCGCAAAGGGTGAGAAGATCATTGCTTTCGGTCTGACCGAGCCCGGCGCAGGTTCCGATGCCGGCGGCACCCAGACCACTGCGGTCCTGGACGGCGACTACTACGTCCTCAACGGCCGCAAGACCTTTATTTCCGGCGCTCCGTTCGCCGACTACTGCATTGTCTATGCAAAGACCGATCCTACCCAGAGAGGTTCCCGCGGCATCTCCATGTTCATCATGGATATGAAGCTCCCCGGCGTTTCCGTCGGCAAGCATGAGAACAAGATGGGCATTATCGGCTATCCCACCAGCGACGTCATCATGGAAAATGTCCGCGTCCACAAGAGCGAGCTGCTTGGGCCTCTGCACAAGGGCTTTGCCGCCGCAATGAAGACGCTGGACGGCGGCCGTCTCGGCATGGCAGCGCAGGCCCTCGGTATCGGCCAGCGCTGCCTGGAGGAGTCCATCTCCTATTCCAAGGACCGCAAGCAGTTCGGCCAGCCCAT
>JAEEGL010956333.1_pt1 | contig 11281 bp, 11 predicted proteins | sample 9134231 | NCBI WGS metagenome assembly JAEEGL01 (sample SAMN16246548, study PRJNA631951) | gut metagenome | biome: gut microbiome; feature: rumen; material: fiber-attached | host: Bos | place: Iran: Karaj | collected 2018-10
CACACCGTAGCCGTCGTCCGCTCCCAGTGTCGTGCCGCGGGCTTTCAGCCAGCCGTCTTCCACATACAGATCGAGGGGATCCTTTTCAAAATCATGTTCGACATCCTTGTTCTTTTCACAGACCATGTCAATGTGAGCCTGCAGGATGATCGGCGCACTGTTTTCATATCCTTCCGAAGCAGGCTTGTCGATGATGACGTTATATACGTCGTCCTGCTTGTACCAGAGTCCCTGTTCCTTCGCGAAGGAAACCAGATAATCACTGATCGCCTTTTCGTTGCGGGAGCCGCGGGGAATCTTTGAAATCTCATTAAAGTAGTAACAATGCCGTTTGTTCAGATCAAAATCCATCATATTTACCCTTTCCTTTTATAAAGAAGACAGCCAGTTCAGCAGTCTGTCCAGCCAGCTGTTTCCATCCGTCGTGTTCTTCGCCTGATAGGTCATCGGCACCGCCTGCACGTCCTTGCCGGTAATATGCACCAGCATATAGGAGGGCGGAGTTCCGTCCCGGTTATGCCAGATCGACCCCGGGTTCAGCATCCGGATGCTGTCGACCGTGACATCGGCGCAGGTATGCACATGGCCGAAGAAGACAAGATCGCAGTCATTCTCCTTAGCGTGGGCGGCCATCGGGTCATAGTGGAAATAGGACAGAAAATCCATATGTCCATGACAGACATAGATCCTGTGTCCGCCGATTTCCAGCACCAGATGATCCGGCACTTTCCCTTCCAGGGCGAAATCATGATTGCCGCGTACGCAGATAAAACCTTCCAGTTCACCGTATGTCATTGCCGAATCCCCGCAATGCACAAAGTAATCATAATCCGCGTACATGGTCTTCAGATAACGCAGTGCCTGCCTGTCGCCATGATTGTCACTGACTAAAACGATCCTGACTGTATCCATAGTGTGATTATACGCTATTTACATAATGAAGTGGGTGCGGGCGCCGCGTTCTCTTTCCGGCAGGCCGGTTGTTTCTTTCTGTGCCGCGATTGCCTTCATCAGGAAAGTCATGTTGTGGGCAAGGTTGCGCACTGTCTGCAGACCTTCCTCGTCTTTATAGACATCTTCCCCGCTGAAGCCGTGCACGTCGTTCCAGTAGGAACTCGGCACCGTCGGCATGCCGCTGATGCCGAAGAACTGGTTCAGCGCTTCAAACGTTGCCGAATTGCCGCCGCGCCGGCATGACACGATGCTGGCGGCCGCTTTCATATGCAGATCGCAGGTGCAGCTGTAGAACAGTCTCTGCAGAAAAGACAGAACGGTTCCGTTCGGGTTGCCGTAATAGACCGGGCTGCCGACGATCAGGCCGTCCGCTTCCGCCAGTTTCGCGGCTGCTTCGTTGACCGCGTCGTCAAAAACGCATCTGCCGGCTTTGTGGCAGTAGCCGCAGGCGATACAGCCGCGGATGTCCTTGTTGCCGATATGCATGATTTCGCATTCAACGCCTTCCTTTTCAAACACCTTGACTGCTTCCTGCAGGGCAGTGCTGATACATCCTTTCGGATCCGGACTGCCGTTGATCATCAATACTTTCATACTGGAATCCTCCTCCTGTTACTTTTGATTATCATTATAAAACAAGCGCCGCAAAGAAAAAGATATGTGCCTTTGCAGCACATATCCTGACTGGTTATTATTTGCCTTCTTCTTCCGCCGGTGCAGATTCGCCTTCCGCCGGAGCCGCTTCTTCGCCGCCGATCTTGAAGGATACGGTATAGATATCACCCGCTACCGGTTCCTGGCTGTCGCCTTCCGTGTAGTAATCCTGGGTTTTCAGACCGAATTCCGTTGTTTCCGGCGGTACCGCGAAGATCAGTTCGCCGGATTTGGATCCTTCCGGCTGCAGTTCATACTTGGCCGGCATCTGTCTGTCACTCAGCTGGGTCGTATCGTACATCGTGATCGGATAATCGTAATCCTTGTCACCGTCTCCCCATGTGATGTAGAAGTCCGCGTCCGTCATGGTAATCGGATTCTTGCCGTTATTGGTTACCGTGACATCCACGACCAGCAGTTTATATCCGTCATGGCCGAGCATGCCCGCCATCTCGTCTTCCAGGCGCGCGTTTGTTACGGTGTAGTCGAAGAACATTGTGGATAATGTATCTCCGGTTTTCCCTTCCAGTGTCTTTGCCTGTTCTTTTCCGCAGCCAACAAGGGACAATGCCAGAAGTCCCGCCGCTGCAGCAGCTAATACTTTTTTCATATTCTTCCCCTCACCAATACAAGTATGATACCATTTTTCCACTTAAACTGAAGGACTGTTTTCAGGTTAATGACGAAAAACAGTCTTTTTTATCCCTTATCTGCTGAGATGGAACAGATACAGCCAGCCGTTTTCCGGTACATAGATGCCGCGGCCGATCTTCCGCTCGTTCTGATCATAGACATCGGCGCCAATCACTTCGCCGGTTTCGCTTCTGATGAATACCGCTTTCGTAAAGGTGGCGAACGGCTGCGAACTGTTTTCCGGATGTTCGATCGTCATGCTGAGTACATTGCCCTGCTCATCTTTTTCATAAACGGCATCTTCCCGTTCACCGGTATATGACACGGCATAAGCGGCCGGCAGATCACCGCCGGGAATCCAGCGGATGTCGTAGCAGGTGTCATCAGCGAATTCAAATCCGTCATACTGGGAGGTTCTGAGTGTGCCGCTTTTACCGGCATTCATCTTTGTCCAATGGCCGTTATCGTCATATTGAATCTCGACGGTATACAGTACCGCGTTGTTATCCATCAGGCAGGCGGCTTTCACCAGCTCGCCGTACAGATTCCAGACACTGCCGTCATCCGTCTGATAATGGCCGCCGGCTTCCAGTGCTTTCAGGCGGTAGTCAATAAAGACGCTTGCCTTCAGAGAATTGATTTTTTCCAGAGTTGTCTGCGCGTTCGTCAGATCGTTTGCCATGATACTGCGGTCCGCCTGTTCCTTTAGGCACAGGATCATCTGGTCTATGACATATTCCTCTTTCGGATATTTCTCATGGTAGTCTTCATAGAACGTATAGGCGTCGATGTCGTTCCCCATCTGGAAATACGCATCGCCGGTTTTCAGAAGCGCATGATCGCCTTCGCCCCAGGCGGCCGCCTTTTTGAAATACTGGACCGCTTCTTCATAACTGCCGTTTTCCATCGCCAGGATGCCCCGTTCGTACTGGCCGCGGGAATAGGTGCGCACGGAAAGAAAGATACCCAGGGCAAAGACCAGTACCGCCGCCAGGATCAGGCCGGTTTTCAGGGAAATGTTAAAATGCCATTTCGGTTTCTCTTCCGGTTTGACTTCCGGCACGGTTTCTTCTTTCACCGGTATGTTTTCTTCCGGACGCGGAAGCTTCTGTTCCGCTTCCTGCAGCAACGCTCTGACATAGCCTTCCTCAATCCCGAGGATCTCGGCGATCGCGGCGTTGCTGAGATGTTCATAGACCTTCATCAGGGACACGATCCGCTCTTCGTGATCCATGAATAACAGATCATGGTTCAGATCCCTGATTTCGGAAAGTTCCTTCCCGTCTTCCTGCGGTGTCTTTACGTCTTCAAACAGATCTCTGTCACGGTCCTGCACATACATGACGGACAGTTCCCGTACCCGGCGGACGGGATTTTCATCAATGCCTGCTTCCGCAGCGATCCGTTCGGCTTCCGCTTCGTTGCCGGTATAGCCGGCCGCCAGTTCTTTTAAAAGCTGTTCTTTCTCAGTATTATTCATTTCACTCATATGCCCACCTATAAGAAAAAGATGCTTTTCAGCATCTTCATTTTAGCATTGTTCTGATCAATACAACACTTTCGTCACATCGATCGTCGCTCTGCCGAGCGTGATCCTGTCACCGGCATTCAGCGGAGCTCTGCCAAGGGACGGCAGTTTGGTCGCGTTCAGGAAGGTTCCGTTATGTTCGGATACGTCCTCAACACATAACTGCTGATCCGCGATCAGGATCCGCGCATGTCTGCGGCTGACCGCCGGTTCCGGAATGACGAGGTCGCAGGACGCGGCTTCTCTTCCTAAAAGACACGGCAGCTGGTTAATGGAATATTCCCGGACATTGTTGCCGATCACGACAGCCACTTCAACACCGGTCGGCACACGTACCGATTCGTCTTTCACCGGCACGTCGTCCAGTTCAGCTTCCTCAGCCGGTACTTCCGCCGGCACTTCCTCGGATTCTTCTTCCGGCAGGCCGGCCATGAATTCATCTACCGCGGCATCGACATCCGCTCCGTTCATCAGGCGTTCCGGAATCTCTTCGACGTCAGCCGGAATTTCTTCCGGAAGTTCCACCGGTTCAGCCGGTTCACTCGGGAATACAGGAATCGAGAATTCACCTGCGAAGGAATCTTCACTGGCCGGTACATCCGAAGCCGCAGATTCTTCCTCAGCTGCTTCTGCTGTTTCTGTCGGTTCCGGTTCTTTTTCTTTCTTGCCGAAGCTGAACAGCTTCTTGAACAGGTTCGGTTTTTCTTCTGTTGGAGCTTCCGGAGCAGCCGGAACTTCCGGTTCCGGTGTCACCACCGGTGCCACGATCGTTTCAGCAACAGCCGGAATATCTTCCGCATAGACCGGTTCCTCTGCCGTTACACTTGCCGGAACGGGTTCCTGCGGAGCAGCCGCCGGACGCGGTTCTTCTTCTTTTTTGCCAAAACCGAACAGTTTCTTCTTGGGCGGCGGCGGTACTTCCACGCCGTAGTCGTCTACATAATACACGTTCTTTTTTACTGCCAGGAAAAACACAGCCAGCATCAGTACGGCACAGACACCGACCAATGTATATATAATCAGCTTATCGATTTCCGGGTCATTCAACATGTTAAGCATACTATTTCACCTCAAATCATATCCATTCTACACTGAAAAGCCTGTTTGCGCTATATCAGTATATTCTCTGGTCTTTTTTCGCGGATGTTTTGATCGTCAGAATCACCAGCAGATCCAGAACCACGACAAAGCCATAGAAGAACATGACGGAAGCTTCGGTGCCAATCATGATCGATCCGTCATAAACAGAATGCAGAACCGCGGCCAATACAAAGCCGGCCGTCAGCAGCAGGTTGGAAAACTTAAAGTTGCCCAAGCTTTCCTGCACCTTGGCCAGACCATACATCAGACCCATATACACCGCGAAGCTCATGTGGGCCGGAATAGCCAGCAGAGCTCTTGGCACCGCGAGGTCAATGCCGCCGTAGAAGAAAATATAGAGAATGTTCTCAAAGGCCGCGAAGCCCAGGGACACGAATACCGCGTAGACCACGCCGTCAAACGTGTAATTGAATGCTTTATGGTTCCAGCTGAACTTATACAGGAAGAAGAACTTCGTCAGTTCCTCAATGATGCCGACCGACACGGCCGAGGCAAGACTGTAACCTGACATGGACATCTGCGCATTCTCGGCGTAGCTCACCAGCAGCCGTTCACTGACAAATTCGAGAGCGATGGAAGCCAGCGCCGCCAGCACACCGCCGAGCAGCAGCTTCCTCAGCAGAGAACCCGGTTCCTTTTCCACCCGGTCCTTGCGGTAGACATAAAACATCAGGACGGCAGCCGGAAGGACCGCGGCGATGACGTAAAGAATAATTGTCGTCCAGGGCAGATTGAATTTCAGAAACATACTCAGCAGACTCCTTTCCAGGTTCCTTTTCCGTGAACCATATCATAGATCAGATTCTTTGCCACACCTGTTTTGGCGGCAACGTCTTTCACAGCGTCACTCTTGGACATACCCGCCTCCATGGCTTCCTTGACCATGGTCAGGATATGCGACATATCGACATCTTTCGAATAATCATCGTGGTTGCCGTCCATGACGACGACCATTTCCCCTTTCAGTTCGTCCAGAACCGGAAGCAGTTCACTGATCGTGCCGCGCAGGAATTCCTCATGCCGCTTTGTCATTTCCCGGGCAATACAGCATTTGCGGTCACCCAGAACATCCAGGCAGCTCTGCATCATCCTGGCGATGCGGTGCGGCGCTTCATAGAAGATCATCGTCATCGGATAAGCCCGGTATTCCTGCAGTTTTTTGACACGGTCATGATTCGACGGCGGCAGAAAACCGACAAACAGGAACGGCTGGGCAATCAGTCCGGAGGCCACCAGCGCGTTGAGCATGGCGTTGCAGCCGGAAAGCGGCACGACGTTGAAACCGCAGCCGGTCGCTTCCATGACCACCCGCTGGCCGGGATCGGAAATCAGCGGATAGCCGGCGTCGGAAATCAGGGCGACGTTGTTTCCCTGCTGCAGCAGATTCAGAATGCCCCGGGCACTGCTGTCCTCATTGAAGTTCTGATAGGCGATCAGCCGTTTGGAAATACCGAAATGCTTCAGCATCTGGCCGCTCGTGCGGGTATCCTCACAGGCGATCACATCGACACTGTTCAGCACTTCAATGGCCCGCGGCGTCATTTCGGAAAGATTCCCGATCGGTGTCGGAACAAGATATAAGGTTGGTTTTTCGTTTTCAAATGACTTCTGTCGGTTCACCCTTGATTCTCCTGTGTCTTCTTCTTGCCGAAGGTACGGACTGTGACATTTCTTGTCTCGGTCTTCTTTTCCTGGTTCGGCTTCTCACGGCGGCTGTCGTTATGACGGCGCCGGGAATTGTTGTTGGGCTTGTTCTGGCCGCTGTTACTGTTATTACTGCTGTTGCTGTGGCTGCTGTGGTTATTGTTATTGCGGCCGCGGGACTGCTGGTTACGGTTATTCTCCTTCCGTTCCGGTTTGACGTTGACGGACGGCAGTTCCATGGAAACCCGCGGTGCCGCCGGTTCACTGGTCCGCTGCACAGTACGGTGAATGACTTCCTTCTTTTCGCCGTCGTTGCGTTTCTGCATGACGACGCCCTTGCGGGGGATCGCTTTCTCACGCAGATCGTCGAGGGTAATGAAGATCACCTGTTCGTGGTTTTCCAGTTTGGCTTCCTCGTTCATGACATTCATGTTGGTAATACGGTAGATGTTGCCTTCGTATTCCACCTGGGAACCCATCTTGGGCAGTCCCGACGTCATTTCCTTATAATCGTCATCTTCATATTTCAGACAGCACATCAGTTTGCCGCACATACCGGACAGTTTTTCGGTATTCAGGGCAAGCAGCTGATTCTTGGCCATGTTGATGGAGATAATATCAAAACGGCTCTTGAATCTGCGGCAGCAGCACTCCATGCCGCACATACCGATTCCGCCGACCATCTTGGCCTTGTCACGTTCACCGATCTGCCTTAGTTCAATGCGGCAGTGCAGTCTGGCGCCCAGTTTTTTCAGCAGTTCGCGGAAGTCGACACGCTGATCGGCCAGATAGATGAAAAGCACTTTGGAACGGTCCAGCGTATACTGGGCGTTCAGCAGATTCATTTCCAGACCAAGGGCTGCGATCTCCTCGTTGCAGATGGCAAACGCAGTGTCTTCATAACTGCTGTTTTCCTCGTAATTCCGCATATCGGTTGTTGTCGCGACCCGGACGATCGGTTTCTGCGGCATCCGCAGATTGTATTTCGCAATTTCAACGGCATCCGCTTCCGCTTCGCCCATTTCCAGTCCCTGGGCGGTTTCGACGACGACCCACTCACCTTTGCGGATCGTGCTGTCGAACGTGCCGAAGGAATATGGTTTGGCAGCGTCCTTGAAGCGGACAGGAACGGAATATGGATATACGATCTGTTCTTCAGATTCGTTTTCTCTGTTATAAGTTTCGCTCATGGTTAAAATCCTCCAGTCTGCGGAACGTCTGCGCCATCAAAAGGTTCAGATCGTTGAACCGGTTGACTTTGTCTTTCTGTTCCGCGACGATCATGATCAGAGCAGCGCCGTCCCGCTCTGTCATTTTTGTGTTTGATACGGCATCATGATACCATTTCGGACCTTTTGCGTCATGTCCAATCACATCATGGCCGTACAGCAGCAGTAAATCGAGGAAAGCATTCAGCAGTGTGATGTTGGACCGTTTCATCCTGTCTCTTTCACCGCTGCTGAAGCGCCAGGAGATATCATAATCCACCAGCAGTTCTTCCCGCGGCATGCCTTCCAGATTCAGATACTGTTTGAACATGCCCTTGGCGCGTTCATATTCCTCTCCTTCATAAAAAGGAACGAGTTCTTCTCTTTTGCGTACCAGATGAGAAATCAGATACGCCTCTTCGCTGGGAATGCCCGCTTCTTCCGCCATCTCTTCATAGACTTCACTGGCCTGCGGCACAAACGGCAGAATCGTGCAGCGCGAGATGATCGTCGGCAGAAGCCGGCTGGCGTTGTCGGTCGTCAGGATCGCCGTCACGCCGCGGCCGGGTTCCTCGAGAAACTTCAGCATCGAGTTCTGGGCGGATACACTGGCCGTTTCCGCATTCTCTATTATATATACACGCCGGCCGCTGCTGTTTTCCAGCGCAGTACGGCTGAACTGTTCCTGGATCCTATCCACATCCTCTTTGGAAATGGCCTTCTCGGCGCCGTGAAGAACGATCAGGTCGCCGTACAGTCCTTCCCGGATCCGCCGGCATGTGTTGCATTCCTCACAGGCAAGCCCTTCCTGCTTTTCACAGAAAATGCTCTCCGCAAGCAGAAGTGCCGCTTCATTTTTGATCGTGCCATAAGGTCCCGTGAACAGATACGCATTGGAAATGCGGTCTTCCTGCACGGCATTCTTCAGTGCCTCATAGACGACCGGCTGCTGTTTTTTCAGCAGTTCCTTAAGCATCCAGCAGACCTTTCACGGCCTGATAGGCAGCTTCGATCACGTCTTCCACCGGCTGATTGGCGTCAATGACGATCATCCGGTCCGCATACAGCCGGATGACTTCCTGATAGCCGTTATAGACTCTTTCATGGAATTCCAGACTCTCCTGATCAAGACGGTCCAGGACCTGTCTTTCACTGCGGATCCGCTTCAGACCGACTTCCGCGTCCACATCCAGAAAAATCGTTTTATCCGGCATGTGGTCGTCCACCGCGAAACGGTTGATATCATATACTTCCTGAATGCCCAGCTGACGGCCGCATCCCTGATAGGCAAGCGAACTGTCGATAAAACGGTCCGACAGGATGGTCACGCCGGAGGCAAGCGCCGGCAGTACTTTGTCGGCAAGATGCTGGCGGCGGCTGGCCGCGTACAGCAGAGCTTCCGTTCTGGCATCCATATCCGTGTTGGCCGGATCCAGAATAATGCCGCGGATCTCTTCGGCGATCTTACTGCCGCCCGGTTCACGTGTATATCTTACTTTGTATCCTTCTTTTTCCAGACGGTCGCATACGGCGGTGCTGACCGTGGTCTTGCCGCTGCCGTCCGGTCCTTCAAATGTAATAAATAATCCCTTTTTCATAATATGGTTATTATAGCATTCCCTCTGCCGCCGCAAAAGCCGCGGCTGCTGCACATTTTAGCACTTTTATTCTGTTTTCTTTCGGAAAGACACAGTAAAAGCGGCCTCCCTGATCAAAGGCCGCTGTTCTCTTACTGTTTCCGGCGCAGGAAGAACGCTCCCGCTCCGACAAGTAATGCCAGACCGAGGGCGATCATATACCCGGTGCTGTTATTCCTGTCGGACGTGTCCGGAACCGGATTCAGCGTGTTGGTAATGGTCGTCACGGTTCCTTCTTTTGCGACGCTCTTAAGAGCATAGCCGGCCGGAACTTTCTTCTCGCTCCATGTATATTCGATTTCTTTGCCGTCTTTTTCCACCGGCAGATCACTCACGGTGGCCTGCCAGTGATTGGCTTCGCTGAGCTCCACTTCGGTTCCGTCAGACAGTGTCACGATCAGGGACGCCGGCCGTTTGCCGGAACTGTTGTGATTGTCATCCCAGACTTTCTTTACGGTCGCTTCTGTCGTTTCCGGACCGAACGTGTTGATCACCGTCACCCGGTCCGTCCATTGTTTATCGCTGATGACGACATCGTTATCGTCACCGCCGTCTTTCTGCCGGGTCGTGATCCGCTTCAGGATCAGATGTCCGTATTTCCGGTTCAGTACGGATTCACCGGTTTCGTCCACTTCCCAGACACCGTAGGTATAATCCTCGACATTGTCGAAATACGCACGGTTCTGCGGTACGCCGTTAACGACTTCAATGGTTTTCAGAAGAATATTGCCGTCTTCGTCTTTCTGTTATTCTTCGTCTTCGATCCGCCACAAAGCATAGTACAGGGTCGTGTTCAGACCGGAAGTATCCGCTCCGCCTTCTGCCTCCACTTCCTTTGAGACGACAATGCTCTTGACCGGATATAGATAGAAATTATCCGAGAAGGTCGCACCGCCAACGCTGAAGCAGATTCCTTCATGGGTGATTTCTTCCTCTTTGTAATTGTCTTTTTCAGTCGTGCTGAAATATCTTCCCTGTCCTTCGCCAATGCTTTCCGCATCGGTATAGACCAGATACTCACCGTCATTTTCAACGGTTCTGGCAAACGAGCGGTATTTATCCGGCATGCCGGTCAGTTCAGTCTGCCCGCCTGTCGCGTCATGTTCAATAATAATTGACTTCAGGCCTTCCGGATTCTGATCCAGGTCACCGATCTTTCCGGCATGAACAAATGTTCCCTGAATGATATTGCCGGTGATGACTCTTCCTTCCGTGTAGCTTTCGGTACTGCCGTCTGCCTGAACATCTCTGGTATCGATGGCGAACTTGGTGCCGTCGGCATATGCCTCGACCGCCGCGTTATCCGCATCGATCGTAATCTCCGTGGCGATCTGCCGTCCGGTATTGCCGTCTGCACCGGAGCCGATTCCGGAAGCACCCCAGCCGCCGACCGCCAGCACTTCGCCGCCCGTGATCGTGACGGATACATCCTGATCGGAGAAATATTTATCATCTTCACCGGCTCCCGTTCCCTGGAAGCCGCCGCCAATACCTGCTCCGCCGCGCTTTGTATCTTCATCCGATGCTGCGCCATGCGCTTTTACGTCACCGCCGCTGATCGTGATGTCAACTTTATCACCGCCGGCTCCCAGACCGATTCCGGCGCCGCCTTTTTCACCGCCTTTGGAGGTGATATCACCGCCGCTGATTTCAATCTTTGTATATGGAACTGTAGCCGCATCCCCGCGGCCGTTATTACCCCGGCTTGCGTTGGCATTCGGCGATCCGCCGGATCCGATGCCGGCTGCTCCGTCACCGCCAGTGGCTGTGATCGTTCCGCCGCTGATCGTAATATCGGCGTGTGCGAGATAACCGCCGCCAATACCGGCTCCGCCATGATGGATCTCGCCTTTTCTGCTGCCGCCGGTGGCATCAATCGTACCGCCGGTAATGACAATTTTAGCGTCGCTGTACATTCCGCC
>JAEEGL012074837.1_pt1 | contig 11281 bp, 10 predicted proteins | sample 9134231 | NCBI WGS metagenome assembly JAEEGL01 (sample SAMN16246548, study PRJNA631951) | gut metagenome | biome: gut microbiome; feature: rumen; material: fiber-attached | host: Bos | place: Iran: Karaj | collected 2018-10
CACAAAAAAAGATGCCACAACTCTCGCGAGCAGTGGCATCAAAAAGCCTATGTTTAACTAAAAATCCTTTTCTCTAAAAGAAATTTTCAGCCTTTCGGCTAAAAATTTGAAAGTTTAAAAGGGAGCTTCACAGCGACCTCCTGTTATCCAGTTGAAAACTTTCTCTTACCAATAACTAAAAACCTAAAACTATAAATATTACTACTAACCTAAAACAATCTATTAACCTTTTGACGTTGCAAAGGTACAACGAAAATCCAAATTTCACAAGACTTTTTGTGTATTAAGTGTATTTTTACCCTTTATTCTTGATATAAATCAAGGTATTGTGTGCGAAAACACTAAATATTTATCCTTTTTTCTTTGATTTTTGCAAAACTTCTATTACCTTTGCGTGCGAAATATAATAATGTATAGAAGATGAAGAAATTAATGGCTATTGTCATCGTCCTGCTCGTTGCAGTATTGATGACATTGACTAAGCCCGACGAGCAAAAACATAAGGACGCGATGATGTCGGCTATCAAGGAGTTTGTTGATCAGGAGGCTCAGGACAGAGGCTTCAAGGATAACGTTCTTACCAAACTTGGAAAGAATGTTGTAAATGCTGCCATTAAGACCGCCCTGAATTCAAAACTTAAGTTCAACGATTATCTGATTTTGAATACATCTTATGTTAAGCTTGATGGTGAAAATCAGCTTTTGTCGTTGGGCGCTTTCGGACATGTCTTTACCTTTGATAAGGATATGCTGAAGGAGAAGCTTGAGGAGGCGACAAAGACCAAGGAGGTTGAGATGCTCCAGAAAGAGGCTGCCAAGGATGAGGCAAAGGCCCTTAAAAAACAACTGAAGGAGGAGCGTAAACGCCAGAAGAAATTGGAAAAGGAGGCTAAGAAGAAGGCAAAACAGGCTGCTAAAGAAGCCAAGCGTAAGGCTAAGGAAGCCGAGAAAGAGGCAAAGCGAAGGGCGAAGGAGGCTGCTAAGGCCGCAAAGGAAGCTGCAAAGGATTAAAAAACTATAGGAGAATAGGTGCGAGTACTGATAGTAAATACCAGCGAGCGAACAGGTGGTGCTGCAGTTGCTGCTAACCGCCTGATGATGGCACTTAATAATAATGGTGTCAAGGCAAAGATGCTTGTTCGTGACAAGGAGAGTGATTCTCTTACAGTCGTAGGGTTACCCAAATCACCAATGCTCAACTGGCATTTCCTCTGGGAGCGCCTCGTGATATTCTTCCATTGCAGGTTCTCTCGTAAGCATCTTTTTGAGATAGACCTCGCAAATTCAGGTTCTGATATCACTAAGCTACGTGAGTTTCAGGAAGCTGATGTCATTCATCTACACTGGATTAATCAGGGAATGCTCTCACTTAGTGGTATCCGTAAGATACTGAAAAGTGGAAAACCTGTTGTGTGGACCATGCATGACATCTGGCCCGCAACGGCCATCTGCCATCTCACACTAAATTGCCGTAACTTCACCACCCGTTGCCATAATTGCAGGCTGTTGCCTGGCAAAGGCTCTTCAAGCGACCTATCCACCAGCGTCTGGCGTAAGAAAGAGAAGATGCTTGAAGATAGTTCCATTTATTTCGTAACCTGTAGCCATTGGCTCGAACAAGAGGCGAAGGCAAGTGCCCTGCTCAGAGGACAGAAGATTGTCAGCATCCCCAATCCTATCGATACTCATATATACCGTAGTGGCGACAAACAGACTGCCCGGAAGAATCTTGGTCTGCCAGAGGATAAGCGACTGATATTATTTGTCTCCCAACGTGTCACCAACAAGAACAAGGGCATGGACTACCTCATTGATGCTTGTCGCCAACTGAAGGATTATGAATTGGTGATCTTGGGTGGACATGCCGAAGAGGTGGTTGACCAGCTACCCTTAAAGGCACATCCTTTAGGCTATGTCAACGATGAGCGTCGTATCGTGGAGATCTATCAGGCGGTGGATGTGTTTGTACTGCCTTCGCTCTCAGAGAACCTGCCTAACACCATAATGGAGGCAATGGCATGTGGTGTGCCATGCGTAGGTTTCAAGGTAGGTGGAATCCCGGAAGAGATCGATCATAAGCGTAATGGCTACGTAGCAGAATATCGCGACTCCGACGATCTGGCAAGAGGCATCCGTTGGATACTGTCTGAGGCTGACTATGATCAGCTCTCTCAGGAGGCTGTACGTAAGGTTGCCCATAGCTATTCTCAACAGAGTGTGGCTATCAGTTACCTCGATGTGTATCATCAGGCAATGGCTTTCAAGCATTATAATCTATGATTAAGATTACCTACGTCACCATAACATTCAATGCTGCTGCTGTTCTGAGACGTACTCTCGATAGTGTGCTCTCGCAGGATTATCCTGAGATAACCCATCTTATCATCGATGGTGCTTCTACTGATGATACCATGAAGATTGTCGATGACTATATTGAGCGTTCTAACGCTGCTGATAACGGCCATCGTATTCATGTAACCTCAGAACCTGACAAGGGTATCTATGACGCTATGAACAAAGGTCTGCGAAGTGTTGATGGTGATTATGTCTGTTTCCTCAACGCTGGCGACTTCCTCCCTTCCCCCAATACAGTCAGTCACCTTATTGCAGCGGTAGCACGCTCCAGCTCTGCTGGCTTGCTACCAGAGGGACGCAAGAACTCTAAACTCTCCACTCTCAACTCTCAACTCCCCTCCGTTCTCTATGGCGATACTGATATCGTCGATTCCAACGGCAATTTCCTTCATCATCGTCGTCTCGCACCTCCAGAGAATCTCACTTGGAAATCATTCCGTAATGGCATGCTCGTCTGTCATCAGGCTTTTTATGCCCGTACTGACTTCGCTATTGCTACTCCATATAATCAGGAATATCGTTATTCTGCTGATGTCGACTGGTGCATACGTATCATGAAAGCAGCTGCAAAGGAGAATGTGCCGATGCTAAACCTCCACATGGTGGTGGCCAACTATACCCAGGAGGGACAGACAACACTCCATCACCGTGAGTCGCTCAAAGAGCGTTACAGGGTAATGGAGTGTCATTATGGCCGAGTGCAGACATTTTTCATGCACTGCTGGTTCATTATTCGTGCTGTCCTGAAATCTTAGCGATACTTGTTGAATTCCCTTAGTGCAGGCAGGGCTTTGCCTGTATGGTTATCAAACAATCCTCTGTTTATCCAACCGTCAGTGATGTTGTTGCCTACGGCATTCTCCTCAGGATACCACCAGAAAAGGCCAATGACGTTATGGTGACGTTTCAGCTCTGTAACCAGTTCTGAGGTGAACTGTGTCTGACCTTCGATGCTGATAGGGTAGTACTCAGAATACTGGTCTGGAGTGGCCCATCTGTCGTTCTCGTGAGAATAGTAGGCTGCTGTCTCTACAATCATCACAGGCTTCTCAGGGAAGAGCCAGGCGAGGCGTTCGAGATTCTTGCCAAGATTAGGTATCGACTTATGCCACATGGGATAGTAGCTGAGACCGATGATATCGTAGTCTACATGGCGACGTCGCAGCTGTTGGTAGTAGTTACGGGTAACATCCCAATCACCAGCCTTCTCTGTATGGATGATAATCTGTGACTTCGGACATATTTTCCTGCAAGCCTTTGCTCCAGCCTTAAGGAAGTCGCAGAGCGTATCCCATCGCTTAGACATGCTCTCTTCGTCTGTGGACGCATCTTTCGGGTAGAGCTGACCTGTAGGCCAGAGCATGCCGTTGGTAATCTCATTGCCCACCTGAATCATCTCTGGCGTGATGCCAGCACGTTTAAGAGCCATCAGCGAGGCTTTTGTGTGGGCATATACGCTATCTGCAAGCTGACGGGCATCGGTTTTTTCCCAGGCTTTTGGGGTAAATTGTTTGCCAGGATCTGCCCAAGTGTCGCTGTAATGGAAGTCGAGCATCACCTGAAGGCCTGCTTTCTTAGCCTGGCGACAGAGGCGAGTGACGTATTTCAGATCCTGACATACTCCCTCGCCCTTATGTTGCTCTGGGGCGTTCTCCGGATTGACGAACAGACGTACTCGGATCATGTTCCAGCCCTGCTTCTTAAGCCAAGGCAGCAGTGATACTTGCCGTCCGTCATAATCCTTATATATTGTGCCTTGTTCCTCGTACGAAGGTAGAAGCGATACATCACCACCTAAGTAACGCTGAGCGTTGCCTGTCAGCCACAGACAACAGAAAATGACTGTAACAAATAGCCCTCTCATCCGATTACTTAAGTATTACCTTCTTCTTATTAACGATATAAATACCCTTAGGCAGATTCTCCAGCTTGCCATCCGTGCGAACCAAGCGACCATCGAGGCTGTATATATTTCCAGAGTATTCCGGTGTGATAATCCGATTTTCGTTTATACCAGTTATGGTACCTGTGAGGTCATTTACAGTAAACTTACCATTGTAATCTTCTCCAATTTCATAATATTTGTCTTCACTGAGAGGACCGATATCAACAGTCTGCTTCTTATCCTTACCCTGGTTGAATATAATATTAAATGAGTAATCCTTTGTGTTTACATCAAATTCCTGATAGTAATATGTCACCCCATTGACTTCTTTTGTGGCAGTAATCTTGGTACCAGGCCAGCCTCCCAGCAACTGGGTGTTCTTACCGTCATTAGCCCAACTGTAGAAATATACATCACTCCAGTTCGGATTCTTTAGATATACGGTTGCCTTATGGGCGACAAACGGCTTAATAACATATTGTCGGCTGATGATATTCTTTACTGTGCTACCAATAAGAAGACCAACTTTCAGTGTGCAGGATTCACTGATCGTAATCTCGCTGCCAGAATTAACTTTCTGACTGCTTGATGTGGGATCGCTGCCATCAAGTGTGTATACTAATTGTGCATCGATAGTTGCCGATACAGCTGTCAGCTTAGCTTTCGTGGCTTCTGTGTATGTGCCAGCAGCAAGACTTACCCATGGCGTTTCTGTCGACTTGCTGAGATAATAAGCATAATTATTGCCACTCAGAATCTTTACGTAGTTATTGTCGCTAAACGTTGCATTGCCGAATGTTGCGTAAAGCTTACCTTTAGTGCCTGTTGTCTCCAATTGATAATTAGAAGAGGAACTGCTTTTCTGGCTCCATTCACTCTCGTTGGTGATGCCAGCGGCCTTTCGTGCCAGGATCATCTGCTTTATCTCGTCTTTGTAGCTCTTCCAATGCAGCAGGAAAACGCATGGGGTGCCAGGCATGGCCATAAGCCAAGCGTTTGCTGCTGTAATATTATTGTTTATTGGGTCTTTCGTGTAGTTTGATACGTTACCACGATCCTGCATATCATGATTCTCTACAAATGTAACTGCATAACGTGAATAACCACTCTCTGTTGCCAGTCCTCCATCAGCCAGTTTGCTCCAATTATAGCCATTACATGCATCACGGGCAGAATAACGGAATGCAAAGTCGAAGGTGGCGCACTGAACCTCATCATTCTTCTTTTGCTCGTCGATGACTTTTTTCAGTGTTGCCTTATTGCCGTCCCAATACTCGCCTACAGCAAATTTTGGCTTTGAATCATAGTTGTATTCTGCCAAAGTGCTGCGAAGGAATCCTTTTGTCATGTCATAGCGGAATCCTGTATAACCGAGATCATTGAGAAGGAACTTCAGATATACTTTGATAATGTCTTGGACGTTCTGGCTGGTGTGGTCAAGATCACGGCATCCATCCCAGTCCTCACAGGTTGAATGGTTTTCATCGTTTCCAAGGGTATAACCATTTTTATCTGCCCAAGTCTTGGTCTTGCCATTATCATCGTTACCGCAGATATCTTTTGAGGTCATTTGATATTTTACTCCCTTGTAAATTTCTTCAGGGTAATCCACCCATGAATTGTTTACACCAAGATTATTGCGATGATTGATGACAACATCAGCAATGATACCAACCTTCTTGTTTTTGAATGTTTCAATCATCTTTCTAAGCTGGGATTCTGTACCAAATGAACTGTTTTGGTCGAAATAATATACTGGCGTGTATCCCATCTGGTTGTAACTCGAGTTACAGTTTCCACTTTGTGGTACCCATATAAGGTCGAAGTATGTTGAGAGTTCGTCTGCCTGACTCTCAAGGTTGGTCCATTGGGTATCTACGAATGAGTCCCATGAAAATCCCTGAAGCATTACTCCGTCATAATTTGATGGCCAGCCTTGTGCTGAGAGTGAGATGGCGGTGATAAGGGCGATAAAAGTTGCGTAAAGTCTTTGCATAACCTATATAATTTTGATTGTTGATACTGGTGCAAAAGTATATAAAAATATGATTTGTTGTACTCCAAAGGGCTATATTAGTGCAAGTTACATTGTGCAAACGATTGTCTTTTGCAAGAATTAACATGAAGTTACGCTCCAAATATCAGATTGTTTTGTACCTTTGCACCATAAAAATGAATATCTTTATGAAAAAACTATTGTGGACATTGGTTATAGTGGTGGCTGTTTTTGTGATAGCGCTGGTTGGTGGTAGCTTTTATATGCTCGACTATTCGTTGGCACCTGATCCTAACAGAATGGATACTGATTCCTGTTATCAGCAGCAGTTCGAAGCCTATCCTGAGAGCAAGGAGTGGGTTGACAGCTTAAGGGGTATTGATGCCTTGCGAGATACATTCCTCACGATGCCTACGGGTGAGAGACATCATGCTTTCTTTGTCGACAGAGGCAGCACTCGAACAGCTATCGTTGTTCATGGTTGGCGTGACTGCGCCATCAAGTTCTTCTGGCTTGCCCGTATCTATGAGCATGAACTTGGTTATAATGTCGTGATGCCCGAGCTGCATGGCTGTGGTGAGAGTGAGGGAGAGGCCATCCAGATGGGCTGGAAAGACAGACTTGATGTGATGCAATGGTTGAAGACTTTCCAAGCCGATACGATGGTGGTTCATGGCGTATCGATGGGAGCTGCCACAACGATGATGCTGTCTGGCGAACAGATGCCCGGGGGTATCAAGGACCTGCGTTTTGTTGAGGATTGCGGCTATACCTGTGTATGGGATGAGTTTGCAGGACAGCTGAAAGAGCAGTTCGGATTGCCTGAGTTTCCTCTGATGCATTCCACCAGTCTGCTTTGCCGCCTTCGCTATGGCTGGAGTTTTGATGAGGCATCGGCCTTAAAGCAAGTAAGCAAGTGCCATTATCCTATGCTGTTCATTCATGGTGATGCCGACACCTTCGTGCCATCACAGATGGTCTATCCTCTCTATGAGGCTAAGCCGGAGCCGAAGTCGATCTGGATAGCCGAAGGTGCTGAGCATGCCAAGTCATATAAGGAACACAAGGCTGAATATATCAGCCGGATAAGAGCCTTTGTAGGCCTTACACACAGAGACTTTCCTTTGTGAGGTCAGCGGCGAGTGTCATCTTTGAGATGTTCCGACGTCATCTTGCGCTTGTTCCAATGGCTTCTTCGAGTCATTCAAACGTCACCTTATAGGTTGTAGGTGCGTCATGAACAGGTGTAAAGCCTTATCTAAGAAGGTGCTAGATGCCTATCTAACAACCTTACGCCTTGGCGCAAAATGCTTTACGGGCATACGCGAAAAGCTTTACGGGCATACGCAAAATAGAAACTTTGTCCAACCTGGTGCACCATAAGTAGCACCATAGTAGCACCATTTTTAGGCATCCTGCACCGATCAAACGGCTGAATATAAATAAGTTATGCGCCTCGGTAGCACGAGTAGCTCGATATTTTTGTTTTTTTACATGGAAATCACATGGGGTCAGGCACACAGTGATACTGAATTCTATCGTTAAAGCCATTTGGCAAACATTGTTTTGAATTCGGCCATTGATACTGTTTCACCACGATCCACTTCGGCTATCTCGTCCTCTATGTCGGGAGTTACCTGCAATATGCCGTTCACGATATGGGCAAAGTCTACGTCGTCTGGCATAACTGTTTCCTCGTAGGCTATTGCGGCATCGGCCAGGTCTGTCATGCAACTGCCATCCTCTTCTTCAATTCATCTGTGTTTTCTGCTCATACTTTTTGTTTATTACAAAAATAATTCGTACTTTTGTGCCCAAATCAAAGCTCACAGAATGTTATTATGATGAAATCCTGGAAATATAGTTTGCTGACATTAGTATTTCTGTCATTGTGCGTCAGTACAAAAGCACTTAGTTTAGCCAAATTCTGGAGAATAGAGTCTCCTGATAAAAAGACTCAGGTTGAGATATATACTAGACCCTACAGAGGGGTATTTTGGAGTATCAGGCACAACAATGTTACAGTATTGGAGAACTCGAATATCAACATTCTGATAGACGATGTCTTCGATGTATTCAGGAAAGGCGGTTTAGGAAAAGTTACTAATCGCAGTCAGGTCAGGACGCAGTTTGCTACACCATTTTATAAGAAATCTGTGGTCAAGGACGAGTATAACTGCATTACCATATCCTTCAAAAACGGTATAGGTGTCGAGTTCAGAGTCTATAATGACGGGGCAGCTTACCGTTTTCTGATTAATAGGAACATTGTGTCGGAGATAACGAGTGAGACGGCAGAATTTTGTTTTGCAGGCGACTATCCTGCCTTTGTTCCATACGTAAACGACAATCGTGGTGGAGAGCGTTATTGCTACAGTTTCGAGTCGTATTACGACGAGCAGCCTCTGTCGGAGATGTTCAAGGATTCACTGGCCATCACCCCACTTGCTGTCTGTCTGCCTGATGGCATGAAGGCTATCATCATGGATGCCGGCGTAGAGGATTATCCTGGCATGATGCTTGTGAAAGGTAATGGGAATATGTTGAAGGCAACGTTTGCACCATATCCTTTGGAACAGGAAGTAGGAGGATACGACCGTCTGAACCTTGTTCCGACGAAGAGGGCTGGTTTCATTGCAAAAGTGGATAGCAAACGCACACTCCCCTGGCGTGCTATTGTAATAACAGAAAGAGATGCCGACATCCTAAATTGTGATATGGCCCTGCGCCTGGCTCCAGAATGCCGTATCAAGGATATCTCCTGGATTAGGCCTGGCAAGGTGGCTTGGGACTGGTGGAACAACACGAACGTCTCTGGTGTCGACTTCCTCTCTGGCATGAATACAGACACCTATCTTTATTATATAGACTTTGCATCACAAAATAATATCGAGTATATTATCATAGACGAGGGTTGGAGCGGCAAGGAGTCGCTGATGGAAGCGCTGAACCAAGAAATCGATCTGCAGCGTTTGATTGCCTATGGTCAGAAGAAAGGAGTGGGCATCATCCTATGGTCAAGCTGGCGAAACCTGATTGGAAGCAATTCCCTGAACGACATCTCTGTTACTGATGCCGTCATGAAATACTATGCTGACATGGGCATCAAGGGGTTTAAGGTCGACTTCTTCGATCGCGACGACCAGCAAGCCATAGCCTCAGCGTATCAAATAGCCGCTAGAGCTGCCCGCTATCACCTCGTGTTAGATTATCATGGCCTGAAGCCATTCGGCATCCAGCGTGCTTATCCTAACATTTTCAACTTTGAGGGCGTGAAGGGTCTGGAAAACTCGAAGTGGGAACCACGTTTAGGCGACGGGCCTTTGCACAACCAGCCTCGCTATGACGTGACCATACCATATCTCCGCATGCTAGCTGGTCCGATGGACTATACTCCAGGTGCCATGATGAACGCCATGAAGGACAGTTTTTTCGGCAATAATAACCACCCAATGAGTCAAGGCACTCGAGTGCATCAGATGGCAATGTACACCGTCTTTGAGGCACCTCTGCAGATGCTGGCTGATAGTCCAACGAAGTATATGCAGAACCAGGAATGTACCGATTTCATCGCACAGATTCCAACCACATTCGATGAGACTATAGCCCTCGATGGACGGTTAGGCGATTACATCGTTATTGCCCGTCGTAAGGGAACCACATGGTATATAGCCGCAATGACCGACTGGACACCTCGTGACTTTACCATCACTCTTCCTTTCCTAAGTGCCGGTGAGCATAAGGCCGAAGTCTTTGCTGACGGTAAAAATGCAATGAAGGAAGCCACAGACTACCGTCATTACTCGGAGATAGTCACCAATAATGATAGCCTTCAACTCCATCTAAGCAGTGGAGGTGGTTGGACAGCAATAATAAGATAGTTCAAAGTAACTAAAAAACTTAAAGAGACTGAATATGATAGAACTTAAAAACGACCTGCTGACGGTCATTGTATCAGAGAAGGGAGCTGAGCTCCAGAGTATTAAGGATGCTGAGGGTAAGGAATATCTTTGGCAGGCAGATCCGAGGTATTGGGGACGTCGTTCACCGATATTGTTTCCAATCGTTTGCAGTGTGAATAACGAGACTTATCGCGTAGATGGCAAGGAATATCATCTTCCACGTCATGGATTCGCTCGCGATGCTGAGTTTACGTTTATCTCCAAGAGCGACCGCAAGGTGACACTGGCCCTGGAGTCGTCAGAGAAGACAAAGGAGGTATATCCATACGACTTTACGCTTTCGGTAAGCTATGTGCTCGACGATAACAAGATAGGAGTGATTTGGCACGTTCACAACACAGACACTCGAGAGATACACTTCCAGATAGGAGGTCATCCGGCTTTCAACGTGCCCGACATGAAGCCAGGAGCTGATCAGCAAGGCCGTATCCGACTGGATAATGCCGACCCTATGGATGCTCTTCACAGCTATCCTGACAGCTCGCACGAGATGGACGAGGTGCCTTTCGTTGAGGCAGAGGACGGAATGATGGAGTTTTCAAACAATACATGGCGTAATGACTCTATCAAGGTGCATAAGTGCCAGTTGCATCGTGCTGAGCTGCTCAACAAGGCAGGCGTGGCTGAGGTGACAGTAGAGTTCCGTACGCCTGTTGTGGCTTTCTGGAGTCCTTACGGCAAGCAGGCGCCCTTCGTATGCATCGAACCTTGGTACGGCATCGGCGACCCTCGTGGATTCGATGGTGAGTTCAAGGACAAGCCCCTGATGAATCATCTCCTGCCAGGAGCATCATTCATGTCGAAATATACGATTACTATAGGATAGATTTCAGTTAACAATAAATTGGGTCAGGATCAATGTGTAATTACACAACAGTCCTGACCCCATGTGTACGTGGCAAAGATACAAATTATTATTGAAAGTTCCAAATTTTTTCTAAAAAATCGACTTATACAAAAGCGGGCAGCTCGTAAAGGGCCGCCCGCTGATGATTATTCGATTGTCTGATTACTCTACTGTGCAGTAGATGTTGTCAGAGGTCTTACGAGTAGGATAGAGCTTGATAGTAGAACCTGCAACGA
>JAEEGL012731199.1_pt1 | contig 11281 bp, 7 predicted proteins | sample 9134231 | NCBI WGS metagenome assembly JAEEGL01 (sample SAMN16246548, study PRJNA631951) | gut metagenome | biome: gut microbiome; feature: rumen; material: fiber-attached | host: Bos | place: Iran: Karaj | collected 2018-10
CGATATTGGACTCGAACCAACGACCTCCTGCATGTCGAGCAGGCGCTCTAACCAGCTGAGCTAACCGCCCATGTCGCCATGGCGCGCGCATCTGAAACGGTGTGCGCAAAATGTATATTACAATAGCGACGGCAAAATTGCAAGAAGAATTTGTCCGCGGGCGCGCAAACAGTCAAAAGGCCGGCTACAGGCTTCCGATATACTCGTACTCCGCTCCGGCAGCGTCCATGCGGGCCCTGCAGATATCGACCGCCGCGGGGCTGCTGTCGCATATTATGAAGCTCCTGCCGCAGGCGTGGGCGGCTTCGGCGAGCGTTCCTGATCCGGCGAACAGATCGGCGCACAGACCGCCTTCCGGGCAGCAGCTCTCTATAAGGATGTTCAGCAGCGCGAGCGGCTTCTGCGTCGCGTAGCCCGTGCGCTCCGAAGACGTCCTTCCGACCATGTCGACGCTTAGGACGTCCTTTCTGTTGACCATGGTGTACCAGCGGCCGTCCTCGTCCTCAAATTCCTCGACGCCTTTGAACCTGTACGGTTTACCGCCCCTGTTGTACGATCTCTCCTTCGCCGGGCGGAAATAGTAGTCCGCGGTCTTCGCGTAAAGGAGTATGTTGTCGTGCTTGCGCGCGAAAGAGCGCCTTCCGGCGCCTCCCGACTTGTATGCCCAGATGAGCTCGTTTACGAACCTGTCAGCGCCGAACAGCCCGTCGAGCATCACCTTTACGTAGTGGACGGCGTGCCAGTCCAGATGGACGGCGATGAGGCCGGTCGGCTTCAAAAGGCTGCGCATCGCCGAAAGGCGGGGCCTGAGCATGGCCAGATACTCGTCCATGCCCCCTTCCCAGCGGTCGGTATACGCGTGGACGCGCTCCCCTCCCCGCGCGCCCGGTCTCGCGCTGTAATCGCTGCCGCTGAAATACGGCGGATCTATGTATATAAAATCGATAAGCCCCCCGGCGCGTCCGTCCTGTGACGGATGCGCGGCGAGGAGCTTTTCAGCAAGATCGAGGCTGTCGCCGAGGCATATGATGTTCTTTCCGCTGAAGCGAATGCCGGCCATTGCCCTTACTTGTTAAGGATCTCGTAATTATCTATATATTCGCCGAGCTCCGAGGGATCGGCGGAAAGGCTCACCACGAAATCCGGACCGTATTTTTCGGACGCCAGAGCGAGTCTTCCGAGGAATACCTCGAGATCCTCGAGCTTTACGTCGGCATGCTTGAGTATGCTGTCGATGAAGATCGTCTCTATGTCGTGATCCTGGCTGATTATTCCGTAGATAAAGCCTATATATTCGTCCGTATTGGTTATCAGCTCGTAGTCTTCCATGCATACCACCCTCATGCGGTAGCTGAGATCGTACATGAGCCTCGAATCCTTGTTGATGAACACGATGCTTCCGTTCGCTGAAGCCACGGCGCTGTTAGCCATGTGCACCATAGTCTTGGTCTTCCCGGAACCTTTGTGTCCTACCAGTAATTTAACCAACGGGATGCGCCCCCTTTCATATTATGCCTGCGCGGCGGCATCGAATATTTTATGCTTTAATTATATATTCCCGCAGATCTTTTCTCAAGGTCAAAAGGAGGGAAATAAAATGTATTTATTTCCATTTATTGACATATGCTCCGCGCGGATATAAAATCGACTCACGATGCGGCACGTAAACTATGAGAAGACCTCTTGCGGCGGCACTGGCGGCGCAGTGCCTCGGGATACTGACAGCCTATTACGCTCCGCGCGCAGCGCTTGTATTGTGGGCCGGCGCGGGCGCCGCGCTCTGCCTTTACTGTCCCGCGGGCAGGCGCGCGGCGGCGGCCCTGGCCGCCTTCGCGTTCTTTTCCGCGGGTCTCTTCTCGATGTACGCGAAGGAGCGCCGGCCCTCTGCCGCGGCGGAATTCGCGGGAAGCGTCGTCACGGTCAGCGGGACCGCGAAAGGCATCGCCGTAAAAGACGGCTACGTCGCCGTTACCCTGCGGGCTGAAGCCCTGATCGTCCCGAAGACGGGAGAACGCGCCGTGCTGCGAGAAAACGTGCTGGTGCGGGCAGACGGCCTCGACGGCCCGCAGGCGTACGACCTGCCGGGAAGGCTGGTATCATTTACAGGAGAGCTCTCGCTCCCGGACGGGCGGCGCAATCCGGGAGGCTTCGATTACTCGCTGTACCTTAAGGGGCGCGGCGTGCGGACCATCCTCTCCGCGTCCTCCGGCAGGATGGAGGCCGGCAGGGTTCGGTCGGGCTTCCTGCACCTGCTGTCGGCCGAAAAAGGCCGCTTTTTCGGCGCCGCGGCGCCCCTCATGGATAAAGATGCCTTCGGCGTCACGGCGGGGCTTCTTTTCGGCGAAAAAGGCTTTATAGACAGCTCCGACTACGAGGAGTTCCGAAAGACAGGGACGGCTCACGTGCTCGCGGTGTCCGGCCTTCACACGGGGATGCTGTACGCCGTCATACGAAAGCTCTTCGCAGGGCGCAGGAACGCCGCGTCGACGATCGTCTCCGCCGCCGCGCTTTGCTGCTACGCGGCGCTCTCCGACTTCTCCGTATCGGTGCTCCGCGCGTGCTGCATGATCTTCCTCGGCATGGCCGCCTTCCATATGCGCAGGCGCTACGACATGCTGAGCGCGGCGTCGCTCACCGCTGTCGTCTTCACTCTGGCGGATCCGTATCTCGTCTTCGACTCCGGCACGCGCCTGTCGTTCCTCGCCGCCTACAGTCTCGGAAGCGCCCTGCCGTGGATGGAGCTGAAGCTCCTGGAGATCTCCGACAGGCTGCGCAGCGAGCTCTTCTTCTCCTTCTCGAGGGCCGCGGCGCCAGCCGCCGCGATATACGCCGGAATGACGCCGCTCCTCGTCTACACCTACATGTACTTCTCGCCCTTCACCTTCCTGACGAACCCCGCCGCCGCGTTCATCGCGGGACTTCTGCTCCCCGCGGGGCTCGCGCTTTTCGCCGTATGGGAGCTGTTCGGCAAAGGCATCCTTTTCGCCGCGGGCTGCGGCGCCGCGAACGGGCTCGCGCGCTCGCTCCTGGCGCTCTGCTCCCGGGCGTCTTCGCTCCTGCCGTCGTTCCGCTGCCCGGCGCCTCCTTTAGGCGCTCTCTGCTGCTATTACCTGCTGTTCTTTTTCTTCTTCTCCGAGAGCCGGTACATATTCTGGAGAAAAAAGGCATACCGGCCGCTGGCGCTGTGCTTCGCGGGGCTGCTCGCCGCGGGCTGCGCTCTGCCCTTCCTTTTCGGAGAGACTCAGAGCCCCCTGCCGTGGAAGTATAACGAATACGCGGCCTGCTTTCTGGACGTCGGTCAGGGCGACTGCATACACCTGAGAAGCGGAAAGACCGACATCCTCATAGACGGAGGAGGCAGCCTGCTCTCGAACACGGCGGAAAAGACGCTCGCGCCTTATCTGCTGAAAAACGGCGTCCGAAGCGTCGACGCGGCCGTGATAACGCATCCCGACACCGATCACAGCCTCGGTATCGCGCAGCTGTCACAGATCATGGAGATAGAAACGGTGTTTCTGCCGGAAGCGTTCAAAGACGAGGACCTTTCCGGTTTCAGATGCGGCAGCGCCGCCTTGCTGTCAGCCGGCGACGAGCTCCGCGCCGGCGGGATCTCGCTGAAGGTCCTCTGGCCCGAAGAGGGCGGGTCATACGTGGACGCGAACAGCGCCAGTCTCGTATGTCTGGCGGAAACGAAAGGCGCGAGGATACTGCTGACAGGAGACATACCGTCGCGGGTCGAGGAAAAGCTGGCCGCCGGGGCGTTCGCGGAATATCTGAAGGCGGATATCCTTAAAGCGGCGCATCACGGAAGCGCCGGATCGACGGGAGAGACGTTCCTTGCGGCCTGCGATCCCGCGGCGGCGGTCATTTCCTGCGGCAGGGGGAATCCGTACGGCCACCCCGCCCCGCGCGTCGTTGCATTGCTGTCGGATTCGGATATAATAATATGCAGGACCGACGAAGACGGCGCCATCTGCCTTAAGGGCTCGAAAGACGGCGTCATGGAACTTGAAAACGCGTCGGGAAGGAAGAGATGGCATATACGAAGAGAAGCCCCGAACATCCGTACAGGACCTTTTTCAAGACGCTGAACAGCGGCGTCTTTCCGTCCGTCATACTGCTGTGCGGCGAAGAGAGGTTCCTCATAGACTGGGCCGAAAAGTCGCTCCGCGAAAAGCTCGTAATGCCTGCGGCGGCGCAGCTCGACGAAACGATACTCAGAGCCGACGAAACGGACGCGGACGAAGTGACGGCCGCCTGCGAGACATTCCCGATGCTCTCGGAGCGAAAGGTCGTGGTCCTCAAAGACCTGGACTTCTCATCGTCTGACGCCGCGCAGCTCGCGGAGACCGCCGGAAGCCTTCCGGAAAGCACTCTGCTCATAATAACCTGCGGCAGGCCGGACAAGCGGAAGGCGCTGTACAAGAGGATCGAAAAGAGCGGTCTTATCTACGACTTCTGTCCGCTCGACGAGACAGCGATAGCGGGCTGGGTGTCAAAGAGGCTCGCGGCGGCCGGAAAGAGCGCTTCCCAGGCCGACATAGTGCGCTTCGCGGCGCAGGCCGGATACTTCGACCGCGACAGGAGCTACGGTCTCTACGATCTCGAAAACGACGTCAAAAAAGCGTGCCTTCTGCACGACGGCAGCACGCTCAGCTTCGAGCAGCTGTGCGAAGCATCTTCCCCGGAGGGCGAGAATTCAGTGTTCGCGCTTTTGGACGCGGCGTTCTCAAGCAAAAAAGGAAAGGCTTACAGGCTCCTCAACAATATCGTTTCGGCCGAAACGCCGTCCAAGCAGGACAGCGCGGTATTCAGGTTCCACGCGCTTCTGTGCTCCCAGCTGGAGATAATGCTGGAAGCGCGCCAGCGCATGGAGGCCGGGCAGAGCCAGGCCGTCATCCAGCAGGAGACCGGCATACATTCATACAGGCTGCAGAAAGCTGTCGAAGCTTCGTCGCGCCTTTCGACGGCGAGGCTCGCGGCGGCGCTCGCAGGCGCCTACAACGCGGAAAAAGACATAAAAGGCGGCCGCATAAACGCGCGGCTGGCTATGGAGCTGTTCATTGCAAAACTATAAATCGCTCACAAGGCAGCAGCGGACGGAACTGATCGTTTCGCTCGGCGAAAAGCCGTACAGAGAGAAGCAGATCCACCTCTGGATATGCAGAGGCGCCGAAAGCTTCGCGGACATGACGGATCTTCCCGGACCGTTCAGGGAAAAGCTGTCGCGGGCCTGCGCGTTCGAACGCGCGAAGGTCGCGCGCCGGCAGCTCTCGGAAGACGGCACCCGGAAATTCCTCCTCGAGCTTTCCGACGGCGCCATGGTCGAAGCCGTATTCATGAAATACGAATACGGAAATTCCGTATGCCTTTCGACTCAGGCCGGCTGCGCCATGGGCTGCCGATTCTGCGCTTCCGCGATAGGAGGAAAGCAGCGCGATCTCGCCGCCTGGGAGATCCTGGACGAGTATTTCGTCTGCCGCCGCGAATGCGGCGAGGATATCGGCCATATAGTCCTCATGGGGACCGGAGAGCCGTTCGACAATTACGATCAGGTGAGCGCGTTCATAGACATGGCCGCGGATCCCGACGGACCGAAGATCGGAAGCCGCAGCATCACGGTATCCACGTGCGGGCTCGTCCCCGGGATCAGGCGCTTCGGGCAGGACCACCCCCAGGTCAATCTTGCCGTATCGCTGCACGCCGCGACACAGGAGGAAAGGCTCGCGATAATGCCGGTCGCGAAGGCGTATCCCCTGCCCGAGCTGATCGGCGCGTGCAGGCAGCACGCGGAGCTCACGGGGCGAAGGATAACGTTCGAGTATACGCTCATCGAAGGCGTGAACGACACGAGGGACCACGCGGAAAAGCTCGCCGCTCTCCTCAAGGGCATGCTGTGCCACGTGAATCTGATACCGCTGAACCCCGTCGCGGAGACGGGCATGCGCGGCGCGGGCCGCAAAGCGGCTCAGGCGTTCGCCGCCTCGCTGCGGAGCATGGGCATACCGGCTACGGTGCGGCGGCAGCTCGGAAGCGACATCGACGCGGCCTGCGGTCAGCTTCGCAGGCGCTGCGAAAGCAAATAAAACAAGAGATCTGCGGGAATGCCGCAGATCTCTTTCGTTTATACGGTCTGTGACGGTCAGGACCGCGTGCGAGCGTCAGTTCCAGACGACCTCGTCCTCGTTGTCCTGCGACGGCATAAGGTAGCCGTCCGTTATGACGCCGTCGGGTATCTCGACAGGACCCTGGCCGCCTTCATTCTCGCCGGTATCCCCGAACGGATCGGGCTCGTCCTGTTCACCGGTGACGCCGGGATCGGCAGGCTCGACAGGACCGGGCTCGATAGCGCCGCCCGTCACCTCTTCGGGATCCGTTAGATCCTCGCCGTCGATGCCCTCGTAGCCGTGCTCGTTGAGATTGCTGATCCATGCCTCGTCGTCGATATGATCCTCCCAGTACGGCGATATCGGATACGCGGCCGGATCGGGATTGTGGAGCGGGCAGTAGTAGTCCGGAAGGTCGTAGACAGCGTCGGGAACGCTGTTGGCCTTAAGGCTCCTGTAGGAGAGGTGGTAGCTGGCGAGCGTCTTTTCCCACGACATCCCGCCCGGGCGGATGATGCCGAGCTTGTAGTACGTATGCTCGCAGTACGGCGTGGCGAGATAGCCGCTGTCCGCGCAGACGCTCGCGTACGCGTGCGACGTGTCGGTGGACGACGGCTGCGTGCCCGCTATGAATTTCTCCGAGAGCGCGACGTCGGTGCGCGAATCGACGTACGAAAGCTCGCCGAGGAGCTTTCCTGAATACTTGTCCACGGTGCACGTGACGAAGTCTCCACGCATCACAAACTCGCCCTTTTCAACGAGAGCACCCACCTGCTCCATGACCTTCGCCCAGAGCTTCGTAGCCGCTCCGCTGCCCTCGTTCAGCGCTATGTTGACGTCATTTCCGATCCATACGGCCGCCGAGAACTGCGGGGTTATCCCGCAGAACCAGATGTCGTATCTGTCGGACGTCGTACCGGTCTTTCCTGCGGAAGGCTGCGAATTGAGCCTTGCGCCGCTTCCGAGGCCTCTGGTGACGGTGGTGCGGAGTATATCTGTCATGAGCGAGGCGACCGACTCGTCCATGACGACGGTCGTCTTCGGATTGCTGTCGAGTATGACGTCGCCCTTCTTGTTCGTGACGCTGGTGTAGCAGACGGGCTCGGTATAGACGCCGTAGTTTCCGAACGTGGCGTACGCGGCCGTCATCTCGAGCGGCGAGATGCCGCGCGTCATTCCGCCCAGGGCGAGCGCGGACGCGTTGACGTCGTTGTTAGTGCCGGACGTCACGAGCGAAGTGACTCCCATGTTCTGCAGGAAATCTATCGACATCTGCGGATCCAGGCGCATGAAGAGCTGTACCGCGCACGCGTTTATCGACTGCTCGACCGCATGGCGCAGGTTCGTTATCCCCCTGTAGCCGGTGTACCAGTTCTTCGGCCAGACCCTTCCGCCGTAGGCGATGGGTATATCGTCTATCGTAGTCGCGGCGGTGAAGTCGCCCTTGCCGTCGACGCCGGCCTGCAGCGCGACGGAATATACCGCCAGAGGCTTTATCGAGGATCCCGGCTGGCGCGGCGCGAGAGCCCTGTTGTAAAGGAGCTTGCCCTCTATGCCGCGGCCGCCCGCCATGCCGAGTATCTTTCCGTTGCTGTGGTCCATGATGACCATCGCGGACTGCGGCTGCTGGACGGTCTGGCGGAGCGTGAAGAGATCCTTCTTGAACTTCAGGCTGCCGTCGTCCTGCTTTTTATACGCGTCCGGATTGTCCTTTATGAAGTCCTTCGACAATATGAGGTTGCCGTCCGCGTCTCTGTCCTTGTACTTCGCCGCGATGTTCCATACGCCGCCGCTGCGGCTGTAAAGGACGCCCTCGTCGGTGAGATACAGGTTCTTGAACTCTATGTTGTAGTCCGTGCTTCCGCCGGAGCTGGTCTTGTAGAAGTTGAGCCTGTGACCGGCGAGCAGCTTGAGATCGCCGCCTGGCATCGTCTCAAACTCGGAGGCGGGCATGACGAAGCTGCCGTCCTCCGCGAAATACGTCGCTACGTTGTAGAGAAGAATGTTTCCGGCGGAATCGAGTATGTTGCCGTCCCCGTCCTTCTTATAGTTTCCGACGGACGGGAAGTTCTCAGGATCCGCGTACTCCGTGTCTATTATAGTCTGCACGGCGGGGACCATCGTGCTGTGGATGCGCAGACCGCCGCTGTAGAGCATGTCGGAAGCCTCCTGCGCGGAGAGCCCGAGCTTCGTCTGAAGGTCCGAGAGCACCCTGTCGACCACGTAATCGGCGAAGTACGAGGAGGTCGTGTTCGCCGCGATGGCGCTGGTCCCGGGCTTGAGATGTTCCCTTATCGAGTCCTTCTTGGCATTCTCGTATTCGGTCTCGCTTATGAGCCCCTGATCCTTCATGTTGTAGAGGACCAGATTGAGCCTGTCCTTTCCGCCGTCGTTGTAATACGTTACCCACTCGCCGTCGTTCGATATGACGTCGACCGAATCGAGATCGGATATCTTCGACAGCGAAGCTCTCTTCATGGGCGCGTACGTGTTTGGGGCCTGCGGAAGGCTCGCCAGCATCGCGCATTCAATGAGGTCGAGCTCGTCCACGGTCTTGGAGAAATACGCCTCGCTGGCAGCAGCCACGCCGTTGCAGTTGAAGCCGAGGTATATCGTGTTGAGATACGCCTCCATTATCTGCTCTTTAGACAGGCTCTGCTCGAGTATGTAGGTGTAATAGGCCTCCTTTATCTTTCTGTTCATCGACCTTTCGCTCTTGACGTCGGCAAGATAAAGGTTCCTCGCCAGCTGCTGCGTTATCGTGCTCGTGCCGCCGATCCTGTCGCCGTCGCGCAGAGAATCGACTATGGCGCCGACGATCCTGACGTAGTTGAAGCCGTGGTGCTCCCAGAACGTCTTATCCTCGATCGCGACGAAGGCGTCGACCAGGTCCTTCGGGAACTGGTTGTATTCCAGATTCGTGCGCAGGCTGTCGCCGGAGTATATGTTCTCCATGACGTTGCCTTCGGAATCGTACAGTATCGAGTTCTCCGAGAGCAGCTCGTAGATGTTGTCCGGATGGATCTCCGGAGCGTCGGCGATGACGTCCATCACCTTCTTGACGACTATGCCGCCGATGACGACGCCCGACACCATTATGATCAGAAGCATCACGAGGATTATCTTTCCGAGGAGAGAACCGCCCCGCTTTTCCTTCTTCTTGCCTTCCTTTTTCTTGCCACTCTTCTGCTTCGCCGGCTTTTCCCCTGAAGTTCTCGCCATTTCCCTGCTGCTCTCCCCCGATGAGCGCGCGGCCGCCGCGGCGGGCGCAGCAGCTTTTTCCGCCGGCTGAGCCGGGGCTGCCTGCTCCTGCTTCTGCGCGCTGTGCTTCCCCTTTTTCTGTTTTATCCTGCTTCCGCGCCCCGCGCGAAGGCTCTTCGCGCCGAAGAGCGCCGCGGCGTCGAAAGCGTATTCCTTTTCTTCCTCTTCCGGAACGTCTTCGATAGGCGCGACGGGTTCCGCCGGCGCGGCGGAGGCATCCTCCGCGTCGCTCCGCGGGCTCTCTTCGAGCTTCTGAGCCAGCTCCTGCATACCTATCACGCGCGTCGGTTCCTCGGCAAGGCTCTCCGAACCCTCCCCGAACACGTCGTCGAGCGTCAGGGGCTCCTCCGCGGAGTCCTCTTTGCCCGGCATTACGTCGCCGAATCTGGCGCGGAGCTTGTCGAACTCGGCCAGAACGTCGCTCTCGTACTTGTTGTCTATCCTGTCATCCATCTCTAAGCTTCCTCAAATATCCCCCCGGCGAACTCGGCGGGATCGAATACCTTAAGGTCGTCCATGCCCTCTCCGACGCCTATGAACTTGACCGGAAGGTCGAGCTCGTCGGAGATCGTGACCACGATCCCTCCCTTTGCCGTACCGTCCATCTTTGTGAGGACTATACCAGTAAGGCCCGCGACCTCGCCGAATTCGCGCGCCTGTGAAACGGCGTTCTTCCCGGTCGTCGCGTCCAGCACGAGGAGGACCTCCCTGTCCGCTTCCGGAAACGCCCTGTCGATGACCTTGTACATCTTTCCGAGCTCGGCCATCAGGTTCTTCTTGTTGTGAAGGCGCCCGGCGGTGTCGCATATCACGACGTCTATGCCCCTGCTCTTCGCTGAGGCGAGGCCGTCGAACATGACAGCCGCGGGATCCGCGCCCTCGGAATGCTTTACGATCGGAACTCCCAGCCTGTCCGCCCAGATGGTCAGCTGCTCGGCCGCCGCCGCGCGGAACGTGTCCGCCGCCGCGAACAGCACGCTCTTTCCCTGAAGCTGGAGCATCCTGCAGAGTTTGGCTATCGTCGTCGTCTTTCCGACGCCGTTTACGCCTATCATCATTATGACAAGCGGCACGTTATCGCTTAGAGCGTTCCTGTCGCCCTTGTCGACCAGACCGCTGACGATCGCCCTTATCTGCTGCCTGACGGCGTCGGCGTCGCGCAGGCGGTCGTGCCTGATGCTGTCGCGCAGCGTCTCGATTATCTTGATCGTGGTGTCCATGCCTATATCTGACGATATGAGCACGTCCTCCAGCTCGTCGAGCATCGCCTCGTCCGGTTTCGGACGATCCATTATTATATCGCCTATCCTCTGCGAAAGGCTTCCGAAAAACGATCTCTTTATACCGAATGCCATTGTTTCTCCTTAAGTGTGCTACATCTCGAAGTCGTCGCCCAGGCGCAGGGAAAGTATCTTAGTTATGCCCTGCTCCGGCATCGTTACGCCGTAAAGCGCGTTGGCGTATTCCATCGTGGCCTTCTGGTGCGTTATCAGCGCGAACCTGCTGCCCGCGAAGTTGTCCACGAGGTATTTCGCGAATCTGTCTATGTTGGCCTCGTCGAGCGCCGCCTCCACCTCGTCGAGTATGCAGAACGGCGTGGGCTTTGCCTTCAGGACGGCGAACATGAGCGCTATGGCCGTCATCGTCTTTTCGCCTCCGGAGAGCAGATTCATGTTCTGGAGCCTCTTTCCGGGGGGCTGGGCCTCGATCTCGATCGTCGTCTGGAGCGGATCGGAGGGATCCTCCATCGACAGCCTCGCCCGTCCGCCGGAGAACAGCTCCGTAAAGCAGGTCTCGAAATTCTCCGCGACAGCGTCGAAGCTCTCCTTAAAGCGCTTCTTTATCGTGCTGTCCATATCTCTTATGACGGCGCGCAGCTCGTCCATGGCCTTGTTTATGTCGTCGCGCTGAGC
>JAEEGL014276176.1_pt1 | contig 11281 bp, 5 predicted proteins | sample 9134231 | NCBI WGS metagenome assembly JAEEGL01 (sample SAMN16246548, study PRJNA631951) | gut metagenome | biome: gut microbiome; feature: rumen; material: fiber-attached | host: Bos | place: Iran: Karaj | collected 2018-10
ACTAAACCATGATTGTTATACTGGTAAGTAAACTCGCAATCCTTTTTACCATCTATATGAGTATTTGTTTGCTTTATTACTCTCCCTTTGGCATCATATACGTATGAAAAAATAGTACTATCTATAGATTTGTAACTATGACCCTTTATTAGCAAACCGTCTGCGTTATAATCGTCATAATATATCACATCTTCATCTCCATAAGCATCAATTCTCTTTTCGATTAGTTGTTGTTTCTCGTTGTAGATATATGTGGCTCTTCCCTCCTCTACATAACACATATTTGTATCAAGCACATAAATAATAGATAGTGCTTCTTTGTCAAAATCGGTATAAAAAGTGCTATCTATACTTATTACTTCTCTTGTATCAAAACATTCGCTCACGATACAATGATCCAAATAGGAATAACAATAGGTAGCAGTGTCTCCGTTAGCTAGATTTTGTTCTTTCATAATTTTGCCATCTTCGGAGAATAGAATTATTTTTGTCCAATACCAATCTTTCGTTTTTATTTTTCCATTTTGTATGTTTGCATAAAAATGTATTGCGGTAAGTTTTCTTACTTTACCGTTCAAATCATGTTTGTTCCAATCTGTTTCCTTAGATTGTTCTTCAGCCGTGTTTAACGCGCATGACACAAAAAGCATCATGATGGTAGAGAGAAAAAAGACGATTCTTTTCATAAGGATAGTAGTATATATTATCTCAAATCTACTGTAATCTTCAAATTATATCTTCTGCCTGTCAAGTAGTTTGGACTAGCCCATTGGCGGTCGCTGGCATCGGCTACCCAGAAATAAGAATTGACGTTATTCCAGTCCACAAGGTTGAAAACCTCAAACTGGATGGCCCATTGTTTGACATGCTTGGCCGAAGGCGCACGCATGAACTTGGTGGTTTTCTCGTTGAAGATATAGGTTGCTCCCAAGTCGATACGTTTATACATCGGCATCCTTCCCCATGCTTGATTATTGCGCGGCGCATAGTACGGCATACCTTCGGAGAACTGCATCTTGAGGTGGAACTTCAGTTGCGGCAGTTGCGGGATATAATCCTGGAAGAGCATGGTGAAATTATAGCGTTGTTCAGTCGGCGAAGGAATCCAACTGTTGGCCGTTGCTCCTTGGCCGTTTGCCGTTTGTCGTTGGCGGGCGGTCATAGTGGAGAATGAGATCCAACTGTCTGCGCCCGGTACCAATTCGCCGTACAACTTCAGGTCCAAACCTGCGGCAAATCCCTCCGAGTCATTCTGTCCCGAGTAGCGAACGCGCACATTGTCAACCGTATAACTCTCCATGCGGTCGATATACTTATAGTAAGCCTCTGCGGTAAATTTGAACGGTCGTCCCCATGCGCGGAAATAGTAGTCGCCGCCGAGTACGACATGTACGGAGCGTTGCGCCTTTAGATCGCGATTGAGACGGATACGCGTAATGCCGTCATCGCCGGTAATGGTATCGCGCAACTCTTTGTAGAAAGGCGCCTGGTAATAAAGACCTGTAGCGAGACGGAAACAGAAATCGCGTTTCCATCCGGGCAGCCATTCTATGCTGGCGCGCGGCGAAGGCAGCACTTCGTTGTTCCAACTCCACCATTGCAGTCGTCCGCCGACGGTGAGTATCCATTGGCCGGAAGTGGTGTTCCATTTATGTTGGTTCTGCATATAGGCCTGTACGCGGTAGGATAACATGCTGCTGTCGCCGCGCATGTTGTAATAGAGCGACATATTATGTCCGTCGTTAGGCATCGAATAGCCTGCCGAATCGCGCCATTCCCATTCGCTGATACGATCGGTGATGTACTCTGCCTGGCCGCTCAAACCCCAAGTAAGCGTATTGTTGTTGCGTGTCCATGCGCCGTGGTGCGCCAGAGAAAATACGCCGGCTTGCAGGATATTGCGTGCATGCTGGTGGAAGACACCCGTTCCGAGCACGTCTGTTTGTCCTTCGGACGGATCGATCTGTTCGCCCGGACGCCCATTGTTAGCCGACGAGCCGTCCATAGGCGCGTTGGAAAGGATATATTCGCCCGTGATATCGAAGTTCTCGCGCTCGTTGGTATAGAATCCGCTGGCGTCAAAGCCAATTGTAAGTCCTTTGTTTACTTGACCCTCTGCACTCAAAGCAGCGAACGCTGTGAGGAACTTATCCTTCTCTTGTCCATCGTAGTAAATAGTCAGATTCTTAGCGTCTTGTCCACCGAACGACTCGCTCAGACTGTCGGGTTGGAACTTATAATCGTTTTGGCTCACATTGCCGAGGAACGACATATTCCATTTCGGGCCGGTGCGCCATGTGATATAGGTCTGATAGTCAATATAGGTTGGTTGGTAATTGCCGGAAGTCGCCAATCCGCCGAGCATGTATTTGCTGGTCTTGTAGCGAATACCGTGCATCTGGCTGTAGGTGCTGTCGCCGTGACCGACATAGACTTGTGCGCCAAGAAGACTGGCGCTGATGCTTGCCTCAAATGCTTGCGGCCGCTTGTAGGTGATATCCAGCACGGAAGACATCTTGTCGCCGTACTGCGCGCCATAGCCGCCCGCCGAGAACCTGACATTGTCCACCATCTCGGGATTGACGAAACTGAGACCTTCCTGCTGACCGCTGCGGATGAGCAACGGGCGATGCACTTCTATACCGTTTACGTAGACCGAGTTCTCGTCGAACGAACCGCCGCGCACGTTATATTGCGAACTGAGTTCGTTGGTCTGGCTGACACCCGCAAATGTAATAAGCAGACTCTCTATAGAGCCGCCCGTGGCATCGGGCATGATACGTGTGGTCTGCGCGTCTATCTGGTCCATTGTGCCCTGCGAACGTTTCAGTCCGCGCACTTCGATCTCGGTCAATAGTTGCTCGTCGGTCAGCATCTGTATGTTGACGTTCAGCACATCGTGCAAGTCGATAATGCGTTGCTGCACAGTGGTATAGCCGATCATGGAGAAGGACAAAACAACTGTGTCCGCTTCGTCCAACATCAGTTCGTAGTAGCCGTTCTTGTTGGTCGATGTGCCGATAGGGCGGTCGGTGTTCAGCACAGCCACATTCGCCAACTCAATACCGATATTATCCTGATCCACGACGTAGCCGTACACACGCACACTCCGCGCGTACGCCGAGAAAGCGCACAGGCACAAAAGAACCAAGATACTATATAATTTTCGTTTGTTCAAAGGTGTACGATTTTTAAGATTTCTATCGTCTCGACATCGTCCCGTATCTGTCTCGAAAGTGTCTCGGAAAAGTCTCGGTCACTCTCTCTCGCTAAACAAGCGCAAAAAGAGAACGATTTTTAAGATTCGACCTGTTCATTCAGGCTTTCGATATAGGCTGTCAGTTCTTTGCCGCCGAGTCCTGTTTCTGACGAGGTAACAAATACCGCCGGCAGTTCTTCCCATTCCTCGAGCAGACGCGCTTTATAGGCCTCTACGTTCTCCTTCAGTCGTACTTTGCCCAGTTTGTCACCCTTTGTAAAGACGATAGCAAAAGGAACACCATTGGCGCCGAGCCAGTTGATGAACTCCAAGTCAATCTTCTGCGGCTCGTGGCGGCAGTCGATGAGCACAAACAGACACACCAGTTGTTCGCGCAACATGCAGTAACGGTCAATCATGCGCTTGAGCGCCTCGCGCTGTTTCTGTCCGGCTTGGGCATAGCCGTAGCCCGGTAGATCGACCAAATGCCACAAACCTTTGGCACTTTGCACATTGTCACTCTGTACTTCAAAATGGTTGATGAGCAATGTCTTACCGGGTTTTTGACTGGTCTTGGCCAACTTGGGATTATGGCACAGCATATTGATCAGGCTGGACTTACCCACATTACTGCGTCCGATGAACGCATATTCGGGTAAGTTGCTCTGCGGACAGTCCTTTACATCCGGACTGGAGATAACATATGTTGCTGTCTTAATCATTCGTTCTAACTATTGTGGGCGCAAAAGTACTACTTTTTTTTGGATTACGCAAATTTTGGTTGCAAATACTTTTTACAATCAGTTTTGCTCCTTCTTGTCGCGGAACGACAGTTTGTCCACCATTACGCACACGGCGCCGTCGCAAAGCACATTGGCGGCGGTGATTGGGGCATCGGCGGCAATACAGAGCGACAGACAGATAGCCTGCATCTGCGGCGAGAAGTTCAGCACCGTTGCCAGCACAGGCAGCACAGCCACCGATCCGCCCGGAATACCCGGAGTAGCGACACAAGTCACCGACAACATCAGCACAAACGCTATGAGTGTGGCCAGTTCAGCCGGTTGGCCGACGAAGAGCATCAGCGCCATGGCGCACAGCACCACATGAATAGTCAGACCGGGTATGTGCAGATTGGCGCACATGGGGATGACAAAATTGGAACTTTCCTCGCGCACATCCAACTTGCGCGCACCCTTCAGCGTGATAGGTATGGTGGCGGCGGAAGAGGAAGTGGCGAAAGCGAACACAAACGCCGGAAGCATCTTCCATATCATCTTGAACGGATTGCGGCCGGACATGATGCCTGCCGTCAAATAGAGCAGCAGCACCCAGAGCGCCTGAATAGCCACTACCATCAGCAGTACTATCAGGAAATTGGCAATCAGTCCGAACACTTCGCCTGCGGCAGACATGTGCAAAAAGATACCGAAGATATAGATCGGCAGCAACGGAATCAGCGCTTTCTCTATAGACAGCATCACCACATCTTGCAACTCGCTGATACCTTTTTTCAGTCCTACGGCCGAAGACGAACGTATACCCAGGCCGAGCATCAACGCCAGCACCAGCGCCGTCATTACGTCCATAGCCGGCGGCAACTGGATATAGAAATAGGACGCGAATTGTCCTCCGTGTTGCGGTTCGAGCATAATCTGTTCGTCCGGTTGAATCAAATGCGGCAACACCAAATCGCCCACGCCGAACGTGAACAGACCGGACAGAATAGTACTGGTGAACACTATCGCCAGCGTTACGGTCAGCATCCTACCTGCGTTCTGCTCGGTATTGGCGATTGCGGCGGTCACCAGCGCCAGAATAATCAGCGGCACCAGAAATCCGATGAACTGACCGAAGAACTCGTTGAAGGTGACAAACACACGGATGAACCATGCCGGCATGAACCATCCGATCAAAATTCCCATCATCATAGCAATCAACACTTGTGCTATGATGGGCAGACTAATACGCTTTTTACTCATACTTGATTTATTCTTTTCTTGCCTGTCTGCGTGCCCAGAGGCAAAATCCGCACAGGCATCCCATTGTGATCAAACCCGCTATTATGTAACCCAGCCATCGCCATTCGACGGGCAGGTGCAGTCCTTCCGGCGCAATCAGTATGTAACTGCTGCAAACCATCGTCATGAACGCTGCCGGAATCAAGGCTATTAGATAGCCTAAGCTTTCAGCATTCAGCTTTGAGCCTTCAGCCTTCTGATGACTGCCGGCTGCCGGCTGACGGCTCTTCTTATACAGCCACACCGTTCCCGCCCAAAGAGTGAACGTGGCCAGCGTCTGGTTGGTCCAAGCGAAATAACGCCAAACGATATTGAAATCGACGAACACCATGCCGAAAACGCAGAGGAAAAGCGGCAAGGCGATTATCAGTCGCTTAGGTATCGGTCGTTGGTCCCATTTGAGGAAATCGGCCACAATCAGTCGCGCCGAGCGCAATGCCGTATCGCCGCTGGTGATAGGTGCGGCAATAACACCGATGATAGCCAGCAGACCGCCGATAGCGCCCAGCCACGAACGGCTCACCCTGTCAATCACCAGCGCCGCTATGTTCTTGCCTGGATTCTGTGCTGCAAAAGCCTGCAGTCCGTCTATGCCGTACAACCCTGTTTCCGAGTCGGCGAAGAACGTGCCCGCTGCGGCTGCCCATATGAGCGCCAATATACCCTCAGCCACCATGGCGCCGTAGAAGATCCATCGTCCCTGACGTTCGCTGGTCACGCAACGCGCCATGATAGGACTCTGGGTGCCGTGGAATCCGGAGATAGCGCCGCAAGCGATGCTGACGAACATCATCGGGAAAAGCGGCAGACCGTTGGTCTGTCTGTTGTGCAAGCCATCGAACACTTCGGGCATTTCGCCGCTGTGCCATCCAAGCATAACGACCATGATGCCGATACCCATAAACAGCAGTATGGCGCCGAAAATAGGGTAGAATCGACCTATCAACTTGTCTACCGGCAAGACCGTTGCCAGCGCGTAGTAACCGAAGATGATCAGCACCCAAACGATGGGTATTGTTGAAAGGCGAAAACTGAAAGTTGAGAGAGGACACAAGCCTTGTAGTAGTGTTGCAGGTCCGCTCAGAAAAGTGGTGGTCAGCAACACCAGCAGCACAAGACTCAGAACACGAATAAACACTTTCGTTCCTTTGCCCAATTCGTCACCCACAATATCGGGCAACGACACTCCGCCCTTGCGGATAGACAACATACCGCTCAGATAATCGTGCACACCGCCGGCGAAGATGGTACCGAACACGATCCACAAAAAAGCTGCAGGACCGTAGAAGATACCCATTATTGCGCCGAAAATAGGGCCGAGTCCGGCAATATTGAGAAACTGCACCAGGAAGATGCGCCAGGGCGCCATCGGCACAAAATCCACGCCGTCGGTCTTGGTCAAAGCCGGCGTCTTACGTTCAGACTCAACACCAAAAATTTTCTCTACCAGCACGCCGTAGGTTAAAAAACCTACCACCAATAGTACTAGGGATACAATAAACGTAATCATGTCATTCTGAAATAAGTGCGCAAAGGTACTGCTTTTTTTTGAAATATGCAAATTTAAGTGTGCAAAAAATAAAAAAATGTACGCGCGCTTGCGTAAATGAGAAACTTTTTGTAACTTTGCGCTCAAATTGCCGACTAAGGTACAAATAGGCAATATTTTTGGTAAACGATTTTAAAAAGGTAATTGGTCTTATGGACAAACAAACTCAAGCGTATGTGGACAGCTTTATGGCTGACCTCATCAAGAAAAACCCCGGAGAGAACGAGTTTCACCAAGCTGTGAAAGAAGTGATCGAGAGCGTTGCTCCCGTGGTAATGGCTTATCCGTACATGCGTGAACAGAAGGTGCTGGAGCGCATGGTAGAACCCGAACGTGTAATCATGTTCCGTGTTCCGTGGATGGACGATCAGGGCGAAGTGCAGATCAACCGCGGTTTCCGCGTTCAGATGAACTCCGCTATCGGTCCGTACAAAGGTGGTATCCGTTTCCATGCATCGGTCAACCTCTCAATCATGAAGTTCCTCGCTTTTGAGCAAACCTTCAAGAACGCGCTGACTACGCTGCCTATGGGTGGCGCCAAGGGTGGTTCGGACTTCTCGCCGCGCGGTAAGTCAGATGCTGAGGTAATGCGCTTCTGCCAGTCGTTCATGACCGAATTGCAACGTCATATCGGTGCGGACACCGATGTTCCTGCCGGCGATATCGGCGTAGGCGGTCGTGAAGTGGGATTCATGTTCGGCCAGTACAAGCGTCTGCGTGACGAGTTCACCGGTACGCTCACCGGCAAAGGACAGAACTGGGGCGGCAGTCTCATGCGTCCGGAGGCAACCGGTTACGGTGCTTGCTATTTCGCAGAGGCTATGCTCGCTACCCGTGGTGAGAACTTCAACGGCAAGAACGTCTGCATCTCCGGCTCGGGTAACGTAGCGCAATATGCTGCACAAAAGGCTATGCGTTTGGGTGCCAAGGTGCTGACTCTGAGCGACTCTGACGGATTTATCTATGATCCGGAAGGACTCAACGAAGAGAAGATGGCTTATGTCTTCGAACTGAAGAACGTGCGTCGCGGACGTATCAAAGAATATGCGGCTAAGTACCCGCAGGCGCAGTATTTCGCAGGCGAGCGTCCATGGAAGATCAAGTGCGACATCGCTATGCCGTGCGCTACCCAGAACGAGATCGAGAAGGCTGATGCCGAGAACCTGATCAAGAATGGTTGCTTCTGTGTCACCGAAGGTGCCAACATGCCTTCCACTCCGGAAGCTATCGCTATCTTCCAGGGCGCTAAGATACTCTACAGCCCGGGTAAGGCCAGCAACGCAGGTGGTGTGGCTACCAGCGGTCTGGAAATGAGTCAGAACTCCATGCGTCTCAAATGGACGGCAGAGGAGGTAGACCAGCGTCTGCGCACCATCATGGCAGACATCCACGCTGCTTGCCTCAAGTATGGTACCGAGGAAGACGGATACATCAACTACGTCAAGGGTGCCAATATCGCCGGATTTATGAAGGTGGCCAACGCCATGGTCGAGCAAGGCTTGGTATAAATTATATTAAGGAGCAGGGGAGAGGACAGTCCGTTCTCTCCCTTTGTAGCCTTTAGTCTCGTCAACAAACGTCATGCCCTCATAACGTTATCCTTTTTAACCCTATATTATGGAATCAAACAACTATACATCGCTGATGGAGCGCCGCGTAAAGCGGATTTTGCTCGTGTGCAACAACTACGACAGCTTTGCGCTCGAGGAGGACGGACGTATCGACGTGCAGATTGCACAGGAGTACGCAGAACTCAACCTGAGCAATCCGCCCAGTATCACACGCGCCGAAACAACACGCGAAGCCCTCAATCGTGTCGAGAACGGCGAGTCCTTCGATGCCATCATCACCATGTATAGTCAGGGCGAACTGGATGTGTTCGACTTTGCCAAAGCCGCCAAACAACTCTTGCCCGATTGCCCGATTGTGCTACTCTCAGCGTTCAGTAAGGAGATCTTCAATCGTATCAAACAACACGATCGCAGCGACATAGATTATTTCTTCAACTGGAACAACTCTACCGACTTGATTATCGCTATCATCAAGTTGATCGAAGACCGCCTCAACGCGCCGCACGATATACTGGAAGAAGGTGTGCGCGCCATCATGCTGGTGGAGGATTCCGTCCGCTACTATTCCACTTATCTGCCTTTGCTCTACAAACTGGTCCTGCGCCAAAACACACTCGCTATTCGCGATGCCCTCAACGAGAAGCAACAACTCCTCCGCAAGCGTGCGCGACCCAAAGTGCTGATGGCTACTTGCTACGACGAAGCAGTCGAACTGTACAACCGTTACGGCAAGAACATGATCGGCGTTATCTCCGATATCGGTTTTGTGCTCCACAAGGGCGATCCGTCGTCCAGCGAGAAGCTGGATGCGGGTGTAGAACTGTGCCAACTCATCCGCGAGGACAATCCCACTATGCCGTTCCTCATGCAGTCCTCCCAGGAATCGATGCGCTCTATCGCCAAGAAACTGAATGTGGGATTTGTTATCAAGACCAGCAAGACGCTGACCCAGGAGGTGAGCGAATACATAGAGAGCGAGTGCGGCTTTGGTGACTTCATCGCCCGCGACCCGCGTAGCGGCAAGGAGATTGCCCGCGCAAGCGATTTGGAGGGATTTGAGCATATCATTTCCACTATCTCTCCCGCCGCTTTCCGCCGACTGAGTGACAACAATTATCTTAGTAAATGGCTCTTTGCGCGCGGTCTGTTTGCTATCGGCCGCCAAGTCAATATACTGAAGATCCAGGACGAGACGGACATCGAAAACATCCGCCAGACTAACATACGTCTGATACACGATTACCGTATCAATCAGGCACTTGGCGTGGTGGCTAAGTATTCGCCGGAAACCTATAACAATACCATCTATTTCTCGCGTTGCGGCGACGGACCGATGGGCGGCAAGGGACGAGGACTCGCTTTCCTCAACCATGTGCTGCAGAAGTACGACCTCTTCGACCGTTGGGAAAATATCCGTGTGCTCGTTCCGCGAACGATGGTTATCACCACCGACTATTTCGACCGCTTTATCCATGACAACGGTCTGCAATATGTGATCAACGCCGACCTGAGCGACGAAGAGATTCTCTCCGAGTTCGTCGCTTCAGCTCTGCCGCTCGACTTGCGCGAAGCGCTCCGCCATTTCATCCGTGCTACCAAACGCCCGCTGGCTGTGCGCTCGTCGTCCAAACTCGAGGACTCTTATTACCAGCCTTTTGCCGGCGTCTATAGCACCTATATGATTCCCCATACCGAGAACGAAGACCAGCAACTCCGCTTGCTGAGCAAGGCCGTCAAATCGGTCTATGCTTCGGTTTATTATGCCGCCTCACGTGGCTATATCACCTCCACCGGCAATGTGCTGAGCGAGGAGAAAATGGCTATTGTGCTCCAGGAGGTTTGCGGCGAACAGGAGGGTAACTACTATTTCCCTGCTATCTCCGGCGTGGCGCGTAGCGTCAATTTCTATCCGGTGGGCAAAGAGAAACCCGAAGACGGTATTGTCAAGGTCGCTTACGGTTTGGGCAAAGTGGTTGTGGATGGCGAACAGGTACTGCGCTTCTCGCCTAAGTATCCCAAGCATGTTCTCCAGACGTCCACCGTCGATCTGGCTATGCGCGAGACCCAGCAGTCGATGCTCGCCTTGTCGCTTAGCCCGGAAAAATTCAAGACTTCCATCGATGATGCTGTCAACCTCGAACGTATTCCTATTCATGATTGCGAACAGTTCGAATCGCTCAAACTGATTGCGTCCACTTACGATCGCGAGAACATGCGCATCGTCGATTCGTGCTATCCCGATGGCCCGCGTATCGTCACTTTTGCGCCACAACTCAAGTTCAAGACTTTCCCGCTGGCGGAGATCGTGCAGCAATTACTCGAGATGGCGCAACAGGAGATCAAGTGCCCGGTGGAGATAGAGTTTGCAGTCAATCTCGAACACGAACCGCAGATCTTCCATGTGCTGCAGATTCGTCCTATCTCGGCCGATTCGCTAACCGCCAAAGTCGATTGGGACCATATAGACGAAAACGGCTGTTTCTTGCGTTCCGGCAATGCGCTCGGCATCGGCCGCATAGAGGATGTGCGGGATATTATCTATCTGCGCAAAGAGGCCTTCGATGTGCTCAAGACCCGCGACATGGCGGCTACTATACGCGAGTGGAACAACCACATGCGCCGCGAGGGTAAGTCCTATCTGCTTATCGGCTACGGTCGTTGGGGTTCGCAGATTTCTTCGCTCGGCGTACCTGTCCAGTGGAGCGATATCAGCGAGGCGAAAGCGATAGCTGAGTGCTCGTTGGAGCATTTTCGTATCGAACCGAGCCAGGGAAGCCATTTCTTCCAGAACCTCACGTCTTTCAATGTTGGTTATATCAATGTGGACCCGTGGGCGAGAGAAGAAGATGCGTACGACGAAACGGTGCTCAATGCGCTGCCGGCAGTCGAAGAGACCGACTTGGTGCGCCATGTCTGCCTCGACCAACCGCTTGAGATGTAT
>JAEEGL015399081.1_pt1 | contig 11281 bp, 4 predicted proteins | sample 9134231 | NCBI WGS metagenome assembly JAEEGL01 (sample SAMN16246548, study PRJNA631951) | gut metagenome | biome: gut microbiome; feature: rumen; material: fiber-attached | host: Bos | place: Iran: Karaj | collected 2018-10
ATATTTAAATAAAATAAAAACAAAATAAAAATTTTCATATTTAAATATAAAAATTTTATGTTTTCAATTAATATATTTATTATTTTATATATATTTGTTATCAATTTATTTTAAAAGATAAAATATTAATTATTTTAAAAGATTTTAAATCATTTACAAAAAATTTTATATTTACAATTTTTCTAATTTCTCATTATTCAATTTATTATTTTATCATTTTTATAAATTAATTTTTTAAATGATTCAACAAAATAATGCATACTAAAAATACTTTCTTCACTTATAGTTTTTGTTCTAAAATTTAATGTTTTTTTAATAAAAATTCTATTATTTCTTTTATTTTTAAAAGAAAATAAATTACAAATAAAATAACAAAAAGAATGATTATTTTTATGTTTAATTTTTAATTGATTAAAATTAAAAAATGTATTATCTAAAGAACGACTTGTAATTTTTTTTTTATTTTTTGGTTTATTAATTATAGTAAAATCTTTTAAATCATTATTATTATCTTCAAATACATTAGATCTAACAAAATTATTTTGTCTTAAATTATAAAATGAATTAGAATTTTCATCTTTTTCTTTTTGTTTAAAAAACAAATTCATTTTTAAAGTTTTCGAAGTTTTTAATTTTTCACCTAAATCAATATATTTTGAATTAATATCACTAATTAAATCATTATAAATAGAAAACTGACTAAAATAATAATTAATTATAGTAAATATAATAGATAATAATCTACTTATACCAGCAATACTCCCAGTAATATCTTGTAATAACTTATATTTTCTTTCATAAACATCTTCCATATTTTGCATACTAAAATAAAAACTTCCAAAAATATCAAAATCATTTTTATTTTTATCATAAACTAATTTTTCATTCGATTCATAAACATAAGTATTAATTTCTTCTTTGTTATCAAATATAATTCCAGTATAACTTTCAATTATAAGTGGATGAAAATTTAATACATTTAATGTATAACTAACTAAATTAAAATCGTTATTTATTTTATGAAAAAAATAATCCAAAGGATTATGATAACTTTCAATATTTATATTTTGATCTAAAAAATAAATTGAATAATTAAAAGAAGAAAATAATAAATCATCAATTATTGAATCATTATAACATGAATTATTATTAAAAATTGTATTATTTTGACATCTTTTAATATACAAACCATAAAAAATTTCATTTGGATTTGAAGCACCAAATTGTAAAAAAGAATGTTTAAAACCTTTTTCATTAATATTATAAATTTTTTTATTAGAACTATCATAAAATTGTTTAATACAAAAACTATTATTATAATAATTATCTAAATCAGATATGTATTTTATTTTATCATTTATATTATTATCTTCACATAAGCCATAAATCCAATGATCAAATAAAGTTTCATTTGGATTTTTTAATAAATCTTCGCGTTTGTTATTAATTCCTATTATGCTAAAAGCTTTTTCATTATAATTATTAATACCAAAAGAAATAAAATGAAATATTGATGATGAATTTAAAGGAAAAAAACCTGCGTTTTCAACATATCTTCTAAAAAATATTGTTTGAGGATTTTTGTGTAATAAAAAATCTAAACTTATTATTATTGTAAATATTATTAATAAAATAACATATATTATTGATAATATTATTGAAGATAGTGAAGTATGAACTAAAGAATTTTTATAAAATAATGTTATTTTTGGTGAAATTAAATCTAAATATGAAATATTCATTTTATATTTTTTTTTTATTATAATTTTGTTTTGAATAATTTAAAAATTTTATTATAGAATTAATATAATGAAATTATAAAATTAGATAATATTAAAATATTAAATTAAAAATAAATTTTTTCTTTAACGAAATTTATGAAAAAAATTTAAATAAAAATTAAATATTAGTTTATTTTTTTATATTTATCATCTTCATTTTTAATATAAATTTTCCATTTATATTTTAATTTGATTAAATAAATATAAAAATAATATAAAATTGAATATAACAAAACAAATCCAGAAAAAACAATTATTATTTTAATAATATTTAAATTTTCTAAAAAAGGATAAATAACAATATTATATTTAAAAAATGTAATAATACAAACAAAACTATAACAAAACATAATAAAACCAAGTCCTAACCAATGTTTATAATTATAATTTATATTTTCTTTTTCAGCAAAAAATAAATCTACAATTTGAAAAATTGTAAGTATTAAATGTCTATAAATATCTGCGTAAATTCCTAAATCAGTTAAATCATTTTTTAATTCTGAACCTTTAAATAATAACATTGGAATTATTAATAACCAAAAAATAATTGTTACTAAAATTGTTAATGTACAAAAAATAGGATGTAAATTTTCTCTAAAAAAATAATTTATTCTTTCTAATTTTTTTATTTTTAAATAGAATAAAATATCAAATATTAAAATTCCAAATAAATAAAATGAATTTAAATATAAATTCCACCATGTCATATAAATAAATCTTAATAATTTTTCTCTTTTCATAAACCAAATTATTTCAATTAAAGAATAAATTCCTATAAATAAAGAAATAATTAATTGATTAAATGTTATTTTTTTTCTCATTAATTAAAAAATAAAATCTAAAATTTAATTTTAAGAAATAATAAATTTAATTAACTTTAATTTTGATATTTTTTAGATTAAATAATTAATTCATTTTTTTTTTATTTTAATTTTATAATAAAATATTTTGAATAAATTTTTGTTTTTTTTTTCATTCAATTAATTAAAATTCAAAATTGAAAAAAATTTTTGTTTTATTCAAAATTTAAAATATTTTTATATTTAATCCAAAATTAAATTAATATAATAAATATAATTTTATATTAAAAATAATAAATATTTTTATTTATTTTATTATGATTCATTTTTATTTTCTTCTTCATTTTTTTCTTCATTATTTTCTTCTTTATTTTCATTTTCTTCTTCTTTTTCATTTTCTTCTTCATTATTATTTTCATTATTTTTATTTTCTTCATTTTCATCTTTACTTTCATTTTCTATTTCAACACCTTCTTTTTTTTCATCATTTTCTTCTTTATTATCATTTTCTATTTCAACATTTTCTTCTTTTTTTTCATTATTTTCTTCTTTTTTTTCATTATTTTCTTCTTCTTTTTCATTATTTTCATCTTTTTTTTCATTATTTTCATTTTCATTATTTTCTTCTTTTTTTTCAACATTTTTTTCATTATTTTTAATATTTTTATCTTTATTTTCCTTTTTATTTTTTTTAATTTTACTTTTACTTTTAACTTTTTTATTTTTTTTTTCAACTTCTTTTAATTTTTGATTAATAATCATTTCTAATTTTTTTTTCTTATCATCAGCTAAATTATATTTTTTACAAAAATCATCAGTAATTTTCGAAGGATCATCACTAGGATAAATAAGTAATTTTTCCGTTTGATTTTCATCATTAATATTAACTTCAACTTTTAATAAAGGTTCTTCTCCATTTTCATTAATATCATTATCAAATAAATTTAAATTAATATTTTGTTTTTCATTATTTAAATTATTCCCTAAATTATTATTATTATTAATGTTTCTTTTTCCTGTATGAATTTTTTTTATTTTATGTTCTATTGTGTCTCTATTACTTTTCATTTCTAAATCAAATCTAAATGGAACATAATCTTCTTCATCATCAGAAAATAAATTTTTGTTCATTCTTTTTTTATTTTCTCGTAATGTTTTTAATTTATTCATTTCTTCTTTTAATTTTTCATCTTCATTTAAAGGATTTTCATAAAAAATTTCTGTGTTTAAATTTGAATAAATTTTTGGTTGAAATGTGCAATTTTCTTTTTCATTTTGAGTTAATTCATGTTCATTTGGATTTTTTTTTGATTTTTTTAATAAAGATGTTTTACCATCAGTGTATAATTTTTCAATACTAGTTTGAATATTTTTTGATATTGTTTTGTTATTATTATTATTTGTATATGAATTAGGATGAAAAGTACAATTTTTCATTTCTTCATCGAGTTTTTTTTTACGAGCTATTTCAAGATTTTTTTCTTGTTTTTTTTGCATAAGTTGATAAGTATCTTCTATTTTTAATTTATTTGAATCTAATTTAATGTCTGTGTTTGATTCTTGAAGATCATTTAATCTTTTTTGACGAGAATTTTCAAGGTATAAAATTTCTTTCGCTGTTTTTTTTGCTTTTTCTGGTTTAATTTCATTTTTTAATCTTTTTTCTTTCCATTTTTTATTAATTTCTTCGTTCCAAAGACTCATTAAATTAGTTCTAAAAATGAAAAATTTTTTTTTAATTATATTTACAGTTTTTCCTGGATAAGAATATTTATTTAAATCTAATTCAGGAAAATTATTTTTAATAAATTCTACAGAAGTTATTTTTTTTTCATTATTATTATAATTATTTTTTGTATTATTAAATTTTTTATTTTTATTTTCTTCTTCTATTTTTTCATCATTTCCATTATAAATTCCAAGAAAAGAAAAACAAAATAACATTACGAAATTAGTTTCAACTTCATTTTCTTTTTGATTTAAATATTTATCAAAAGATAATTTAATTAAATCTTCTTCTGTTTTATTTTCAGTTTTTATACATCCAATTCCTTTTAATAAATTTTGATATTGTTCAAAAGTAATATTTGAATTTTCGCTTTTATTAAAAAGTTCTAATAAAGTTTTATTAAAATTTGTTATAAATTTATCTAAAATAAATTTTTTTGATGTTTTTGACATTAAATTCATTTCTGATTGTTTTAAATCATTTAATAATTTTTCTTTTCTTTGATTTTCGAAATTTTCTAATTGTTTTTTATTAACGTTGTATAATTTATTCATTGCTTCGTCAATTTCTTTTTGTGGTTTTTTAATAACTTGAGGTTTTTCATTTTCTTTATTATTTTCATTATTTTTATTATCATTTTTTTTCTTAACATTTTTTAATTTTTCTTCATATAATCTTTTATAAAAATTTTCATTTGTTTCTTCTTCGCCATTATTTTTCTTTTTTACTATTTCTTCGCTTGTTTTTGAACATAATTTAACATTAGTTTGTTCTTTTTCTTTTTCTTTTTTATTTTTTTCCATTTTATCTATAAATTCTTTTTTAGTTTGTAAAAATTCTTTTTGACTATCTAAAAATTCATTTAATTTTCTTTTAGGTTGATCTTTATTATTTGTTTCAGGTTGCCATGTGCATTTATTTTTTAATTCAGAATCTTTTTTTTCTTGTTGAGATTTTATATAATTATTTTTATTATCTTCAAAAGCTTTTTGACGTTCGATTAAATTTTGAAAAGCTTGTTCTTTACTTTCTTTTGGTTTTGAAGGTTTTTTATTAAAAAATGAATCATCGTATTTTAATAAATTTGAATAAATGTCAATGTTATTTTTATTGTTTAAAAGTTGAGAATATAATGATTCAACTAATTGAGTGTTTTTACTTTTTTTTCCGTTTGGAAAAGACATAATTTGAGTATTAGATTTTGCTTTTGTTGATTTTTTATTATTTTTATTTTTTATTGTTGAATTTAAATTTTTTTTTTCGGTTTTTTTTTCTTTTTTTATTTCTTTTTTTTGTTGATTTTCTTTTTTTTCATTTATTTTTTCTTCTTTTTTTTCTTCTATTTTTTCTTCTTTTTTTTCTTCTTTTTTTTCTTCAATTTTTTCTTCTTTTTTTTCTTCTTTTTGTTCCTGTTCTTCTTCTTCAACATCTTCTTGTTCATTTTGATTGTCTTGAATTTCTTCTTTTTGTTCATTTTCATTGTTTTCTTCATATGAATCATCTACAATATTATTATCATCTTCTTCTTCAGACATAATTTTAATATATTATTAATTATTAATTATTATGTTTTTTATTATTAATATAAAAATATTTTTAATAATATTATTTATATTTTATTTTTATTTTATTTCTAAAATATTTTATATTTAAATTTAATTTTTTATAATAAAAATTTATTTTTTTAATTTTAAATATAATGATTGAATCTAATATTTTATCAAAAATTGATTTAGGAGATTCTATTCAAAAATTGAATATTTATAATGATAATAAACTTTTAAAATTATTTAAATTATTTGAAAATTTAATATTGCTTAAAAAATTAAATAAGATGATGTTTATAGTTTATAATATTATTTATTTTTTACAATTTAATTGTTTATCATTAATAAATATAAAAGAAGAAAATTATAAAAATGATGATGCAATAAAATTACATAATTCAATAAAAAAATATTTAGTAATTACTAATTTAATTCATAATAAAGATGATTACATTTTATACGGAATTTTGGTTTTAGTATTTGCTTGTATAATATTAATTTTTGTTTTATTTATTTTAATTTTTTTAAAATTAGATAAAAATAAACCTTCTCATATATTTAGTTTACATATATTAAATTTTATAAATGATTTTTTAATACATTATGGTTTATGTCAAATAATAAATATAAATTTATTGAGTCTATATTGTAAAAAAGGTATTCATATATATTTAGAAGTTAAATGTTTTAAAAATTTCATGCATTTCTTTGTTTTTATTGTAAGTTTAATAAATTTTTTATTTTTTTTTCAATATTCACTTATATTATCTATCTATTATTATGAAATTGGAAGTATTCCTCAAAAAGTAATGAGAATTAGAGTCAATTCTAATAATGAAATATATAATAATATTTTATCAATAATATTTTATATTTTTGCTTTTGTAATAAAATATTATTGTGATGAAGAAAATGAAAATTATTTAAGTATTTATCAAATTTTTATTTGTTTATTTTCAATATTTAAATTTATCTATATTTATAAATATGTTTTTTATTATGAAAATATTTATAATTACTTAATTAATTTTGGTTGGGCTTATATTTTTTGGTTTAATTTTTCTTTATTAATGAAAAGATTTTTAAAAATTGAAAATAGTATTTTTTTAGTTTTAGGTGGTTTAATAATTATTTATACTATTATAGTTATATTCGAAAAAAAAAGAATTACAAATTGTTTATACAATAAAAATATTATTTTTGCTAAAAATATAAAACAAATAGAAACATTTACACATTATTTAATTTATTATTGTTTAAAAAATACAAATTATTCAAAATTAGTAGTTCAAGGAATTTTAAAATGCTTTGAAACTAATAATGTTCTTACTGTTGATATGTTAGAAGTACAAAATAAATTTAATAATAATATTTATTTAAATCAATTTTTTAAGGAAAATAAAGATAATTTTCATGTTTTTGGATTAATAACAACTTTATATGAATATTTTTTATATAAATCTTCTTTAAAAAATGATATTTTATTTATTTTTTCTTATTTTTTAGTTAATCATTTAAAAAATCCAACTTATGCTTTTTATTTATGTAATAAAATAAAAACTCAAGGTCATAAAAATATTTATTTGAAATATATTTTATTAGAACAAATTAAAAAGTTTCAAATAAAAAATTTAACAAACAATAAAAATGAAGATAATATTAAAAATATGGAAATTAGTTCAGTTATATTATTTCAAAAATATATAGAAACTCTTAAATTATATATTTATGAAGCAACAAATTCTCAAATTGAATATTTAGATATTATTAAAAATACAATTGTTACAAATAAAACTTCAAAAAAATTTTTAAAGATTGGAAACAATATTATTTCAAATAAAAAAAAAATAATAAAATTATGGGAAAAAATAAATAATTTAAATCCATATAATGAAGAAATTGAAAATGATTATTTTTTATATTTAGAAAATATTATTCAAGATAATATTTTAGCTCAAAAAGAAAGAGAAAAATTATTATATTTAAAAACTGTTAATCTTAAAGATTTAAATAAATTATATTATCAATTATTTAATAAAGAAAAAAATTCAATTATTTTAGTTGATTCATATTTAAATAATGGTAAAATAATATACACAACAAATAATTTTCAAACTTTATTTCATTTTTCTTCTAAAGAATGTTATAACTTGACAATATATGATTTATTACCAACAAATATAGCATCATTTCATAAAGAATTAGAGGAATATTCTATAAAATATTCTAATCTTAATTTTATTTATTCATCATATAAATATAGTATATTAAAAGCAAAAAATAATGCAATATATAATATAAAAATGTATATTAAATCAATTCCAAATTTATCTTATGGTTTAATTTACATTGTTTTAATAGAAAAAATAAACGATGGTAATTTTATTATTATATTAGATGAAAATTTTAGAATTCAAGGATTTTCTAATGGATTAACATTAGAAAAAAATGAAAATTTTATATATAATAATTTAAATGTTTATGGATTAAGTCAAGATATTATAGGTATTCATATTGCAGTTATAATTCCTGAAATATTATTTAATATTTTATTTAAAAATGGACAATACATCATAAAAAATGAAAATATTGAAATTAAAAGTTTATTATATCCAATAAATAATAATTATATTGAATTTGATAAAAAAATTGAAAATATATTAAATAGTATTAAAGAATTTGGAAAATTAGATGAAAAATTTAATAATGTTGAACCTATGAGTAATAATATTACAAAAAAAAAATTAGCATTAAGAAAATTAACAAGAAAAAATTATAATATATCATTAAAATCAGAAGTTCAATTATATAAAGAATTTTTAAATGAAATTAAAGATAGTTCAGAAAAGCAAAAATATAATATTTTTTATAAAATAATAAAAAGGACTTTTATTAATAATAAATATACTTACTATAAAATTTCTGTTACAAATGATTTAATTCAATCTAAATATAATGATATTGTTAAAGAAAAAAATAATTTGACAACAAATATTATACAAAATAATTTAAATGATAATTCAGAAATAAAATTAAAAAAAATAAATAAAATTAAAGGAATAAAAATTAATATTAAAAATTCAAATCCTAAAGAAACAACAACTTCCGAAGATTCTAAAAATGATGAAGAATTCAAAATAATAAAAACAAATTTAAATAATAATAATGATTTTGAAGAATATAACTTAAAAAATATTAAAAAATATATTTTCAATAAAAAAAAACCTAAAATTATATTTTCAATTCAAATATGTTTAATATTATATTCAGCTATTACAATTATATTAATTAATATAGATAATTATAAAACAAAAAATATTTTTAATAATTTTGAAAAATTTTTATCTGAAAATTATATCTTTAATAGAACAAAAATTTCAGCTGCTTGTATTTATTCAGAAACTATTTTATTAAAAAATATTAAATATAAGTTATTTGAAAAATGTAATATAATAGATTGTAAACAAACTTTTGGGAATTTTTTACAATTATGCTTAAATCATTTAACATTATTTATAGATTCACTTATATATTATAATCCAATATATTTAGAAAAATTAAATAAAGAACATATTATAGATATATATTCTTTATCAACAAATTTAACTTTTCCAATTAAAATAACTAATTTAAATATTCTACATTTTTTTGTTTCAAATATGTTACTTGTAGATAAAAATATTTTAGATTACTTTGACAATGCTAATTCAACATATGAAGCAAATTTAGAAAATTTAATTAATATCAGTTATTTATATGCATTAGATAAAGAAAATGTTGGATTTTCTAATAATGAAATTAAACAATTTTCAAAAAATTCAACATTTTCAAAAAAAAATACTTTTTTTATAATTAATATAATTGTATTTGTATTTACTATTTTATTGATAGGATATTTTATATATATATTTCATAATTATGAAATGTATTTTTTGAAAAAATTAATAAAATTTTCTAATCAAGATTTTGATAATTATTTTAATTTTTTAAAGGATTTAAAAAAAAAATTAATGAATACAAATTTAATAAATGAAGATAGTAATGGCTTAAATGAAGATGAAGAAAACAATAAAAATAATAATATGACATCAGTTATTGAAGAAGAAATTAATTCAAAAAAAATATTAAATATTACAAATAAAGAAAACGAAATTGAAAAATTAAAAGATAAAAAAAACAAAAACCTAAAACACAAACAAAAAAAGACATACATAAATTTTATTATAAATCAAAGAAATGAAAAATATAAAACAATGTCTTCATTTTTTTTATTTGATAATTTATTTTTTCTTATAAAATTATTAATTTCTTTAATATTTCCAATAACTTATTATTTTTTTTTATTAATAGTTTATAATGATAAAAGAAAAGATTTTATAAATTTCGACAAATTATTAAATAATCTTGATGGAATATATAAAGATATATCACTTATTTTAGTGAAAATAAAGAAACAATATTTAAATCACATTAATTTCACAATAAAAAAACAATCTATTATTGAATCATTAAAATTATCAAACAATGAAAATTATACAATTGAATTTTATGGTGAAAATTATTCATTAAGTAATATAGATGAATTAAATGATCTTTATTATACAATATCAGTTGATGAACTATCAACTTCACCAAAAATAGGTAACATTTTAACTGATTTATTAAAAAAATATAGTTCAGATGATGATTCATTATATGGAAAATTATTTAAATTATATAACGGAGATGCTTGCTCTTTGTTATATGAAAATAGTATAGATGAACTTGAATATTGTAATGAATTTAATGAAGGAATTGTAATGCAAGGATTTGAACAAGCATTTATTCAATTAAATATTATATTAACAAATTTTATTAGTAAAGTGAATGCAAGAAATAATGGAGAAGAAATATCAATAAATGATATATGGGATTCAATTGAAAATTATTTAGTTTTCACTGATAAAATATATACTGATGGGTATATTTTATCATCTGATTTATTTTCTCATATAAGAAATAATAAAAAAAAAAGTATCAAAAGAATGTTTAGTATTTTTTTTTATTCTTATTTGATAATATATACAATATTATTTATAATAATTTTATATTTTGTTAGAATAATTAAAAATACATTAGTTTCATTTTTTAATTTTATTTGTATTATACCTTCACATTATTTAATCAAAGATGAGGAATTATATTATGATATAATTAAACTAGAAAAAAAATTTTAATAATTTATTATATATATTTTTCCAATATATATTATTATATATAAAATAATAAGAAATTATTAAATATATTTTTTATAAAATAAAAAATTTTTAAAATTATTTTAAAAATTTTTTTTTAAATAATTTGACAAAAAATTAAATTGGGGATTGGGGATTGGGGATTGGGGATTGGGGATTGGGGATTGGGCCCAATCCCCAATCCCCAATC
>JAEEGL015669854.1_pt1 | contig 11281 bp, 10 predicted proteins | sample 9134231 | NCBI WGS metagenome assembly JAEEGL01 (sample SAMN16246548, study PRJNA631951) | gut metagenome | biome: gut microbiome; feature: rumen; material: fiber-attached | host: Bos | place: Iran: Karaj | collected 2018-10
CACGGCGTACCTCTATCTGCCCGGCAGGACGCCCTGTCTGGACTGCGCCGGCCTGCGGGGACCGGAGACGGAAAAACCGGTCTCCGTCAGCTGCACGGTCGGGTTGATCGGCGCGCTCTGCGCGGAGCTTGCCGTCCGTTTCCTGACCGGCGCGGGGCCCGCGCCCGCGGGGATCCTGCACGTGTACGATCAGTGTAAAATCAACCAACTGAAAATCAAAGCGGCGCCGGGCTGCGGCGTCTGCAAATCAATAAAGGAGTGAACCGTTATGGCTGAACCTCTGAAGGGTTATATGGGGAAGGTCCTCTTCGTGGACCTGACCGCGAAAACCTACGGACCTTTTCCGTGGACGGACGACGACCGCAAACGCACGCTGGGCGGCAAGGTGATGGCGGCGGATATCCTGCTGCACCACATCAAAGCCGGGATGCAGGCGTTTGACGAGGACAACTGGCTCGTGGTCACCACGGGCCCGCTGACCGCCTGCGGCTGTCCCAATTCCTCCCGCTTCAACATTTCCACCGTTTCTCCGCTGACGGGGATCGTCACCTCCTCCAACTGCGGCGGCGATTTCGGTCTTTCCCTGAAGCGCGCGGGCTACGATGCCGTGATCATCACGGGGAAAAGCGAAACGCCCGTCACCGTCCATATCCGGGAGGACAGCGTGGAGTTTGAGGACGCCGCCCCGCTCTGGGGCATGACCACCGGCGAAACGCAGGAAAAGCTGCCCAAACACACCGGCAAGCTGGTGATCGGGCCGGCCGGGGAGCATAAGGTGCTCTACGCCTGCGTGTTCTCCGGGGAGCGCACGGCGGGCCGCGGCGGCGTGGGCGCCGTCTTCGGCGATAAAAAGCTCAAGGCCGTGACCGCCGCCGGGACAAGGCTGCCGGAGGTCGCGAACCGTGAAAAGCTGCGGGAGACCAACGTTAAATGGACGAAGGTCCTGCGCACGCACCCGCTCACCGGCCGCCAGCTGCCCAAGCTCGGCACCGCGGGGCTGGTCGCGCCCATGCAGGCGCACAAGATCCTCGCCACCAAAAACTTCAGCGCCGGGCGGTACGACGGCTTTGAAAAGATCTCCGGCGAGACGCTGGCGGAAAAGCATCTGGTCTCCAACGCCGCCTGCACCACCTGCGTCATCCGCTGCGCCAGAATGGTGAACGTGGACGGCAAGATCGTCAAGGGACCGGAGCTGGAGACGCTCGGCCTGATGGGCGCGAACATCCTCAACGACGATCTCGAAAAGATCCTGAAATGGAACTATGAGCTGGATGAGCTCGGCATGGACGCCATCTCCGCCGCGGGTTCGCTGGCCTTCGCCATGGAGCTGAAGGAAAAAGGCGTGCACGATTTCGGGATCGAGTTCGGCAGAAACGACAATATTTCCGAAATGCTGCGCAAGATCGCCTACCGCGAGGGCGAGGGCGATCTGATCGCGGACGGTTCCAAGCGGATGAGCGAGCGCTTCGGCGGCAAGGAATACGCCATCCACGCCAAGGGCATGGAGCTGGCGGCCTACGAGCCGCGGCACGCGGTGGGACACGGTCTGGGCTACGCCACCTCCAACCGGGGCGGCTGCCACCTGAACGCCGGCTACATGGTCGTGGTGGAGGGGCTCGGTCTGGACGTGGACTCCCTGACGCCGCACGGCAAGGCGGCGCTGGCGATCATGTTCCAGAACCTGATGGAGGCGGTCTCCGCGGGCGGCGAATGCCTCTTTACCAGCTACGCCGTGCTGCCGGGCTTCCTCATCGATAAGCCCAACTGGCCGGTGACCAAGGTCATTCTGGCGGCGTTCCCCTACGTGGGCCCGGTGGTCAACCTGCTCAGCCACTTCACAAAGGTCCCCAGGATCAATATCCCGCTGCTGCCGGAATCCTACGCCATCAAATATGCCACGGGACTGAAGTCCACCATGGCCTCCATGCTCACCTGGGGCGCCTACGGGTATAACGCGGAGCGGATCGCCAACGTGATCCTCGGCCAGAAGGCGGACGCGGACCGTCTGCCCGCGCGGCTGACGGATACGCCGCAGGACCCGGACGACCCGCGTACGAAGGTCCCGCTGGATAAAATGAAAAAGGTATATTACCGCGCCCGCGGCTGGAAGGACGGCATCCCCACCTGGCACCGTCTGAAAACGCTGGGCGTCACAATGGACAAAGCGGCGTACGACGCCGCCGTAAAGGAGGCGTACCGTTAATGGCAGCAGTCAAGGTCAAGCTCTTCGGGGTCTTCCGTATGGATACGCATATTCCGGAGATCGAAATGCAGATCGGCAAGGTGGGCGATATCTTCCCGATCCTGAACGAAAAGAGCGTCGCCCTGTATAAAGAGAACAAAAAAGCGGACGCGTCCCTGACGCCCCCGCCCGAATTCGCCTTCAAGGACGCCATCGTCTACGTCAACGGCGAGCGCTGCGCCAAAAAAAGCAGAAAGCTTTCCGACGCGGACGAGATCTGGCTGTTGTCCCCCGCCTCCGGCGGCTGAGAAAGGAGCGCGACCATGTCATATTATATCGAAACCGAAAAATGTCTCGGCTGCGGCGCGTGCAGGTTCGCCTGCCTCTTCAATATCCCGAAGCCCGATGAAAAAAAAGAAAAATACATGATCTCCGGCAACGCCTGCTGCGGCTGCGGCCAGTGCGTGGATATCTGCCCGGTGAACGCGATCCATCCCCGGGAGGACCACAAAACCCTGCTGCGCGTCACGATCGATCAGCGGCTGTGCACCGGCTGCGACCGCTGCACCGTGGTCTGCCAGGCCCACGCCGCGGTCGGCGAAAAGGACGGCGTGCATACGATACTGCAGGAAAAATGCTTTCACTGCGGTATGTGCGCCCGCGTTTGCCGGGAGGGCGCCGTCCGCGCCGAATATAAATAAATAGGAGAAAACGGAGAACCCAATGAAACTCACTGTCATCGGGGGCGGCGGCGTACGCTCCATGTTCCTTGCCAAAAGCATCGCCCAGAAGGCGGCGCAGCTGGATATCACCGACCTTGTCTTTATGGACAACGATCGGAAAAAACTGGATATTTACGGAAAAATGGCGCGGAGCGTCGCCCGTCAGATCAACGATAAAATCAATTTCGTCCTGACCTCGGACGCGGAAACGGCCGTGCGGGACGCGGATTACGTCATCACCACCATCCGCGTGGGCGGAGACGATATGCGCGTGCGCGACGAGCGCATCGCGCTGGACCTCGGCGTGCTGGGGCAGGAGACCACCGGCGCGGCGGGCCTGAGCTTCGCCATGCGCAGCGTAAGCGCGCTGGCGGAATACTGCGAGCTGGTGAAGCGCGTCGCGGCGCCCGGCTGCCGGGTCTTCAACTTCACCAATCCCGCGGGCATCGTTTCGCAGACCCTGCGGGATATGGGCTACGATTTCACCTACGGCATCTGCGACGCGCCCAGCGGGATGCTGCGCACGTTCGAGAAGCTCTACGGCGCGGCGGAGGGCAGCGCGAAGGGCGAGCTCTACGGGCTCAACCACCTGTCCTATTTCAGCAGCGTGACGGTCGACGGACGCGAGGTCCTGCACGAGCTCATCGAAAACGACCGCGCGTATACCGAAACGGACCTGCGGTATTTCGACCGTTCCCTGCTGCGGGAGCGCGGCGCGATCCTCAATGAATATCTTTACTATTTCTATTACCGCGAGAAGGCTGTGGCGAACATCCTGAAGGCGCCGCAGACCCGCGGCGAGCAGATCGCGGAGATCAACCGGAAAATGACCGCGGAGCTGGAAAGCATCGACGTGGAAAAGGACTTCGACCGGGCGCTGGTGATCTTCGAGCACTGGTACGGCGAAAGGGAAAACAATTACATGGCCGCCGAATCCGGCGTGAAGCGGCAGCAGAAATGGCATTTTGACGTCCATGAAAAGGACGACGGCGGCTATGCCGGCGTCGCGCTGAAATTCATGGAGATCGTCCGGGGCGGCGCGCCGGATTCCATGATCCTCTGCGTGCCCAACAACGGGGCGATCCCCGGCCTGCGGGATACGGACGTGGTGGAGATCACCTGCGATATCTCGGACGGCAACGTTGTCCCGCACCGTTTCCCGGACGCGGACGAGCAGAATCTGGAGCTGATCCGCCGGGTGAAGATCTATGAGCGGCTGGCAAGCGAGGCCATCCGCACAAAGTCCCGCACCAAAGCGGTCGAGGCGCTCACCCTGCATCCGCTGGTGGCGAGCTACAGCCTCGCGACGGCGCTGACGGACGCGTATCTGGCGCACAATCAGGCGTATACGGAGGACTGGACATGAGCTTTATCGCCGGCGCGGCAAGCACGAACGTGGATCTGCTGTATGAGAATATGCCGCGTGTTCCTGCCCCGGGGGAGGAGGTCTATACGGACCGCTTTTCCCTGCAGCTGGGCGGCGGGCTTGCCGCCACGCTGATCAATCTGGGGCGGCTCGGGATCGGCGCGCGCATCGCCACGGAGCTGGGGGACGACCTGTTTTCCCGCTTCGCCGCGGCGGAGTTTGAAAAAAACGGCGTGCGGCCGTTGAATCTCTATCGCGGGGACCGGATCCCCGTGAATATCACAAGCGCGATCATCCTGCCGGACGACCGCAGCTTCGTCTCCTACGGCAAGGGCGATATGCAGCCGGACGACGCCGCGCTGGACGCCTTCTACACGATGGCCGCGGGCGCGAAGATCTGCCTGATGACGCCCGGCGGCTTCACGGAGGTCTACAGAAAGCTGAAGGCCGGGGGCACGGTCATGGTGCTGGATATGGGCTGGGACGACGCGCTCAGCTTTGAAAAATTCGCGGACCTGCTCTCGCTGGCGGATTATTATACGCCCAACCGGAAGGAGGCGCTCAAGCTCACGGGCTGCGCCGATCCCCGCGACGCGGCGCTCGCGCTGAAAAAGCATTTCAAAAACGCCGTGGTCAAGGTCGACCGGGACGGCTGCTTCGGCGCGGACGACGCGGGGCTGTTTTTCTGCCCGTCCGTGGCGGAATTCAAAAACACGGACAGCACCGGCGCGGGGGACGCGTTCCTTGCGGGCTTCTGCTACGGGCTGTTTTACGATTATCCGCTCAGAGACTGTATTGAATTCGGCAATATCACCGGCGGCAAGGCCGTGACCGCCGTGGGCGCGCTTTCCGCCCACGTGACGGAGGCGGAGCTGCTTTCATATAAGAAGAAAATCGAGGAGAAGAGAATTTGAACGCGTCCAAGGGCTATTTTGACGGGTCCATGCCGCGGGCGGTGCTGGAATACTATCTTTCGCACGCCGTCAGCGCGCAGTGGATCACTTTAAGCGACACGCTGGACGACGATATCCGCGTGATCTTAAAAACGGGGATCAAGTTCCTCGGTCGCGCCGCGGGCATCTGGAAGGGCGACGGGCAGGAGGAGGCGCATTTTGCGCGCGTCCGGCAGGCGGCGGAAAAGATCCACGCCGCCGACCCGGAGGTCATCCTGCAGGCCTGCCTGTTCGAGGCGGTCTACCGGGAGGATCTGGCGTACGTGCCTGTCCCCGCCTGGGTCTTCAAGGCCTTCGGCCTGCCGCCGGAGGACCGCTGCTTCAATTACGACGCCTGCCTCTTCCCGGCGGGGACCTGCACCTGGTCCAATATGCCGGATCTCTCGCGGACGGAGGCGCAGATGTGGTTTTACTACCGCGGCCGCCGTTATATCGACTGCGGCTGCGAGGCCTTCCACCTGGGGCAGATCCACCTGTATACGGGGCTGGACCGCGGCTACCGCGGCATCGGCAGGGTGGTGGCGCTGCTGCGGGACTACGCGGGGCGGCATGCCCGCCGGCACAAGGCGATCTTTGACGCCCACTCCCATTCGGTGGTGGTCGACGGCAAAAGCCTGCTGGATTACAACGCCATGCCCCTGACGCGCTTCCCGCTGCTGGACCGCCCCGGCGAAAAGCTGGTGCTGGTGCGGGAGGGCAAATCCGGCGGCGGCGTCTCGCCGGAGGGCGTGTACGAAAAAGCGCTGCCCTTCCTTTACGAATACGATAACTGGGGCGGCCGGGACGTCTGGGCGCGGACGCACCAGTCCTATGAGGCGCTGGCGTGGAACCAGTGGTGGGGCGGCGACCAGATCTCCTGGTTCGCGGATCAGGACGAGGCCGCCCGCAACGCGTTTCTGGATTACACATTCAAATGGACGGCCGTCAACAACCCCGACGGCTTCTTCGCCTTCCCGCTGATGCGCGGTCTGGGCGAGGGCGGCGACGGCCAGAGCCGGACCTATAAGCTGAATAACCGCTCCGCCGCCTGTCCGGACGGTTTTTCACAGGAGGACGCGCTGAAAAAGATCTTTGAGACCGGCTACGAAAAATACCGGGCGTTCGCCAATCCCTCCATGCTGGATTACGGCGGACGGGACGAGGACGACCCCGCCACCGGCGTGCGTTATCCCGAAAAGGTCGTGCTTTACGGCAGCTTCCAGCCCTACGTGGGCGCGGTCGCGGACGATTCCAACAGCGAGATCACCCGGATGTATTATATCGGCGACGGCGCCTATTCGCTGACCTTCGTCATGCCCTATGCCGGGACCTACGATTTCGCCGTTTCCACCTGGGGCACGCTTTCCGCCTGCGTCAGCACGGCGCACCCCTTCCCGTTCTCCGGCACGGGCAGCAAGGGGACCCTTGAGATCCCGCGGGACAATACCGTGGTGCGGGTCCGCTTCCGTTATATGACGGACCGCATCGACGTGGATATGCTGGCATGATTCTGACCATAGGAGGACCGATATGAAAAACAGCGCGGCGTTTTATCTGCTGACGGATACGCATTTTGTTTCCAAACGCAGCTGGACGGAGGGCCGTCCCTTCACCATGCGGGAGCGGGGCGACCAGATCGCCCTGAAGGCCTCCCCGGAGATCCTGGACGCCTTCATCGAAAAGATCCTCGCGGACGAAGAGACCGATACGGTGCTCTTTACCGGGGATAACGTCAACAACGGCGACCTCGCCTCTCACGAGGATTTCCGCCTGCGGCTCGAACGGCTGACCGCCGCCGGGAAAAAGGTGTACGTCACCACGGCGACGCACGATTACTGCGGCATGGGGGACGACGAAAACTTCTTCACCCCGTGCCGGTACACCGAGACCGGCACGGAGCCCACGCCCTTCCTGCGCAAGGCGGAGCTCTTTGATTTTTACTATGATTACGGCCCGAAGCAGGCGCTTTCCGTGCACAGGGAAAGCGGCTCCTATTCCGTGCGCCCCGGGGAGGGCGTGCGCCTCGTGATGATCAACGACAACGGCAACGGACGCAGTCACTGCGGCCTGTTTGAGGACGGCGTGCAGTGGCTGACCGCGCAGATCAAAGAGGCCGGCGCCGCCGGGGAAGCCGTGCTGCTGGCGGTGCACCACCCGGTGCTGCCGCCGTGGGAGGTCTTCCGCCATATGGCGGATTTCGAGCTTTACGGCGGCTACCGCGACCTGTGGAAGCTCATGTGCGAAACGGGCGTCCGCGTGGTCTTCACCGGCCATACCCACGTGCAGAGCATCCGCAAGTATACGGACGACGAAGGCCGCTGGTTCCTGGACGTCGCCACCACCGCGCTGGTCAGCGCGGCGGGAAAGATGCGGAAGGTCACGGTGGACGCCGAAGCCGGCGTCTGCGATGTGACCAGCGTCGGCATCGAGTCGTTCCCGGGGCTGGATACGCAGGGGCTTTCCCTTTACGAATATCTCTACCGGCTGAACCTGCCCGGCGCGGCGGAGCCGCTGCTGCGCCTCGGGGCAAAGGATTTCGGCGCCTTCCTGACGGCGGCGGACGGCTTCCTGCCGGTGGACAAGCTGCGGAAGCATAAGCTGCTCGTCCCCTTCGCCCTCCGCCGGCTGCTGAACCTCAGACTGTCCTTCGCGGCGAAATTCGGCGGCGCGTGGAAGAGCTTCTCCAAAGCGCAGAAGCAGGCGGCAAAGGAAGGCCGCCTGATGGACGCGCTCTTCGAGATCCTGCGCCACGTTTTTCCCGGCAACGCGCCCTTCACGCCGGAAACCGTGGAATATCAGTCCTTCATGGCGGCGGCGCGCAGGCTCGACCGCATCGTGGAAAAATTCAAGATCGAAAAGGTCCGCGGCCTCATCCCGCCCGGCTCATCGCTGGCGGAAATGGCGGAGGACTTCCTGTACAACAACCGCACCGGCGACGACGACGCGATCCGCTTCAGCCTGCGCGGGGAATGAACAGCCGGGAAAGGAGCAGGGCTCCGATGAAGTATTGCCGCCGGATCGCGGCGATGGGGCTGAGTATCATGCTGCTGTGGGGCGGCGCCGTTCCGGCGCTTGCGGCCGAAGAAGCGGCGCTCCGCATGCTGGGGAAGGCGCAGCCGCTCACGGCGGCGGACTTCGGCGCGGACGCGGTCTGGACCTCCTCCGACGAAACGGTCGCCGACGTATCGTCCGGCGGGCTGGTCACGGCGTGGACCGCCGGGACCGCCGAGATCTCCGTCCTCGCAAAGGACGGCCGCACGGAAGTCTTTTCGCTGCGGGTGGCGCCCGCGCTGGCCGGCGACGCGGACGATAACGGCGTCGTCGACGTATCGGACGCCCGCACGGCGCTGCGCGCCGCTGTGGGGCTGGTCTCTTATCCCGCCGGCAGTTTGCCCGCGCTGCTCTGCGACGCGGACGGCGACGGGGAGACCGCGGTCACGGACGCGCGGCTGATCCTGCGGACGGCCGTCGGGCTGGAAAAGACCGGCCCGCTGCACGCCCACGTTTTCGGCGGGGAGACCGAAGTCCCGCCCGACTGCGAGCGGGACGGCGAAATATATCAGACCTGCCGGATCTGCGGCAAAAAAGAAAGCAGTCCGCTGCCCGCGTTGGGACATGATTTCCAACTGGGCGAAAACGCCTTCCGGCGCGTCTGCGTGCGCTGCGGCCGCAGCGAGTGCGACGTGCTCGGCCATGATTTCGCGTCCGGGACGCTGCGGGAATCCACCTGCGCGGCGCCGGGGATCCTGGAAAAGGTCTGCCTGCGCTGCGGGCGGACGGAAAACGAGGATCTGCCGCAGCCGCCGCATACGTGGCTGGCGGCGACCTGCACGGCCCCGCGGACCTGCGCGGTCTGCGGCGGAACGGAGGGGGAGCCCCTCGGCCACCGCTGGCAGGCGGCGGACTGCACGAAGCCGAAGACCTGCACGGTCTGCGGCGGAACGGAGGGAGATCCCCTCGGCCACCGCTGGCAGCCGGCGGGCTGCACAAAACCCAAGACCTGTTCCGTCTGCGGCAAAACGGAAGGCGCGCCCCTCGGGCACAGCTGGCAGGCGGCAAGCTGCACAAAGCCGAAGACCTGCGCGCGCTGCGGCGCGGCGGAGGGCAAGGCGCTCGGCCACGTCTGGCAGGACGCCACCTATACGAAACCCAAAACCTGCACGCGCTGCGGCGGCGTTGAGGGAAAACCGCTGGGCAAGGTGATCGGCGTCAGCAAAAAGGGATATACCATTGCGGTGTATAACGGCGTCACCTACGTGGACGACGTGCTTGTCGCCAATAAGACCTACGCGCTGCCGCGGAGCTACGCGCCCGGGGACCTGACAACGGAATGCAGGGCGGCTTTCAATAAGATGCAGAGCGCCGCCGCGCGGCAGGGGCTGTCGATCTACGTCAGCTCCGGCTACCGGTCCTACGACCTGCAGAACAGCCTGTATCACCGCTACGCCTCCCGGGACGGCTATGCCGCCGCGGACCGCTATTCGGCCCGCCCCGGGCATTCGGAGCACCAGACGGGGCTGGCGATGGATCTGAATACCATCACGAATTCCTTCGCCTATACCGCGGAGGGCAAATGGGTCGCCGCGCACTGCCACGAGTACGGCTTCATCCTCCGCTACCCGCAGGGGAAAGAGTCGCAGACCGGCTATATGTACGAGCCCTGGCACCTGCGTTATCTCGGCGTGGAAAAGGCGACCGCGATCCGCAACAGCGGCCTGACGCTGGAGGAGTATTACGGGATCACATCGGCGTATTCTTAATCAGAGGAGAGAAAAAGATGTTTGACGCGATCAAAACAAAAAACGACTGTGTGAAATGGATCCGGGCTTTCTTTGAGGAAAACGGCCCCGGCTGCAACGCGGTGCTGGGGATCTCCGGCGGCAAGGACAGCTCCGTCGCCGCCGCCCTCTGCGCGGAAGCGCTCGGGAAGGACCGCGTAATCGGCGTGCTCATGCCCAACGGCGAGCAGCACGATATCGATATGGCGTACCTGCTGGTGAACACCCTCGGCATCCGTCACTACGTGGTGAATATCCGGGAGGCCTATGAAGGCGTGCTGAACGCCTTCCCGGCGGCGCTGCCCATCACGGAGCAGAGCCGGGTCAACCTTGCGCCGCGGCTGCGGATGTCCACGCTCTACGCCGTCTCGCAGAGCCTGAACGGCAGGGTGGTGAACACCTGCAACCTGTCGGAGGACTGGGTGGGGTATTCCACCCGCTACGGCGACGCGGCGGGGGATTTCAGCCCGCTTTCCCGGCTGACGGTGCAGGAGGTCAAGGCGGTCGGCAGAGCGCTGGGCCTGCCCGCCGCGCTGGTGGATAAGGTGCCCATCGACGGTCTCTGCGGCAAAACGGACGAGGACAATCTGGGCTTTACCTACGCCGTGCTGGACCGCTATATCCGCACCGGCGAGATCGACGATCCCGCCGTCCGGGAACGGATCGACACGCTGCACCGGCGGAATCTGTTCAAGCTGCGCCTGATGCCCGTCTTCGAGCCCGAAATGACCTGATCTCAGCCGGATCCTTCGGGAAAAACTTGCATTCCGCAAAAAAAGGATTATAATGATTTTATATTATCGAACGGAGGCGCTGAGATGATCATTCTTGCGTTTCTGCTTGCGGCGGCCGTCGGCGTCGCGCAGGTGCTGATCGATATTCTGCTCTACGGCGCTTTTTTCGCCGGAAAGCTCCTGAAGGGCGTTCTGTCCGTCGTCGGGAAGCTTCTGCTGTACGCGTTTTTCCTCTGGCTGCTGTTCAAGCTCTTCAAGCTCTTTGTCGCCGCGGCGGCGGTGGGCTTTGCCGTGGGATTTTTCCCGCTGCTTATTATTTACAGTATCAAAAAACTGAGATCCTGATCGGGGAGGCGAGCGTTTGGGTACGAAAGAAATCATAGAGGCCGCGGTCGGCGCAGTCGTGTTCGCCGCGACGCTGACGGGGTATATCGTCAGCCGCCGCGGGATCGACGGCGGGGCGCAGACCCCCAAACAGAAAAGAATCAAAAAGCTCTGGTTTGCCGGACTGCTGATCTCCGCCTGGTGGACGGTCGGCGTGCTGCTGACGGCCTTCTCCGGCAAGGA
>JAEEGL015761275.1_pt1 | contig 11281 bp, 9 predicted proteins | sample 9134231 | NCBI WGS metagenome assembly JAEEGL01 (sample SAMN16246548, study PRJNA631951) | gut metagenome | biome: gut microbiome; feature: rumen; material: fiber-attached | host: Bos | place: Iran: Karaj | collected 2018-10
CATCCTGAACACTGTCACTAAAGTCACCGCAAAAAAAGATGCAGACTGCCAGTACACTATAGGAAAAGGCAGTGGCACTAGCACCTGCGGCACCGTCACCATCGGCGGCACCATCTATTGGCAGAACAATGCCGCTGTGAATGAAGTAGCTAACGACTATCTCGCCACCAGTCCCCGCATCTATGAGCCGGAATAGAATTTAAAATGGTTGCCTGCGACCAAGAAAAATAGTATAATTCGCAACTTCACAATATAATTCGTGTAATCCGTGTAATCCGTGGTCAAAGAACTATAGAAATAAGAGATAATATGAAAAAGAATTTGTTCCTGATTGCCGTTGCAACGGCAGTGATTACAGCTTGCAGTAGCGATGTCGAAGAGACAATCGTAGCGGAGAGCTGTCCCGTGCGCCTGTGTACCGAAGAGTTGACTGGCATGACCCGTGCCGGGCAGAGCGTACAGCTCACGCAGTTTGACAATGGCCAGCAGGTGGGCATCTTCCTCGCCGAGGACAATGGCAGTGGCACTGCCGTCACCACTGGTACTAACGTGACGGCCTACGACCAGCCGCTGACCTACGTTTCCAACGGTTCCGGTGGCCTCACCAATACACAGTACTGGCCGCAGGACGGCAACGGACTCCATATCTTTGGCGTCTATCCTCTCGCAGCAGCTACGACGGCTGCCAGCTACAGTGCTACAGGCGTGTCGTTCAGCGTACAGGCCGACCAGACGGCCGATGCCAACTACATGGCCAGCGACCTGATGACGGGTCTGCCCACCTACGGCAACCCCGTGGCCCGCACCACCGCCGCCGTGCCCCTGACGTTCACCCATCTGCTCACCAAGATTGACGTCAGCCTGAGTACCGGTGACGGTTTCACCTCAGCTGAATTGGATGCCGCCGTGGTGACTATCCTCGGCACGAAGCCCTCCACCACGTTCAGTGTTCAAAGCACCACTGTTGGCGCAGCGTCTGGTACTGCCACAGACATCACTGCCGGTACGGGTACTACCACGTCGGCCATCATCGTGCCCCAGGCCCTTGCTGCAGATGCCAGCTTCATACAGGTGACCATCGGCGGTGGCAACTACATCTACAAGTTGCCCGCTGCCATCACCTTCGCGTCCTCGACGAAGTACACCTACAACCTCACCGTCAACAAGACCGGCCTGACGCTCAACGGCACAACCATCACGCCCTGGACTGCTGTCGATCCCATCGTGGGTACTGCAGAATTGCTGATACCGACTATTGTGGATCTCAGTACCATTACAAGTGATTACACGGCAAGTGACGGCGAAATACTGAGAGGCACATTAGGCAGCAATGTGAAGATCTCCATTGCCGAAGGAGCCACCGTGACGCTGAAGGGTGTCACCATCAATGGCGTGGACGATTGGTATTGTCAGTGGGCTGGCATTAACTGTTTAGGCGATGCCACCATCATACTGGCAGACGGCACAACGAATAATGTGAAGGGATTCTATGTGTATTACCCCGGCATCCATGTTCCTGCAGGCTCTACGCTCACCATCCAGGGCACAGGCACGCTCAAAGCCAGTGGCGGCTATATGGGTTCGGGTATTGGCGGTGGTAGACAAATAGCATGTGGTAACATTGTGATTGAGGGTGGCGACATCACCGCTACTGGCGGCATCACAAATGGTGGTGCTGGCATTGGCAGTGGCAATGAGACATCTTGTGGAACTATTACCATCAGCGGAGGCACCGTCAACGCCACGGGAGGTTATTACAGCGTAGGCATCGGCAGCGGCAAACAATCATCTTGCAGCGACATCACCATCAGCGGAGGCACCGTCATTGCAAAAGGAGGTGATGACAGCGCAGGCATTGGCAGCAGCAATTATTCGTCATCCTGCGGTAAGATCACCATAAGCGGAGGCACCGTCAATGCAACGGCAGGCTATAACGGTGCAGGCATCGGCAGCGGCAGTAGTTCATCCTGCGGCGAAATAAACATCAGCGGCGGCACCATCACTGCAACGGGAGTTCAATACGGTCCAGGCATTGGCAGCGGCATGAATTCTTCCTGCGGAAACATCACCATCCTGAACACTGTCACTAAAGTCACCGCAATAAAAGATGCAGACTGCCAGTACACTATAGGAAAAGGCAGTGCCGGTACTAGCACCTGCGGCACCGTCACCATCGGCGGCACCATCTATTGGCAGAACAATGCCGCTGTGAATGAAGAAGCTAACGACTATCTCGCCACCAGTCCCCGCATCTATGAGCCGGAATAGAATTTAAAATGGTTGCCTGCGACCAAGAAAAATAGTATAATTCGCAACTTCACAATATAATCCGTGTAATCCGTGGTCAAAAGAACTATAGAAATAAGAGATAATATGAAAAAGAATTTGTTCCTGATTGCCGTCGCAACGGTTATGGTTGCAGCCTGCAGCAGCGACCTCGACGAGACAAGCGTAGCGGAGAGCTGTCCTGTGCGCCTGTGCACCGATGGCCTCACCGGCATGACCCGCACCGGGCAGAGCGTGCAGACCACGCAGTTTGTCGCAGACCAGCAGGTGGGTATCTTCCTCGCTGAGGACAATGGCAACAGCGTTTCGCCCGCGCCAGTGACCTCTGGTGACAACGTGACGACCTACGACCAGCCGCTCACCTATGTGGCCAACGGTTCCGGTGGCCTTGCCAACACGCAGTACTGGCCGCAGGACGGCAACGGACTCCACATCTTCGGTGTCTATCCCCTCGCAGCAGCCGAGACAGCCGGAGCCTACAATGCCACTGGCAAATCGTTCACCGTACAGACCGACCAGACGACCGATGCCAACTACATGGCCAGCGACCTGATGACGGGTCTGCCCACCGCCGGCAACCCCGTGGCCCGCACCACCAATGCCGTGCCTCTGACGTTCACCCATCTGCTCACCAAGATCGACGTCAGCCTGAGTACAGGTGAAGGTTTCACCTCAGCTGAATTGGATGCCGCCGTAGTGTCTATTCTCGGCACCCTGCCCTCCACCACGTTCAGTGTTCAAAGCACCACTGTTGGCGCAGCGTCTGGTACTGCCACAGACATCACTGCCGGTACGGGTACTACCAACTCAGCCATCATCGTGCCCCAGGCCATAGCTGCCGGTTCTAACTTCATCCAGGTGGCAGTAGGCGATGGCAATTACATCTACAAGCTGCCCGATGCCATCACCTTCGCGTCCTCGACGAAGTACACATACAACCTCACCGTCAGCAAGACTGGCCTGACGCTCAGCGGCACAACCATCACGCCTTGGAACTCTGTCGCTCCAATTGATGGTACTGCCGAATTACAGATACCGCCGACCGACCTCAGCACCATTACAAGTGATTACACAGCTATGGACGGTGAAACACTGACAGGCACTTTAGGCAGCAATGTGAAAATCTCCATTGCCAACGGTGCCACCGTGACACTCGACGGCGTGAAAATCAATGGCGAGAATAACGACAGTTACAATTGGGCCGGTATCAACTGCTTAGGCGATGCCACCATTATATTGGCCGACGGCACGACGAATACCGTGAAAGGATTCTATGCGTATTACCCCGGCATCCATGTTCCTGCAGGCTCTACGCTCACCATCCAGGGCACAGGCACGCTCAAAGCCAGTAGCACAGCAGCTTCTGGTATTGGCGGCGGTCGTCAACTTGCATGCGGCAACATTGTGATTGAGAGCGGCGACATCACCGCTACTGCGGGCATTTTTTCTACAGGTATCGGCAGCGGCTTTAAGTCATCTTGCGGCACCATCACTATCAGCGGAGGCACCGTTAATGCAACGGGAAATATTGGCGCTGGCATCGGCAGCGGCTATGAGGCATCTTGCGGTGACATTGTGATTGAGGGCGGCAACATCACCGCTACTGGGGGCGATAATTCTGCAGGTATCGGCAGCGGCTATCAGTCGTCATCCTGCGGAGACATCACTATCAGCGGAGGCACCGTCATAGCCACGGGAAATAGTCATGGTGCTGGCATTGGCAGCGGCTATCAGTCATCTTGCGGCGACATCACCATCAGCGGAGGCACCGTCACTGCAAAGGCAGATAATAGTGATGCCGCAGGTATCGGTTGCGGCGAAGGCAGCTCTTGCGACGACATCACTATCAGCGGAGGCACCGTCATAGCAACGGGAAATAGTCAGGGGGCTGGCATTGGCTGCGCTTACGCTTCAACCTGCGGCAACATCACCATCAGCGAAGGCACCGTCACTGCAAAGGGAGGTGGTGATTACGCAGGCATCGGCATCGGCTATGGTTCGACCTGCGGCGCCATCACCATCCTGAACACCGTCACCAAAGTCACCGCAGAAAAAGGCTCAGAAGCTAACCTTCACAGCATAGGCAAAGGCTGGTCATCGAATAGCACCTGCGTCACCGTCACCATCGGCGGCACCATCTATTGGCAGGACAATGCCGAACTGAATGGCGGTAACACCTATCTCGGCGAGAGTCCCTTCATCTATGAGCCGTAACAGAATATAACCATCCAAGAACTAAATTACATATATAAGAAATCAAATTTTTTAATTCATTTATTTATTCACTTTTAAATTCTTTTTTATTATGAAAAAGTTATTTTTCTTCGCAGCCGCCGCATCGGTGATGCTGGCCGCTTGCAGCAGTGACAACGAAGAGGCAACGGTGGCCGAAAAGAGCGCCATCCGCCTGAGTACTCAATCCCTGACAGGCATGACACGTGCCGGGCAGAGCGTGCAACTCGTCCAGTTTGCCGCTGACGAGAACGTCGGTATCTTCCTTGCAGAGGACAATGCCGGTTCGCCCGTGACCTCTGGCACCAACGTGACGACCTACGCCCAGCCTCTCACCTACGTGGCCGATGGTGCAGGTAACCTCGCCAACACGCAGTACTGGCCCCAGGACGGCAACGGACTCCACATCTTTGGTGTCTATCCCCTCGCAGCAGCCACGACAGCCGCAGCCTACAATGCCACTGGCGTCTCGTTCAGCGTAGCCGCCAACCAGACATCAGATGCCAACTACAAGGCCAGCGACCTGATGACGGGTAAGCCCACTGCCAACAACCCCGTGGCTCGCCAGAGCACGGCTGTTGACATGACGTTCACCCACCTGCTCACCAAGGTTGACGTGAACCTGAGTGCCGGTGACGGTTTCACCTCTACTGAAATGGATGCCGCCGTGGTGTCTATCCTCGGAACCCTGCCCGCCACCACGTTCAGTGTTCAGAGCACCACTATTGGCGCAGCGTCTGGTAGTGCTACAGACATTGTTGCCGGTACGGGTACTACCAACTCGGCCATCATCGTGCCCCAGACCATTGCTGCCAATGCCAACTTCATCAAGGTAGCAGTGGGAGGCGGTGACTACATCTACAAGTTGCCCGCAGCCACCACGTTTGCCGCTCAGACGAAGTACGTCTTCAACATCACCGTCAACAAGACTGGTCTGGTGCTCACAACCACCCAAATCACCGACTGGACAGATGGTGGAACAACCCCTGGCAACGCCACCCTCCAGTAGTCTGAAGTCTATAGTCTAAAGTCAATAAGTCTTTAGTCAACAGCCGTCGCCGGGCATCACAGAGCGTTATCGTCCGGAGTCCTACAAGGTGTAGGCTGACCGCTTCGCTGGCGGTCGGCGGCACAAAGAAAAAAAAGAAAAAACGACATGAATAGAAAGAAATTCATAACCCTCTGGATAGCCGCCGCGCTGTTGGCCTCCTGCTCCGCCGACTGGGAGCCGGACACACAGCCTTGCGAGCTGCTGCCCATCCGCCTGACGGCGAATGCGGGCGAGTCGCCCGCGCTGCCAGAAGGGACGGCGGCACCAGGCCATACCCGCGCAGCCAGCACCGACGGACTACAGAACACGGAGTTCGCCGAGGGCGAGGACGTGGCCGTCTATATAGTGGACTGCGACGGCGAGCCCACCTACGCCGCCACGCCCTACCGCTACCGCACCTCCGCTGCCGTCGCAGGCCATAACGCGCTGACCTATTATAGCGACGCCACCACGCCCTCCATGCTCTACTTCCCCGCAGACGCATCATCGAATGTCGATGTCTATGCCTTCTATCCTTACAGCCGGTTCGCAAGCGTCGCCAACCGCGCGACCTCTAACCTCGACGTGACCGTCGGCACCGACCAGAGCACCGCCGCAGCCTACCGCGCCAGCGACGTGATGATGGCAACGCCCGTCACCGACCACTCCCGCTTCCCGAAGACCGACAACGCTGTCGACCTCACCTTCCGCCACCTCATGGCCCGTCTCGTCGTCCGCCTGAAGCAGGGCACTCACGCAGGCACCTCGTCTGCCATTACTGCCGCCTCGCTGGCTGCCTCCGCGCTCACCATCGGCAGCGTCGCCACCGAGGCCACGCTCAACATGACCGACGGCACCGTCACCACCGGCAGCGACGCCACAACCGTCACCGTCGCCGATGCCGACCTCGCCTTCTACTACGACAACGCCGACGCCGCCATCAGCGCCACCGAGTATGCCATCGTTCTGCCCGCCCAGGCCCTCACCTCGGCCAACGTCGTCACCATCACCACCGCCGCCGGCGAGACCATCAGCGGCACCCTGCCCGCCATCACCCTCACCGCCGGCAGCAGCACCGTGCTCACCCTCACCGTCAGCGACAGCGGCATAGAGGCCGCACGCACCAACTATTCCTCGACAAGTGGACAGACGTGGGAAAAGATTCCTGAAGGCGCCCTTTCTGGCCAATTCTCGGTCAGTGGCTCGAAGATGGTCTATTTCTCGAAAGGCAACCTACAGTATGTGGGTACATGGCAGTTTGCCACCAACCAATGGGACTATTTCGGCAATTCGCAGTCCGACGACCACCGCGACCTCTTCGGCTGGGGCACTGGCAATAACCCCAACGAGATCTCTACGGACAACAGCATCTACTCTTCCTACCACGAATGGGGTGCCAACGCCATCACCAACGGTGGAAATACCACTAATAAGTGGCGTACGTTGACCCGCAACGAATGGCAATACCTATTATTCAGCCGTACCACGACTACCAATCTTGCCACCTCCAATGCACGCTTTGCCAAAGCATACGTGAACTCGAAGTATGGACTCATCATCTTCCCCAACCATTACATCCATCCCTCTGATGTGACTGTGCCATCTAACATTAACGATGACAGTTCCGGATACGGAACCAACTACAATATCAATATCACCAACTGGGCCAAGATGGAAGCCGCCGGTGCGGCATTTATTCCAAATGCAGGCTACCGCAACGGCTCGACTTTCAACTCCGTAGCTAATATCGGCTATTATTGGTCATCTACCCAAGGAAGCACCAATGAATTGGCAAATGTCCTCTACATCAGCGCAAGTCGACTCTTCACCGATGTGGATGTTGACCGATATTCTGGCCGTCCTGTCCGCTTAGTCCAGAACGTACAATAATCATTTAATAGAACTATGAAGACAATGAAACTGACAATACCCGCAATGGCGGCCCTGCCGATGTCTATAGGAAATACCGCAGTCTCTGCTGAGAATCGGTGGAGATGGAGAGAGGGATGGCTATTTCTTCGCCTCGCTCACGAGCCACTTAATGTAGTTGTCAGAGACATTGTCGATTTCCTCTTTATCGTATATGGTCAGCAGCGTCACGTCTGCATCGACCGTGGTGACGTTGGCTTCCGTTTGGTCGCCGATGCCGCTCACCAGCACGGTCAAGGTCAGTACACGGGAACCTCCGCTCTTTCCCTTTCCTTTCGACCTGATGGCCATACGAACTTTGCGTACACCACCTCCAAGACTGTCACCCTGGAATGGATTTTCCTTCAGTTCCTTACTCAAGGTGAGATAGTCTGCAGGCAGCGACCTGTATTTCTTGGCAAGCCATCTGAAACGACGGTTAAACTCTGGAGACGGGATTATTCTTACTTTCATAGCAGCCCGTCTCTTTTAAGCCCTTCAAGAAATTCTTCTTCCGTCATCATCTTCAGTTCCCCACGCTTAGCCTGTTCCACTTCGTCAAGGGCGCGATACAGCGATTCCTTCACAAATGCCTTCTGCTTGGCAATCATAGTGTTATCGACAGGTTCAACCAGTTTCCCTGCCAGCCATTTACGGTCTTTCTGCGAGAGTGAAAGCCCTTGTAGGTACGACCACAGATTGTTCAATGCTATTGTTGTCATTATCCTAACATGTTTGGTTTCTGGCTGCAAATTTAGGAAGAATTATTGAGACCACAAAAAGAAAATGAAAAAATAAACTCAAAACGAGTATGATACTATATAAATCCCTATCAATTATGAAAACAATGAAGTTGACAATACCCGCAATGGCGGCCCTGCTCATGGCCGCTCTTGCCGCCTGTTCGGGCGAAGACGACCAGCTGGTCGCGTTCGAGGGTTCTCCCCTCGAAAAGGAGTACACCCTCTCCGTTGAGACCGCCAAGGGCATCAGCGCCGTTGTCGGGGATTTGCAATCCCAGACCCGCGCCCTGACTCAGAGCGGCTCTACGCTCACCGCCTCATGGGCCACCACCGACCGCGTCTATGTGCAGAATGACGGCACCTGGGCCACCGGCTCGCTGCAGCCGCAGGCCGCAGGGGCAACGGCGACGCTGAAAGGCTCGCTCACGGGCGTCACCATCGCCGTCGATGACGTGCTCACCCTCCAGTTCCCCAAGAGCGGCACGCTCGACTACTCAGGGCAGAAGGGCACGCTGGAGGACATGGCCGCCAACTATGACTACGCCACCGCCACGGCCACCGTCCGTGCCGTCAGCGGCGGCAACGTCGCTGCCGACGCCGCCACCTTCACCAACCAGCAGGCCATCGTCCGCTTCACCCTCCTCGACGCTGCCGACGGCACCACGCCCGTCAACGCCACAAGCCTCACCGTCAGCGACGGCACCAACACCTATAGCGTCAACCCCGACGCCGCCACCAACGACCTCTACGTCGCCATACCCGGATTCAGCGGAAGGACGGTCACGCTAAAAGCTACAACTGCTTCTGGTAAATACAAATTTGTGAAACCAGCCGTGTCCTTCACCAACGGACAGTACTACGAAGTGACGGTGAAGATGGAAGAGCCAACATGGGCCGATGTGCCCGGCACCCTGCCCGGCATGTTCAGCGTCAGTGCCAGCAAGAAGGTCTGGTTCTCGCAGGGCAACCTGCAGGCAGTCTTTGCCTCGGCGGGCAGCAGCTGCACATGGAAGTTCGCCGACAACCAGTGGGACTGCGTCGGCAATGCCGCCGCCAATACCAAAATCAACGGCAGCGGTTCCGTCTCCCAGGCCGGTACTGTGGACCTCTTCGGTTGGAACGGTGCCGCGTCGTCCTACGACAACTACGGCATCAACAACAGCAACACTGAAGGCGACTATGGCAACACCTCTGGCGAAAGCCTCAAGCACGACTGGGGCACGCTGGCCATCACCAACGGCGGCGCCGCCGCAAACTCCGGCTGGCGCACGCTGTCAGGAAAATACACTGGCGAGTGGTACTACCTCTTCAACACCCGCAGTGCTTCCACCGTCTGTGGCACTGCCAACGCACGCTTTGCCAAGGCATACCTGTTCGGCACCACGCACGGCGTCATCCTCTTCCCCGACCACTACACACACCCCGACGGCGTTGCCGCCCCCACGGGCATCAACGACACGAGCAATACCAGTTGGAATGCCAACCAGTACACCGTCGACGACTGGGCCAAGATGGAGGCCGCAGGCGCAGTGTTCCTGCCTACTGCGGGCTACCGCAACAAAACGACTATCTACTCGGAGTACGCCTACTATTGGTCTTCTACGGCTGACGGAAACATCAAAGCGTCGTACATGAGCGTCTACAGCGAAAACATTTTCGCCTGCAACACCAGCCGCAGCCGATACTACGGGCTCGCCGTGCGCCTCGTCCGCGACGCCAACTGATTTTTGACTGAAAGAAAGTGAGCATTCCATGGCTTCAATTGACATAAGAAAACCAATAATAACAAACAGAATAAAGATATGATGATTGTTTCGAATGATGCCGACTGGCGCTTAGGGGAACTCGTAAACCTCAGTTGGAATTACAAAGAGATAAAAAAGATTGGCGATAAGACTTACGCCTACTATGCCGAGTCGCATTACGTCTGTGTCCGCGAGGCAACCGACGGACAGCGCGGCATCCTGGTAAAAGGTCTGGGTAAAATCCAACGGGAGCGCGTCATGCTGGTGAACGGGGAGCCGTTCTGCAAGGACGAGCGCGAAGAGCTGTTCATGGGCAAGCGCTACTTCAGCCTGCCCTTCCCGACGGCAGACGAATTGAAGGAGGTATTGGATATCGTCCGCTCCGACACGAATATACAGCAAATACTAATAGACAATGGTTTGTTCTTCAATCCCAACGGCACCTTCTGGGTGAGCGACACTAAATCGCAGCTCTTTGGAATGAAGCACAGCCCCCAGTATTATGACCCGTCAACCGGCTGCTTAGCGACATCCAAGCGCCTTGACGAGCGCCACAACCGCATTACCATCGCCTATTTTTGACGGACAGACGTTTCAGAATCAAGAAAGAAAGCAATAAGCCATGAACTGAACGTTTCTTTCGTATATACATCACGAATGATACAAATAACAAAGTCTTGCAGCATTTCTTGCATGCTTTGTACAATTTTCAATATACTTACAAGCTGAATGCAATGAGCTTGTACAATTTTCAATGCCCCCACTCGCTGTTTCTTAGTACCTTTGCAGAAAAATTGCAAAAGTATATGGATCAGCTATTGTCTATCTCTCCTTTGGAGGCCATCCTCATCGGCATTGTCGCCGTGGGCATCTTCCTCTTCTTCCGGGCCTGCTGGCATAACATACAGCGAAGCCGACACAATAATTATAATATATAATAATGTAGAACAGTTTAAATTATCAACCAATGAAAATAATAAAAAGACATTCTTTAGCGCGGGCAGCCATGATGCTGCTCATGATGCTCACGACGGCGACGGCGTGGGCTAATGACTACACTGTCACTTATCAGGCGAAGTTCGCCTATATGGGTGCTTTATACAACATCATTCTCCAAAGGAATGACAACAGTAGCCTGAGTGCTACTATTGCCGAAAAGAGTAGCGCCTGGCCGAAAACCACCAGTGTCTGCGTGAACGACGAGTACGACATCACCTTCACGCCCTCCAACAACCTCTATATTGTCACCAACCCTGGCACCACCACAGCTATTGGATTCAATATGTCTACCGGCACCACCATTACCGCCAGCGTGGCCAGCAACAGCAGCTACTACG
>JAEEGL015788094.1_pt1 | contig 11281 bp, 9 predicted proteins | sample 9134231 | NCBI WGS metagenome assembly JAEEGL01 (sample SAMN16246548, study PRJNA631951) | gut metagenome | biome: gut microbiome; feature: rumen; material: fiber-attached | host: Bos | place: Iran: Karaj | collected 2018-10
CCCCGCCCGATTTCGCCTATTTTCATTGTGCCCGAAAGCTTGCTATATTCCGATCCCAGCGCATCACGCGAAGCTTCTTGGGCTATTCCCACCATGTATCTTCGCGAGAAGTGGGTCCAGGGGGCGAAGTCCCCTGGCGCAGGTCTGGGGGCGCGTAGCCCCCAGCGTACCCCTTAGTCGGGACTAACTACGTAACTTAAAGGGCTCATAAAATAAGCAACCAAACGCTTTTACTTTTCTTTTTCCGCCGCTTTCATGGCCCGCATGGCGTTAAGAATGGCGATAAAGCACACGCCCACGTCGGCAAACACGGCGGCCCAGAGGGGGGCCAAATGCAGCACGCCCAGGAGCATGACCAGAATTTTCACGGCCAGAGAGAAAACAACATTCTGCCGCACAATGACTCTGGTTTTGCGGGCGATGCGAATAGCGGTGGGCAATTTCCGGGGATCATCGTCCATCAGCACCACGTCCGCCGCTTCGATGGCAGCGTCAGAGCCCAGGGCCCCCATGGCCACGCCGATGTCCGCCCGAGCCAGCACCGGCGCGTCGTTTATGCCGTCGCCCACAAACACCAAAGCGCCTTTTTCGCCCTTTTCCCGCAGCAGATCCTCCACCTTTTCCATCTTGCCATCGGGCAGCAGATCGGCGTAGATTTCATCCATGCCCACCTCCCGGCCCACGGCTTCGGCGGTGCGTTCCCGATCGCCGGTGAGCATCACCGTCTTTTTCACGCCCATACTGCGCAGCGCCTGAACGGCTTCTTTCACGCCGGGCTTGATTTCATCGGAAATCACGATATACCCCATGTATTTTCCGTCTGCCGCCGCATGCACCACCGTGCCGGAGGCCTGTGCCTTTTCATACCGCACGCCCTCGAGCAGCATCATTTTATCATTGCCCACGGCCACACGGACGCCATTCACCCGGGCCCGGACACCGTGGCCGGAGATTTCCTCCACTTGACTTATTACTTCCTTGTCCGGCTCCGTTCCCAAAGCCTCTATCAAGGATTGAGCGATGGGATGGGTGCTGAATGCTTCCGCTGCCGCGGCCAGAGCCAGCAATTTCTGTTCGTCGCCGTTCACGGCATGAATCTCTGCCACAGCGAATTTCCCCTGGGTCAGGGTGCCGGTTTTATCAAACACTGCAATGTCCGTTTGCGCCAGGGTTTCCAGGTATCCCGCGCCTTTCACCAAGATACCTCGCCGGGACGCGCCGCCGATGCCGCTGAAAAAGGTGAGCGGGACGGAAATCACCAGCGCGCAGGGGCAGGAGATAACCAGGAAGGTAAGGGCCGAGGTGATCCATTCATTCCAATCGCCCCCGAACAGCAGCGGCGGTACCAGCGCCGCCAGCACGGCCAGCCCCACCACAACCGGGGTATACACCCGGGCAAATCGCGTTATGAACCGGTCCGCCTGGGATTTATTTTCCCCCGCGTGCTCCACCAATTCCAGAATGCGGGCCACGGTGGAATCCTCGTAGGCGTGGGTCACACGCACGCGCAGAAGGCCCTGGGTGTTCACGCAGCCGCTGAGCGCCTGATCCCCCGGCTTCACTTCCCGGGGCACGCTTTCGCCGGTGAGGGCCACCGTGTTCAGGGCAGAATGCCCTTCAATGATTTCCCCGTCCAGCGGCACCTTCTCCCCGGGCTTTACTACGATCACCTCGCCCACCTGCACATAATTGGGCAGGATGGTTTCCATACGGCCATCCCGCTCCACGTTGGCGGAATCGGGCCGAATGTCCATCAGCTCCGCAATGGAATCCCGGCTCTGGTCCACGGCGTAATCTTGGAAAAATTCACCGATCTGGTACAGCAGCATCACGGCCACGCCCTCGGCATAATCCCCCAGGCAGAACGCGCCCACAGAGGCCACCGTCATTAAAAACATTTCGTCCAACGCTTCCCCGTGCAGGATGCTATTCACCGCTTCGATGACTACGGAATAACCTACCGCCAGCCAGGAAAGGATGAACAGCGTGATTTTCAGTCCCTGTGCCATGGGCGCCAGCAGCCCGATCAGCAGCAGCGCGGCGCTGACCCCGATGCGGATCAGCATCGTTTTCCGCTCGCCCTCTTCCCCGTGGCCGTGTTCATGATCGTGGCCGTGATGATGCTCATGGTCATAATGGTGTTCATGCCCGTGATCTTCCTCGTGATGGCAATGCTCGCAATGCTTACTCATGGCTTTCCCCTCCATCCGATGATTTCTATATCATGCTTGCTCATTCGCAAAGATGCTCCATGCCCATATCAATGATCGTGCGCACATGATCATCCGCCAGGGAATAGAAAATGGTTTTCCCTTCCCGCCGGAATTTCACCAGCTTGCTTTGCTTCAGCACCCGCAGCTGATGGGACACGGCGGACGGACTGGTTTTCAGCAATTCCGCAATGTCCCCCACACACATTTCCGCCTCAAACAGCACGTACAGGATTTTGATCCTGGTACTGTCCGCAAAAATGCGGAACAGCTCCGCCAGATCGTAAAGCATTTCCTCCTCCGGCATATCCGCGTTCACCGTGGAAATCAAATCCGTATGAAGGGGCTCCCCCGCTCCGCCGTTTTCTTCCGTTTCTGTGCGCCATTTCTGCTCCTCCACATTGATCATCCTTTCATTTGAACATCTGTTCATATATTATCATATACAATCCAAGCCAATTTGTCAATAGGCAAATGATGATGAAAAAAATTTCATGCGCCCAATCAATTACTCAGTTAATCCCGACTAAGAGGTTACGCTCAGTACCTTGATCAGGGTTTGGGGCAGGACAGCCCCAACGTATCCCTTTGTTAGGCCTTACTCTGTAACCTAAAAGGCTCGATAAATGACTTAACCTCAGAATTTCTATCACGGAAAAAGATCCACCTGCGATTTAGGTGGATCTTTTGAAAAGGATTACCAAGAATGATTGTAATTCCTCATGGTGCTTTACTTTGCCCGCACGGCCAGGGTGACGCTGCAGGGCTCGGCGGAAATGGGATTCGTGACTGCTTCCGCGTCCGGGTTCGCCTGGGCGCCCTGGAGCATAGGTCTGTACGCTGTCCAGCCCTCAGGCGCATCGACAGTGACCGTTTGCCCGGTGGGGTTGATGAGGGCATAGCCCACAGCGCCGTCGTTTCCGGTCCAGGTAACGGCGATCACGTTGTTTTCCATCAGTTCCGCAGCAGGCGTAATTGTGGTTAAGAACGCGCAGGGGGCCTCCGGGTCGGTCATTCGCGCCCGGCGCAGGGCGATCAGACCCCGGTAATATTCCATCATCCGCATTTCTTCGCTGTCCGGGGTCAGGGCCTCCCAATTCAGGTTATTGATTTCGTCGGAGGAAGCGTAGCTGTTGCTGTCGCCGTCCTTTGTGCGCAGCGTTTCCTCTCCCGCCAGGAAGAAGGGAGTGCCCCGGCTGAGCATCACCGTGGCGGCGCAGAGCCGGTTCATGGCCAGCTTTTCTGCATCGCTTGCTTCGGGATTGGACAGCGCCAGCTTATCCCACAGCGTGTTGTTATCGTGGGCGGATACATAATTGACCACCATAGCGTTGTCCACGCCCCAATTGACGGCAGCGATCTTCGTGCCGCCCTGAATGCCGAAAATCACCTTATTGGCGTTGGTTTTGCTATTCGCGCCGTTGGCGTAGCCCTTGTCCTTGGGATCAAACACGCTGCCCTTCAGGCCGTCCCGGATGGCGTCGTTGAACACTGCTACCCCGCCGATGGCCCCTTCGCTGGCCGCGATCTGCCGAATGTTCTTCTGATTGGCCTGGAAATTATCCCGCAGAGCGGAAGTGCCGCCGGTCCAGCCCTCGCCATAGATCAGGGCCTTAGGGTTCACTTCATGCACCGCCCGCTCGATTTCCTGCATGGTCTGCACATCGTGGAGGGCCATCAAGTCGAAGCGGAAGCCATCCACCTTGTATTCCTGCGCCCAATACCGCACGCTGTCCACCATGTATTTGCGGAACATGGCCCGGTTGGAGGCGGTTTCGTTGCCGCAGCCGCTGCCGTTGGAGGCGGTTCCATCATAATTGAAACGGTAATAATAATAGGGCACCACCCGGTTCAAATTGGAATCCAGGGCATAGGTGTGGTTGTATACCACATCCATCACCACGCCCATGCCGTTTTCATGCAGGGCCTGTACCATCTGCTTGAATTCGTTCACCCGTACCTCGCCGTGATAGGGGTCGGTAGCATAGCTGCCCTCGGGGGCGTTGTAATTCTTGGGATCGTAGCCCCAATTGAATTGAGGCTCGGTGCTTGCTTCGTCCACCGTGGCATAATCGTATACTGGCTGGAGATGCACATGGGTAACGCCCAGGTTTTTCAGGTAATCCATGCCCACGGGCACGCCGCTTTCATTGGTGAGCCCTGTTTCCGTAAAGGCCAGGTATTTGCCGGGATAGCGGGAAGAAGCGATTTTGTTGGAAAAGTCCCGCACGTGGACCTCCCAGATCACCGCGTCGGAATAGGTATCGATCTGATCATAATACGCGCTTTCCCGGAAGCCCTCCGGGTCGGTGGACTGCAGATCGATCACCATGCCCCGGTTCCCGTTCACGCCCACAGCCTTGGCATAGGGGTCCACCGCTTCCTGGGTACCCACGGCGGTTTCCACGGTATAGGTGTAATAGGTGCCATGGCCGCAGGGGGCTTCAGCGCTCCATACGCCCTGTTCGCCCTTGGTCATTGCCAGCTTTTCATAGGCTTCGCCTTCGCCGCCGTCCTCAAACAGGTTCAGCGTGACGGCGCTGGCGGTGGGAGCCCATACCTTAAACACCGTTTTGCCGTCCTGGATCATCGCGCCCAGGTCATTCCCGTCGTAAGTATACTGTTCGATAAAAGCTTTGCTGTCGAAAATTTCCGTGGGCACAGCGGGGATTTCGCCGTACTCCGCAATTTCCACCGTATAGGGCAAAGCCACGTCCAATTCCTCGCCCACGGTGATCACGCCTGTGACCACGTTATTGTTCCGGCTGGACAGCTTGGCGATTTCCAGTTCTCTTCCAGCTTGGCGCACATGAACCTGATCCAGGTCCAACCGACAGGCGGGAGAAATGAAATACCGAATCTCCGTCGGCGAAACAATGCCTGCCAAGGTAAACACCCGGATCGCGTTCAGGGTTTTTCCGCCGTCGGGAGAGGAATACTGCATGCTGTCACCTGGTTTCAAGTAAATTTGGGTATCCTGGCCGGTCATGACCGCGAAACGATCCTCCTCCACATCCTTGGTGGCGTTTCCCCAGGAAGTGCCGCCGGGATTGGAGCAGTTTTTTCGGACGATAAAGCCCACTTCCGTCACAGCCTCCGGCACGTTTACCATGCATTTCACGCCGTATTCGCAGGGATGAAAAAGCTGTCCGCTTCCATCTTTTCCGGGGAACCACAGCCATACGTCGCAGGCGCTGTAGTCCGCGTCCGGGTCGTTCCAGTACAGCGTCAGTTGACGGCAGCCCGGCTGCTTTTCCAGAAAAAATTCTTCTTCCTCCGCCCAGGCGCCCGCCGGCAGCACGCACAAAATCAGCAGCGCCGCCAGCAGCAGAGACAGAACCCGTTGCGTTTTCATGGTTTTTTCCTCCTTATGATGATGATCAAAACGTTCTCTGGACCCCCTGCATTCCTTGGCAAGTCCGGCGCGGCAGAGCCACCCGATACCGGGCTGTGCGAACGGAATATGCAGGCGGGCTTTCTATCTAATATTATATGAAAAGCTCTTCATGCTGTCAATATCGGGAAATGCAAGAAGCCGCCGTCCTATTCAGTAAACCAACAGTCGATTGTCCGCCGGGCTTTCCCGTGGTATGATGAGCGAAGGAGGTGAATTCAGTTGAAGCAAACGCTTCTGGGCTCCTGCATCCGCTCCCTGCGCATCAAGCACAACCTGACGCAGGCACAGCTGGCGGATATTCTCGGCGTTACGGATAAGGCCGTTTCAAAGTGGGAAAGGAATCTATCCTATCCCGATATTGCGCTGTTTCCAAAGCTTGCCGATGTTTTGGAAACAACGGTGGATTCGCTTCTGCGGGAATGCAAGGAAGAATGCCGTCCCTCCAGGCTGCTGAAAGCCTTTGAAATGTCCCGGGATATCCGGATGCCGCTTCATATCATTCTCGGTTTTGTGGAAATTATAAGGAACAGCCACGATGATCCGGAGATGCTGCAAAAATATCTGGATGGGATCAGGATATCCTGCGAATACATGATGACGCTGCTGAACCGGATTCAAAAAGAGAATCTGGATGGAAAAGACCGGGAGGGCCGCGGCGAAGACTATCCCCTTACCTCTGAGGAATTGGACCGGTATCTGCACGAACACATTTCCCGAGGACAAACGCAGCTGCCGACCTGCCAGTTTTCCGGTAAACGGGTGCTGGTGGCCGACGATATAGCGGTCAACCGCGAAATCGCGGCGGAAATCTTAAAGCAGTTCGGCGCGGAAACGGCGTTCGCCGAAGACGGGCTGATTTGCCTTCATATGATGCACGCAGCCCCGGCCGGGTATTATGATTTGATCCTGATGGACATCCAGATGCCGAACATGGACGGGATTGAGGCCACCCGCAAAATCCGCCAGTTATCGGATCCAAAAAAAGCGCGGATCCCGATCATTGCATTGACCGCAAACGTATCGGACAAGGAACGGGAGGCCGCTCTGGCCGCTGGCATGGACGCCTTTGAAGAAAAGCCGATCTTTATCGATAAGCTGCTCGCCGCCATGCGGCGGTATCTGTATCCGGAAGAAGTAACCTGATCCAGTTGATATTACATGGCCTCCTTCGTTTTCCTGTTTTCGTCTCTGCGCGGCAGCTTATCGCTCCAAAACGCCCCTCCGCTGAATATGCAGCTGCAAGGGGAATTCCCAAAGGATCATCGCCGTCCAGCCAAGCACGCAGGCCAGCCCCACGCCGGAAATGCCCATCACCGGCGTAAGCAGCAGGGTGGCGGTCACGCGCACGGAAATCTGGGTCAGGGTCGCAAGCAGGGTGATTTTCATTCTGCCGATCCCCCGGAAATAGCCCTGGAGTCCATTGGTGATGCACGGCAGGGCGTAGCAGAATCCGATCAGATTGAAATATCGGACGCCGTCCTCAATCATGGCTTCATCCTTTGTAAACAGGCGCATGAGCGGAGCGCGCAGCAGCAGAATGACCGCGCACATCGCCATGCCCACGGCAATTTCCATACTCATACCCTGCCGAAAGCCGCGCTGAATGCGGCTTTCATTTTTTGCACCCTTATTCTGCGCCGTAAAAGAGGTAATGGCCGTAGAAATGCTGCGTCCCGGCAATAGGCCGATATCCTCGATCTTCCGCACCGCGCTGAACGCCGCCGCGGCGGATACCCCAAGCGCGTTCACGCTGCCTTGAATGATGAGGTTGCCGATGGGCTGGCTGCATTGCTGCAGGGCGGTCATGCCGCCGTAGGACAGGGTTTGCCTGGCCAAATCGCGGTTCATGCGAAGGGTGCGCCAATCCATGCGCAGCAGCGGCACTTTTCTGTCCACATACCGGATGCACAGCACCGCGCTGCAGCCCTGCGCAATCACCGTGGCCAGCGCCGCGCCTAAAACGCTCCATTGGAAGCCCACCACCAGCACCAGATCCAGCGTGATATTGATCAAGCAGGAAATCACCAGAAACCGGATCGGCGTTTTGGAATCCCCGATGCTGCGCAGCGCCGCGGAATAAATGTTGTACAGGCAGGTAAAGGGCATCCCCGCAAAAATGATGCGCAGATACAGCGTCGCCTCCCCCATCATTTCCGGACGAACGCGCATCAGCGCAAAAATGATTCCCGTCAAAGGGATCCCGGCCCCCATCACCGCCGCGGCAAACAGCAGGCCGATGACCACCATGGTTTTCATTTCCTCCAGCAGCTTTTCATGGTCGCCCGCGCCGTAAAAATTCCCCATCAGCACGGACGCGCCGATGCAGATGCCGGAAACGCCCAAAATGAGCAGATTCATCACCTGGTCGCAGGTGCCCACCGCCGCCAGCGCCGCGCTGCCCGCAAACCGCCCGATCACAATGGTGTCTACCATATTATAGGACAGCTGAAATAGATTGCCCAGGATCAGCGGAACGGAAAAGCGGATCAGCTGGCGCAGGATATTGCCATGGGTCATATCGGTAGACAAGCAGGGCTCTCCCCTTTCGTTTCGCGGCGGCGCTTATTCTTCCGTGCTTTGCAGATATTCCGCCAGAATGTACCCTTCCTGATCCTGGTATACGCAGGAAATAAACCCGTTTTTCAAGCCGTCTTCCGGGAAAGCGAGCACCAGGGCCCCCAGCGGCACCTTCGCCAGGCGCTTTGCCGATTTGGACCTTGTTTCCCGCAAAGAAACGTATTCCTTGCAATTGACCACCCGCATGTTCGGCCCCTGTTCTTTGTGCAGCGCCGCGCTGTCATCGCCGTAAAGCTCCTCAAACGGGGAAACGCCGCTGCAGCTGATGGGCGGATTGAGGATCAGATAGGTGATCAGGGTATCGTTTTCCACCCAGGATTCCGTGTAAACCTCATATGTGCATTCCACGCTGTACCCTTCCTCCGAATGAAGGGGATGATCGGTGGATGTGAACCGGAGCGTCATCTGGCCGCTGTAATCGGGAATGGGCTCATACGTCCAATCGCCCTGAAAAGTATAAGCGAAGCTGCCGTCAACGCCATAGAAGAAAAGAGACATTTCCCCGTTTTCTTCAAACGTGAGCCTGGCGCCCACGCCTTCATATTCTTCGGTCCATTCTCCCGGGAGCTTGCGAAGGAATTCCGCGTCATATTCAGAAAGAACAGGCGCTTCCGCATCATCCGCGCCTCTTTGCGTTTCCGCCCCGGCCATGGGCAGGGCCAGCAGAAAGCAAAGCATCATCAGTAAGCACCGTACCGCTGTCTTTTTCATGGCAGATCCTCCTTCTTTCCCTTTGAAACTGTTCCCGGGTCCAAACCCGATAAACGCTTCCGTTACATGTCATCCGGTTTATCTTCGCTGTTCAACCGCCGGTGATACAGATACGCGTTATATTTCGCCTGCGCCTCCTGGTTTTCCTTCTTTTCCCGCCAAGCCTCCGCATCAGCGCTGATGGCCAGCATTTCGTCCGCCAGCATTTCCATATTCCGGGCGTACCCATGGCGCACATAAGCCGTCATGCGGTCGATGGCCTTGGGGCTCCTCAGCTGCTTGGCCATGATTTCCGCCAGCTCGGACGGATAGCCCGCATCGGCCAGCGCAGCCGCCAACTGATCCCGGGCCTTCGCCCACTGCATCTGATTTTCGTTCATGCTTCCTCCTGAACTGCATAAAGCGGGAGAGTCCAGATGTTGGAAAAATATAGTGAACACAATGAAGAATGGAATATTGTTGATACTTTGGTCTGTAACCAATGAGAATGATAAAGAATGGTACTACGTTGTTACTATGCCAGACTGCCATTCTGGTTATATACCTGCTACTATATCGTTCAATTTAATTAGGTGATTTACCAAGAGGGCGCCAAGCTATGGCGCCGCCCAGACTGACGGCAAAGTTCCTGGGATGCCCTTCGATTGAAATCCGCACGCGGCGTGTTCGTCGCTGGGGGACCGAAGCGCCTGGAAAACGGCACGGTGTACCGTTTTCAACGCAGGCTCAGCGGAAGCCCCGGGTAAGCAGCAGCATGCTGCTTCCTATAGCGTTGAAAATACATTTTTGCCACTACGAAAAGAGCGCATCAATACGCTCTTTTTTTGCTGCTTTTTATATGCCTTGCGGGCTTTTCTCCCGCGGGCAGTTTATTCGCCGAATATGCGCTGCCGCAGGGCCCGGATATAGGCCGCATTGCTGCCACAGCAGCCGCCGATGTACTGAACGTCATGATCCAGCGCGGGCACGCAGTCCGCCACAAAGGTGTCCACGTCGTACTGCACCTTTTCCTCGCCGTCCTGCAGGATCGGCTTGCCGGCATTGGGCTTAAAAATCAGCGGCAAATCGGTATACTGGCGGAAGGAAGCGATGATGGGAATCGCCTTTTCAGGGCCCAGAGAGCAGTTGATGCCAATGGCGGATACAGGAAGCCCTTCCATGGTTTCCACAAAGCGCTGAACGGAATGGCCCATGATGGTTTTTCCCACCTCGGTGAAGGTCAGCATGGAAAAAATGGGCAAGCCGTGCTTGGCGGCCGCTTCCGCCGCAATGCGCATCATATCCGCGTCCATGAATGTTTGCAGCGTGATCACATCCGGTTTTTCCGCAATACCGGCGGAAATCTGCTCGTCAAACATTTCAAATGCTTCTTCTTCGGTCAAATCGCCGTAGGGCTCCATGAGAACGGGCAGCGGCCCCACGGCCAGGGCCACCTTGGCCCGCGTGCCCACAGCTTCCCGGGCCAGGCGCACGCCCGCGCTGACGATCTGCTGAACGGAATAGGGGGACCGCTTCACGGCGAGCCGGTTGGCCCCAAAGGTATTGGCCAGAATGATCTGAGCTCCGGCATCCGCGTACTCCGTGCAAAGCTCCCTGACAATATTCGGGTTTTCGATATTATAGCGCCATACGGGCCCCCGATCCTCCGTTTTCTCCCACAGGCTGGTTCCCACCGCGCCGTCCAGCAGCACGATATCCTTTCTCCACACGCTGTCTTCACCTCTCCAATTTTCCCGGGGCCTGCAGCCGCCGGATCAGGCCTGCATGCCGAACGTTTTTTCTTTCAGATCCAGGTAATACAGATAATCCTCCGGCTTCACATTGGGCGGGCACCGGTGATCGCAGAAGGGAATGTATCCGCCCCGAGCCACGTACTTTTCCAGCGTTTTCATATAGGCCTTGATGGCTTCCCGGCCCGCGCCCAGCTGCATTTTGTCAAAGCCGCCCATGATGCGAAGCTGGCCCTGGTACTGATCCAGCAGCTCGCCCGGATGGGCGCAGCTGTTTACCTCGTACGGGAACAGGCAGTTGATGCCGCCCTCCAGCAGATAAGGCAGAATAGGCCGCACGTCGCCGTCGCAGTCGGTGTACCAGATGTCGATCCCGTGCTGATCCAGCTTTTTGCGGATGCGTTTATAGCGGGGCATCACCACATCCCGGAAAAAGGGCACCGTTACAATGGGCCCGTTCTTGAAGCAAATATCCTCCCAGCCGGAGGCATAATCGAAGGTGAAGTTCCCCAGCAGCTGGTCCAGGGAATCCTCCACCAGCTGGCAGCAGGTTTCCACCATGTCCTCCACCATGTCCGGGTAATCAAAGCAGGCGTAGGCCAGCCCTTCAAAGGTGAGCATATCCCGGATTTTGCCGATCATGGAGCCGCAGTGAA
>JAEEGL015983561.1_pt1 | contig 11281 bp, 9 predicted proteins | sample 9134231 | NCBI WGS metagenome assembly JAEEGL01 (sample SAMN16246548, study PRJNA631951) | gut metagenome | biome: gut microbiome; feature: rumen; material: fiber-attached | host: Bos | place: Iran: Karaj | collected 2018-10
CAGCGCGTAGGTGACGCCTCTCTGGCTGGAGAAGCCGATGCCTACGATGTCCGCGGGATCTCCCGGGAAACCGGCCATAGCCTTCTTCGCTGCCTCGCAGAAGCCGTTCCAGCAGTCGTCATAGTCATGCTCTGCCCATCCCTGATGCTCCATGATCAGGTCCGGATGCTTCGCGGAACCCTTGGATACGACCTTGCCGTTCTGGTCAAAGATGATGACTCTGCTGCTCTGCGTACCACTGTCCGTACCGATAAAATACTTCATAATCGCGTCCTCCTATGATCGCAAATTGTTCAAATGCATTGTCAGAATCTTCTTCGGATTATTTCTCGTACCGCGGCACCAGCACGCCGTAGTTCATGATGCTGTTCGGATCCATCATCTTCTTGATGTCCTCCAGCAGGCTGAAGGAGCTGCCGTGCTCAATCGGGGAGAAATGTACTCTCTGTTTGCCCATGCCGTGATGGTGCACCGCACCGCCGGTAGGATATTTCAGGACTTCTTCGCAAATCGCGTCAACAATCTTGCAGTGCTCGTCATAGAAGTTCTCCGGCGCGGAGATCTTCAGCTGGTATACGAAGTAGATGTTCGTACCGTTGATGTAGCTGTGGGATACATGGCCGCCCAGCATCACCAGGTTGTCGATCTTGCCCGGAACATTTGCGATGACATCCTCATAGATATTCGCGATGTCGCTCCAGTTCGCGGAGATCTCCGTGGTCGCATAGTAGATGTTCTTCTCGCGGTAGCGCTGATGAAGCAGAGGATTGCCGATCAGCTTGCAGACATCGTTTCTGTGCTCCAGCCAGTGCTCGACTGCCTTGGTGCCGATGTACTGCCCGCCGTAGGACTCTGCGATCGCGTGGATGCCGTCACCGTTTGCTCTCGCAACCGCCTCCGGTCCTTCCACCGTGAAGAACATGAAGGACTCCTCATCCTTTAACTCAACGCTGCCGAAGTTGTAGTCGATATCGGGCTTGTCATACAGACGCACCACCGACGGCTTGTAGCCCTTCGCCATGACGTCGCGGACCGCCTTGAAACCGGTCGCCATATCCTTCATGATATAGCCGCCCATCCACATATAGTCCGGATAGTACGGGAAGAGCTTCACGGTCACTTCCGTGATATAAGCCAGACCGCCTTCCGAACCCAGGAACAGATGTCTCATATCCGGGCCGCTCGCACGACGAGGCACCGGACGGATGCGGATCACTCTGCCATCCGGCATAACCGCCTCCAGGCCGCAGAGCATATCTTCAATGCCGCCGTAATACGTGGAGAACTGGCCGATACTGCGTGTCGCCACGAGGCCGCCCATAAATGCGACCGGCTGCGACTGCGGGCTGTGGCCGGTGGTCAGGCCGAACTCACGCACTTTATCCTCGAGCACATGAAGCGGGACACCGCACTGCGCGGTCGCCATCATGTTGTACGGGTCAATGTCGATGATCTGGTCCATCGGAGCGCCGTCGAGGATGATGGTTCTGGGGTCACGAACCTCCAGAAGGCCCTCGCCGGAGCTGCATCCGGTTCTCGGAATCACATTGATCAGCTGCTCGTTGCAATACTTCATCGCCTTCACGATATCGTCGGTGCATTTCGCTTCCACGACAGCCATCGGCAGCGGATTCGTGCGAAGGCCGAAAGCCTTCTCATAGCTTCTGTTAAATCCCTCGCCGCCTTCCAGGGCAGCCTTGTCGGTCAGGACTTTCTCTGCGCCGAGAAGTTCAATCAGATCCGCAATTGCTTTTTCCTTGCTAATTAACATTTGACTCCTCCTTAATGTTGTATTGTCACTGCTATGTCACCGGGCTCTCAGTCCGGATCATTTACTCGCCTTCGGTTTTCCCCTGCTCGCTCTTGGGCACCCAGGTAGGATCCACCGTCTTATAGTATGCATAGGTCTTCGCGACCGCCTTCGCGTTGCCGGCCGTCAGCATCTCTCTGGTCACCTTGCCGCGCTTGATCAGATACTCTTCCAGCATTGCGGAAGCCGGGCGGTAAGGCGGGCAGCCGGGCGCGATCAGGCCCTTGCCCTCCAGGAGCATCCGGTTGCGGATCTCCTTGACATTGCCGGTCGCCGAGCATGCGCAGTCACCGAAGACGATGACGTTGTCCAGGTCGCAGGTGATTCCGTTCGGAACCTTCGGGTCGCTTCCGACGAGAAGCATATAGTTCTCGTTCTTGAAGAGCGCCAGCGTCCTGGCAATCGTCGAAGCCAGGCCCCAGCACTGCTTGCAGGCGCCGCCGCAGCGCACGTCCACATTCTTGTGCACGCCGGTCAGGTTCCGGTCCTGCGGCTGCCGGTAGGTGATCGGCAGCAGGAATTTCTCCTTGACCTCGTCGATCGAAGGTCCGATGATATCGATCTCATTCAGGTCCGCGACACCGATGCCGTCATACTGGCCGATTCTCGTCGTCCCGACCCAGAGCACATCCTCGATGCCCATGCAGGCCGTAGTCACCGCGTCAACCGCAACCACGTCGCGGCTCGCCAGCAGCATATTCATCGGATGCGGGATGCCGTGTTCGCCGGCGCCGTTGCCCTCCATGGCCGTGATGCCGTCGATCAGCGTCAGGTCCGGTTTCCGGATCTTGAACAGGTCCACGATCTTCTGCTCGAAATCATCCCGGTGCGCGTAATACTTCTGCGCATCGTCCAGGATGCCCTGGAAGTTCTTCATGCCGAGCGTCACGAGCGTCATCGCGTGCGTCTTCATGCAAGGCAGGTCGAACATGACGTCGCAGTCATACAGAGTCTTCGGATAATTCACTTCCCCGATGCTCTTGCCGTCCGGGATCTTCACGACGACTCTCTCATCGTCCTCGAGACACAGAACCTCCGCGCCGGCCGCAATCGCCGCGTCACGGACGCCCATCTCCTCCAGGATGGAAGCCGTGGAAGTGCCGCGTCCCAGCTTGGTTCCGACACTGACCGCCTCGCAGAGCACGATTCTCCCCGCGCCGGCCTCCTTGATCAGCTTGATAAATGAATAGACGACCCGGCGATCCACAATCACCGGAGGCGGATACGGGGCAAAAAAGTTGCCCTTGATCGCCACATAGTCTCCAGGCTTGACAAATGATTGCATGCCCCCGAGCTGGTCAACCACCTGCCGGACCATCTCGTCGATGCGCGCCGCATCCGGAGTGACCGGATTCTTCACGATCGAAACAACCGACTTGCCCATCTATTTACACCTCCTGTTTTCTATCAGCGGCCCCCCGGTGTCCCTGTTCCTTGCACCGCGGGGGACCGCCGCCCTGTATTCTACACAATTTTGTACTTTGAAGAGATGCCTCCGCGCATCTGCTCGGGGTTACCCCTCCTGCAGCGCGCCTCAGGCCTTTTTGTACTTGTAGTAAGGATTATTCGTCAGATCCGGCAGCGGAGCCCCCTTCGGGAGAATCTCCCGGCACACAAACGGTCTCTCATCGTCCAGATCCTTCGCTTCCACCGTCAGCAGAAGTCCCATGCCGTTGCCGACAAACCGCGCATTCGGGCTGTCCGGCATCTGCCGGAAGATCGTCCGGAAGAACTGCCCCATCACCACGCTGTGCGTGACAACCGCGATGCACGTCCTTCCTTCCTCAAACGACCGGCGCGCGATCTCCCGCAGCGCCGCGCCGGCTCTCTGGCCGACATGTCCGATCAGCTCACCGCCCGGGAACGCGAAGGTCGGATCCTGCTTCATCCAGCGCTGGTAGTACTCCTGGATCGCCCAGAGATCGTCGGTGGTTTTCTCCTCAAACTCGCCGAAGTCCAGCTCGTGCAGGTCCTCCACGACCTCGTAATCCATCCCCGGGAAGCAGATCTGCAGAGTCTCGATGCACCGGGTCGCCGGGCTGGTATAGATCACCTCCGGCACCGGATAGGGATGAGCCGCCACCATGGCCCGTAATTTCTCCTTGCCCTCCTCCGTCAGAACATAGTCCGTGATGCCGCAGAATCGGCCCTCCGAATTGTTCTTGGTCATCCCGTGGCGGACGAGGAGGATCGTCAGCATGTCACTCTTCATGACTCACCCTCCGTGTGACTTATGTTTTCGCTGCCACGTCCATCGCAGCCAGAACATCGCAGCCGGTGCCGCAGACGTCGGACAGCAGGACCTCGCCGGCCTTCACAGGCGCCTTGACACAGACGGTATAGACCTGGCGCAGGCACTCGCCGAGCTTCTCCTTCGGTATCTCGCAGGAACCCGCGACACCGACCCGGGAGAACTCTCCGCCCTCCACCTTCACGGTGGAGGTGATCGTCCTCATCGGGTGAAGATACTCATTTTTCGCAAATTCTTTGCCCCGCAGGCAGGTGAATCCCTCAATCGCCAGTTCACCGTCCACATCTGTCACCGTCAGGCTGCAGCTGCGCGGACAGACAGTACATGTATAATTTTTCTTGATCATGGCCACCTCCATGATAGTTTCGTGAGACGGGGTCAGATCCGAGCTGCGTCACAGCTGAAACAGCCGCTTTGCATTGCCGCCCAGGATCGCTTCGGTCTCTTCTCTGGTAAATACGATGCCCTCAGGCGCTCTCTCAGGAAGGCTCCGGATCGTCTCAACCCAGTCCTTGACCGGCATCAGTGCCGTAAAGCTCGGATTGTCCGTTCCCCACATCAGGCGCTCGATCCCCATCCGGTCGATCATCTCGCGAAGCGTCCGGCAGAAGCAGTCATAATCGGCCACCGCCATCAGCTGCCACTCAGTCAGGCAGCCGTAAATGCGCGGTTTCCACTCCATGACGCCCGCCAGCTCCGGCCACCAGCGCCAGCCGCTGTGCGCCGCGATGATGTTAATATTCGGGAAATCAACCAGAATCTCATCCAGCAGCAGAGGATGCGCGTACAGAGACTTGGACGGGGCCGGAAGCGATCCGGTATGCGTCACCAGCGTCATCTTGTACTCGTTCATTTTCTCGAGCATCGGATAAAACTTCTTGTCGGAAGGATTAAATCCGGCGACATCCGGATGCCACTTCATTCCGACCAGGCCGTAATCCTCCACACACTTTTTGAGCATGTCCAGCGCATTCTCACGGGTCGGATTGACGCTTGCGAAAGGAATCACCTGGTCCGGGAATCTGCGGCCGATCTCACCGACTCTGCGGTTGATGTCCATCAGGGTTTCCACGTCATACGACGGGCGGTCCCAGAAGAACACCACCGATTTGTCGACGCCGCTCTCCTCCATATATTTCACCAGGACTTCGCCGAAGGGATCATTCGCGAGCCGGAAATACTCCTCCATGATCTTCTCCAGCGGCAGGTCCGGGCAGTGCATGCTCTTATACATGCTCTTGATATACCGGCAGATAAACGGGAGGAAGGTCTCCAGCCCGTCGCTTGGTTCCCAATGATGATGTACGTCGATAACCATACGTATTACTCCTATTGTATCGGCGCAGCAGGCTTCCGCGCCTCTTACCCGTTCACTTCCAGCTTCAGGGCCGCAGGCGCCGCATCCTTCTTGATGTCCGCGCGGAGCATTTCCGGAGGAAGTGCGATATCGTGGCGCTTCCGGTAGACCTCGCGGTCACCGTCCTTCGCCAGCAGGACACATTTCTCCAACGGCTTTGTCACACGCAGATAGACCGAGAGGCCCTCGTCTCCGATGCAGGAAGGGTGGAATCTCTGCGGGATCATCACGCCCACATTCTCGCCCTTTTCGATCTGCACATACGGTTCGTCCGCGCAGATCTCGCCCCGCAGGAAACGCACCGCCCCCTGCGCAGCCGTCTCACCGGTCTCGGACACATAGTCCACCAGGTCGAAGACCGCGGCCACATTGCCGCAGGCAAATATGCCCGGGACCGAAGTCATCATGCTCTCGTCCACCACCGGTCCGCGGGTCGTCGGATCCATCTCGACCCCCGCCGCGATGGAGAGCTCATTCTCCGGAATCAGGCCCACCGCCAGCACCAGCAGGTCGCACTCGATGTAGCGCTCGGTCCCCGGAATCGGATTGCGGTTCTCATCCACCTGCTGGACCGTCAGTCCCTCCAGCCGCTGTTCCCCGTATACCTGGGTCACGGTGGTTGACAGGTGAAGCGGAATTCCGAATTCATCCAGGCACTGCACTTTGTTTCGGCGCAGGCCGCCCAGTGTCGGCATCAGCTCATAGACGCCTTCCACTTCCATTCCTTCCAGTGTCATTCGTCTGGCCATGATCAGGCCGATATCGCCGGAGCCTAAGATGACCGCCTTCTTGCCGGGAAGATATCCCTCGATGTTGATATAACGCTGCACCGCGCCGGCCGTCAGGATACCTGCCGGGCGCGTGCCCATGATAAATACCTGCTGTCTCGTGCGCTCTCTGCAGCCCATCGCCAGGATGATCGCCCCGCACGTGATCCGAAGCATTCCGTCGGTCTCATTGCACGCGTAGATCACCCGGTCCTTCGTAATCTCCAGGACCATCGTGTTTAACAGCTGCCGGATCCCGAGCTCATTCACTTCATCCAGGAAATGCTGCGCGTACTGGCCGCCGCTCATCCGCTTGCCGAAGCGGACCAGGCCGAAGCCGTCGTGGACGCACTGCCTCAGGATACCGCCCGAACGGATGTCCCTCTCCAGAATCAGGACATTTTCCGCGCCCAGCTGTCTTGCCTTCGCCGCTGCCGCGAGCCCCGCCGGGCCTCCGCCGATGACGGCTACATCACAGTTAAGCATCTTCATCCGTCGTCGCCTCCTCCCGGTTATGTGCCGCAAGCACGTTCGATCCTTCGTCCTTCAAGTTGATCTCCACCCAGTCTTTGCCGAGTTCCCTGGCCAGGATCTCCACGACCTTCTGCTGACAGAATCCTCCCTGGCAGCGTCCCATGCCCGCTCTGGTGCGGCGCTTGATCGCGTCCACCGAGGTCGGAACGATCGGAGAATGAATCACGTCCAGGATCTCGCCCTCCGTGATCGTCTCACAGCGGCAGATCACATGGCCGTACTTCGGATTCTCCTGGATCAGCCGATCCTGCTCCTCGTGGGACAGCCTGCGGAAATTCACCTTCGGCTTCAGGAACGGATCGTAGTTCGGGTTATCCTCCACCGGGATATCCGCAGCCTTGCAGTCGTCCAGGATGATCCCTTCCACCATCTCGGCCACCGCCGGCGAGGAAGCGAAGCCCGGCGACTGGATCGCCGCGACATTCACGAAGCCGCAGACCTTCTTGGACATTCCGATGATGAAATCCTCCTTGTAGTCCGCCGCGCGCACGCCGGTGAAATAAGTGATCACATCCGAAGGCTTCAGGTAATCCACCACACTGTAGGCGATTCGCATCGCGTAATCCAGGTCACTCTTGTAGGTGGCTGTATCATCCTTATAGGGGGTCTCCGTCGCAGACGGTCCGGAGTTGATATTGCCCTCCGGAGTCATACCGCAGCCGCCGCCCTTACTCTCCACGTTACGTGTCTTCGACACCGTGCCGATGCCGGTGCTGTACGGATAAGGAATCCTCTTATCAAAGATCGGAATCGTTCCTCTTCTGGCATGGATCGTGAAGAATTTATCGTCCACCATCTCTGCCACGTCATCCGCATGAACGCCCGCCGCGTTCACGATATACTTCGTGCGGATCAGGCCCTTGCGCGTAATCACCGTGAAATCACGGTCCCCCAGAATCTCAATTCCGTAGACCTGTGCGCCCAGGATGAATTTCACCCCGTTCAGCGCCGCGCTGTTGGCCAGCGCGATGACAACCTCGTAGGGCTCTACGGTACCCATCGTGGTGTTGTGCGTCGCAACGATCGGACGTCCCTTGATGTTGGGCTCCAGCTTCAGCAGCTCATCCACCGGGAAGAAATCACATCCCGGAACCCCGTTGAGCTTCGCGGTCTTCACGATATACTCCAGGACCTTCTTGTCTTCCTCGTCGTAGCCGATGCCATATCCGCCGCGGCGCTTCATGTCAAATCCCAGCTCCTCGTGCAGCTGCGTGAACATCGCATTTCCCTTGACATTCAGCTTGGCCTTCAGCGTGCCGGCCTTCGCCATATGTCCGGGATGAATCGCGCCGCTGTTGGCCTTGGATGCGCCCATGCTGACGTCGTCATGCATGTCCACCACGGCAACCCGGAGCGAATGCTTACTCATCGTTCTGGCAACGCTGCAGCCGCTCACGCCTGCACCGATCACCAGCACGTCCGTCTCATGGATTACACCGATCTTACGGGCAGTCTCGATCTCTTTCGTGTAATCCGGAACCGGAATCTCAAGGCCCTTCACCGTGATATTGTTAACCACGCTGTAGATCTCCTTGATCCCGCCTGCGATGTGTCCGATGTCAACCACCTGCTGCCAGGTATCGACCTCACCGGTCAGAGTTGCCACACGGTCCTCATCGATTGTGATGCCAATGTCGTACTTGTTCAGCTGTTCGTTCTTCGCGAGCAGCTGCTTAAATGTTTCGATCAAGAGCCTCCCTCCTTTTCTTTCGAATCAATCTGCACGGTTGAACGGCCGTGCCGGCCGGCTCTCAAGTATAGAAGGGGCTGCGGGCAGCAGCCCCTCTCATCAAATGATTGAAGAATTATTTACCAGCTTCCGCAGCCTTCTTCTCCATAGCCTTTCTGCCGTACTCAGGCAGGAAGATGGTCGTAGCGAACCAAAGAAGAGGAGACAGGCAGCAGACCTTCAGCGCGCCGGCCAGGCCCATGCTTGCATACAGGGACTTCACGATCGTGCCGGCTAAGGTTCCGCCGATGGAGGTCAGGGTCAGGATGAAGCTGATACCGGTACCGATCGCAGCAGGGCTGATGCCCGGGATCTTGTACAGATGCGTCATGGCAACCGGTACGAATGCGTAAGCGCCGTAACCTGCGATAAAGAAGCAGATCGCTGCGACAACAACGCTGGAAGAAGCTACCGGCAGGAAGTAAACAACCGGCAGGATCAGGCCCCAAGGCCACAGCATCAGTTTGTCGACGCCGATCCAGTCAGCAAGCTTCGGAGCAGTCAGGGAACCGATGATGGAACCGATCGGGATCAGGCCGACCAGGACACCTGCGGTTGCAAGGCTGATGCCAAGCTCGGTGCTCGCATAGGTGGGCCAGAAGGTGGTGATGGCGATCCAGACCAGGGTGGTTCCGGGCCAGCCGATACCAAGAAGCCATACAGAACGATGCTTCAGAGCTTCCTTCAGAGGCTCCAGGAAAGGCTTCTTCTCAGCAGGAACGATCTTGCCGACCGCCTCATTCTCCTTGAAGAAGATGATCCACAGAGCACCTGCAATCAGGCCGATGCCGCCGAACACTGCCAGAACGGTTCTCCAGGAACCAAGCAGGGCAATCAGAGGAGCAGTCACACTCAGTGCGACGTACTGTCCGACCGTACCGACTGCGTTCTCAATACCGTTGATACCGCCCAGACGAGCTCTCGGGATCCAGTTGGTCTTCACCAGAGCCAGAGGTGCGGAGATACCTGCACCGGCGCAGCTCATCAGGATACGTCCGACATAAAGCATCGGGACGTTGTTGGCAAGACCGTGCAGAATCAGGGAAGCGCCCAGCACGATGTAAACGATCGCCAGGAAGAACTTCGGGTTGGCACGAGCAGCCCACAGGGCGAAAGGAATATAAACAACAACCTTACAAGCGAATGCCACAGAACTCAGGGTCGATCCCAGAGAAACCGCATCGGCACCCATATCCTCGCACATGAACGGCAGGATAATACCCAGTGCAAATGTTCCGAAATACGCAAGGAACATCGCGACCCAGCCGAGCGAGGTCAAAAACATACCTCTGCCGGGAATTTTCTCTTTCATTTCAGTCCTCCTTAATTGTTCTTATCGGCGCCGCCCTTCGCGGCGCCTTAGGTGAAAAAGTGAATGGTGATAGGTGAATGGAACTTGTTAATGAGTTACCCTGTATATTTATATGGCTGCTGTCCTCCGCGCGGAACTGCCCACCCGCGCTTCGGGCCCGCCGCCACATAAAGATCAAATTGTCATGTCACAATATAGAGATTTATCTATCTTTGATACAATATACTGAATTTTGTAAATTCTGCGTAAAAAAATATGTTTTCCCGGACCGGGGTTCCGTGGAGCCTACGCCCCACGGAGTCCTCTCACAGAAGAGGAATCATCTCCTCCACCGAATCAAATGTCAATGTCGGCACGACACCCATGGTCTCGATGTCATGAAGCGTCCCCTCTCCGCTCAGCACGAAGATCCCGGTCAGCCCGTTATCCACGCCCGACCGCACATCCGTGTACAGCCGGTCTCCCACGACCGCCGTCTCCTCCGCCGAAGCGCCCATCGTCTTCAGCGCGTACCGGATGATCTCTCCCTTCGGCTTGCCGATGATCACCTCCGGCTCCCTCTTCGTCGCCGCCTTGATAAACGCGTGCAGCGCGCCGATGTCCGGCATAAATCCGCAGGCATACTGCTTCGTCGGGCACACATAGTCCGGATGCGTCGCGATGAAAGGCATCCCCCTCGAGAGCAGGTCACACAGCACCGAGAGGTCCTTATAGTCAAATTCCTGCGCAAATGCGGTCACGATCAGATCCGGATTCTCCTCCGCCAGGCGGATTCCCTTCGCCTCGAACTCATCCTTCAGCACCCGGTTGCCGAAGAGGAACACACTCTTGCCCGGATGCTCCCTCTTCAGGTAGTCGATCGTAGCCGCGCCCGACGAGACCATCTGCGTCTCCAGGTCGATATCCAGCCCCATGCGGTGCAGCTTGTCGATATACTGATCCATCCCCTTAGAGGAATTATTCGTCATGAAACAGTACTTCCGCCCGGTCTCCTCCAGCTTCCGCAGAAACTCTCTGGCCCCGGGGATCCACGTCTCATCGAAATAGACTGTACCGTCCATATCCAGGGCAAAATACCGAATCTTATGAAGGAGTCCGGCATCATCCCGGTTCACCCGGTAAGTCTCACGAAGCAGATCAGCCAAGCCCCTCACCTTCCTTCCTGTTCCATGTCGCTGTTGTCTCTGAGAGAGCTCCTTAGAAAAAAACGAACACAACCTGAGGCTCTCCCTTTTACCTTTTTATATCATATTATAAAAAAAGGGTCAAGTCAAAATACGATATTTTGTATTTTGCTTGACCCTTTCCCCTTTTTGTCCAGACATCATTCGGTCTGTGGAAGATATTCCTTCATCTCACACACCCGTGCGGCCTCCTGCCGCATCTGCTTCAGGGATTTGATCCTGCCCTGTGCATAAAATTGCACCAGAAGGTTCCCCAGTCCGGTTGCCTGCGGATCACCGGCCGCAGTTTCTCTACTCTTCCTCGATCCGCTCCCGCACTTCTCTCTTCTCCCTCGCG
>JAEEGL017044011.1_pt1 | contig 11281 bp, 9 predicted proteins | sample 9134231 | NCBI WGS metagenome assembly JAEEGL01 (sample SAMN16246548, study PRJNA631951) | gut metagenome | biome: gut microbiome; feature: rumen; material: fiber-attached | host: Bos | place: Iran: Karaj | collected 2018-10
AATGGAAGTCCATATTGATGAAGTAATGCATAATCTTTATATCGATCATAATCTTGGTATTTATCTTTTTCTTTCATACTACTTATTACTTCATCGTAATCTGTCATTTTTTCTGCACAACCAAGGATTTCTCCAAAACCATGTGGAGCTATTAAATCACATGTTTGTGTAAGATATGGATTATCTTTATTTCTTTTAAACATAAATCCTTCAACAGTATATGGTATATATTTAACCCAAACAAAGTTTTCATCAAAATGTCTTGTTATTATTTTTTCTTGTTTAGTAGTTAAACTTTTACCATATTCAAATTCAATTCCTTCTTTTTTAATAATTTTAACGGCTTCATCATAAGTAATTAATACATGATTTTTTGGATTTAATTTCTCTAATTTTTGTAAAATCTTTTTCTCTGGTACTATCTCATGAAATTTCTCTTTATTATGTTCATAAGTATTTTTAGCTATTTCATAGTACATTTTACCTGCAAAATCAATTAATTCCTCAAGATTAACCCAACACATTTCGGCTTTTAAATGCAAATATTCAATTAAATGTCTATTTGTTCGAACTCTTTCATCCGCATGTGAGTTAGTAATAGTAAATATTCTCTCATATGGAATAATTGCTGGTTCTAAGTGAAATGTTGCACAACGACTTAATGTTACTTTTTGATGCTGTACATCAAGCCAAATGGCTCCACTATCTTTATATAATGTCTGTTTAGTAAGAGATGGTGCTTCAAACTCAATAAAATCTTTTTTCCAAAAATAGTCTTGCATTTCTCTTTTAAAACATGACTTTAAAAAGTATACGGTACTTAATTTTCTATTTCGAATATAAAACGTTGGATGTGTAATAACTTGTAATCCATTACTATGGGCAAAGACATCAAAATCATTTGCATTAGGCGATGGCGAGAGTTTAAGTGTAGCTAAAGCTTCGACTTTATAATCAATAATATTTAATTGTAACTTGCTGTTATGTTTAATAACAATACCATCAATTCTAATGGCACTTTCAACAGTTACTTTCGGCAGTTTGTCGAACTTCTTACATTCATCACAATTAGCTATTCCTTGAATAACTCCGGTGCTATCGTATAATGTTAGAAACTGCATATTTTTATATGCACGCTTGCTGGCAATCCAACAATATAATTGGACTTTTTTGCCTTCTGACAAGTCTTTAATGTAAACCTGTTTCATCATTACCTCCAATTCTCTTAGGGTGACTATCCCTCTTAAGGTGTTATACTAACATAGTCTATATTTAGTGTCAATTAATTTCTGTTTTTTTTGACAATTTTATGAAAAAAACACCCTATATAAGCTATAAGGTGAATCTCTTTAGTAATAACCTATGTATTTAAATCTATGAGATACCTCATACACTTATAACAATTAGTCTTCCTAAGTTTATCAATTTAATCATAACACTTTAAATAATACTTTTCAATAAAAAAAGATAACTAAAAGTTATCTATTTTTATGCTTTTTTTCTTTTAAATAAAATCTTTTGAATATCAAATATTAACTCTTTATTAACTATTAAGACATAGACAATCGTAATAATTAAAGAAACGATATTAACATAAAAGTTCTTAACAAAATATAATCCAGTTATTAAGAATAACATTGCTATTGATAAATAATAATTCTTTATTGGTTTAAGTTTAACATACTTTTGAATCTTTATTTTACGATAAATTGCTACTACATAATTAGATACGATAGTTGATATAATTGCTCCATATATACCAACAAAATATATTAAAGATAAATGAACTGCTAAATTTATAATAGCTCCTACTACAGTTGATTTACCAATTATTTTACTTTGTTTAAAAGCCGTAAATAAATTACCATAGAAAACTGACATATTACCATAATAAACAGCTATTACTAAAAATGGAATATAATTATAAGCTTCTATATAATCTTTTTTTACAAAGATACTAAATACAAATGGTAAGAATGAAATAATAATTAATGAAACTGCAATAAAAGCATTATGAATTGTATCATAGATACTATTATAATATTTTTCATAGTCATCTTTTTTAACTGCAAGACTTGCATTTTCTTTAAAAGCAATGTGGAAAAAACCAGAAACACTATTTAAGATATTTGGAAATTTATTAGCAATGGCATAAACACCATTTACTCCACTACCCAATATTGATACTACGACAATACGATCAGATATATTAATAATATACCAACTAATATTATTAGGTACTAATGGGAATGAATACTTAATCATTTCCTTTAATCTTTTCTTTTCAAAATCCTTAAAGTTTATTAATTTCCATAATCTTAATTTGATAAATACGAATAAGCAAGAAATTAAATTAGCTAGTACTGTTGAATAAAGTAAACCATTTACTCCCCATTTAAACTTTGCAATAAATAAAATATTTAAAACAATAGTTAAAACTCCTAAAATAAAATTAGATAATGAATATATTTTGATTTTAGATAAACCACGGGATATACCATTAATTAATTTCATTAAAATAGCTGATATTAAATAAATAATAAACACGGTTTTATATTGATAATTAATTATTGATAATACAACAAAGGATAATAAACACCAAAATGTCGTAGCTAATAATACATATATACAAGATGTGCTAATAACTTTAGTTTTACCCTTATCTGTTTCTTCATCAATTAAGAATCTAAACATTGACTCTTCCATCATTATCGTAATTAATGGAATAGCGAAAATGGAAATAGTTACTAATAAGTCATATGTACCATATTCACTAGTTGATAAAAGCGTTGTATAAAGAGGTAATAAAAAATATGATAATACTTGAGTACCAAATTTACCTATAGCCACAATAAATGTATTTTTAAATAAGTCTCTTTTCATAACTAATCCTTTCTTATTAATTATAGCATAAATATAAAAATATATTAACAGTTTTATTAACTTCGTAATCGATTTACATTTTTATATGATATAATTAGTTTATTGAGGTAAAGTTATGAAAAAAAATGAAGTAAATATAATTCCAATATTATTAGCAAGTGACATAAATGCATATAGTATGGCTAGAGCATTCCATGAAGAATATCATGTTAAATCTATTATTTTAGCAAGAAATAATCGTGGTATTGTAAATCACTCTAAAATACTAACAATAAGATTAGTTCCCAATATTGATGAACCAAAATATTTTGTTAGTGAATTAAATAAACTATATGAAGAATTAAAACCACTTAATAAGAAATTAATATTAATTGGTTGTGCCGATCACTATGTAAGATTAATTGTAAACAATAGTGATAAATTAAAAGATAAGTTTATCTTACCTTATACAAACATTGATACTTTAAATAAAATAGTATTAAAAGAAACATTCTATGAATTGTGTGAAGAAAACCATATAGATTATCCTAAAACCCATGTCTATAAAAAAGGAGATAGTCTAAATTTTAAATTAGACTTTAATTATCCAGTTATTTTAAAACCTAGTGATAGTGTAGCTTATTTTAAAATGAACTTTAAAGGACAATATAAAGTATATACTATTCATAATAAAGAAGAGTTAGATAAAACATTAAATACTATTTATGATCATGGTTATACTGGTAATATGATTATTCAAGACAAAGTTCCAGGTAATGATAATAAAATGTATGATTTACACGTATTTTGTGGAAAAAATAAAAAAGTTCAATATATGAACTTAGGTAATGTATTACTTGAAGAACATACACCAAAAGGACTTGGTTCTAATGCAGCAACTATTACAACCTATAATAAAGAATTAATGGATAAAATCAAAAACTTACTAGAAAAGATTGGATACCAAGGTTGGTGTGATTGTGATTTAAAATATGATGAACGTGATAATAAGATAAAGATTTTTGAAATTAATATTCGCCAAGGAAGAAGTCATTATCGTAATACTGGTAGTGGATATAATGTTGCTAAATTTATCGTCGATTCATTTATCTTAAATAAAGATAATGAAAAAGAAACTATTTTTGTTAAAGAGCCTTATTTCTGGCACGTTATCCCTAAAAGAATAGTTTTAAAATATGTTGAAGATAAAGATAAAGTAGAACAAGTAAAAAAATTAATCAAAGAAAAAAAAGTATGCCATTCCCTATTCTATAAAGGTGATAAAAGTATCCTAAGATTTCTATACTTAGTAGCAAGAAATATTAAACAATTTACTAAATATAAAAAGTATTATCATGTAGATGGTCAAATAGAAGAATAAAAATTCTTCTTTTCTTTTTGAAAAAATGATTGTATAATATGTCCCCGTGGGGGAAAATATGAATGAAGATGAAAATGAATATATAAAAATAATTAATTACTGGCCAGGTATTTATCCAATCATTAAAGCAATGAGCAATATTTCACACAAAAATCAATCATTTGAAGAGACTGGTATAGTAATTAAAGATAAAGATGATAAAACATACTCTTATGAATATAATAGTGAGAGTAATGTATATGTTTCTGATGCATTTTTCAAACCAGGAAGAGAAATAGTAATTAATTGCTCTGATAATCGACAATTAACAATAGGAATAGCAGAACAACGCATAATCAAAAGTAATTATTCTTTTGATTCAATTACCTACGTTGCAATAAAGTATAAGTTGGGTGAAAATAACATTTTATTTAGTACTAATTTCACAAAAGATCATCAGGATAATGAAGATTTCTTTAAAAATGTAAATTGCCAAGTTAAATATAAGAAAAAGGTATTTAGAGGTAGTTTATTAACATACTATCATAAAACAATTAAATATGGTAAGAAAGAAGAAGCTAAGAAAATTCTTAATCTACACAATGAAATAACTGATAGACTAATAAAGAATGTATTTACTATTGATGAACTACGTATGATTTATACAAAATTACTTGCTGTATATATTAAAGATTTTGAAGAAGAAAGAGATAGAATATTTATTGCATTAACAAATCACAATAAAGGTATCCAAAGATAAAATAGAGTTTACTAAGACTCTTTTTTTTGTTATACTGAAACTAAGAGAGGTAATTATGAATGATTATGTAACTAAATTAAAAGAAACTGAAAATTTTATTCGAGAAAAAATTAATGAAATACCTAAAATTGCAATTATATTAGGTAGTGGTCTAGGGAGTTTAGCCGATGATATAACCGATAAAGAAGTTCTACTTTATAAAGATATTCCTAATTTTCCAGTATCAACTGTAGCTGGTCATAAAGGAGAACTTATCTTTGGTAAACTTGATGATATACCAGTAATTGCCATGAATGGTAGATTTCATTACTATGAAGGTTATGATTTAAAAGAAACTACTTACCCTATTCGTTTATTTAGCCTACTTGGGGTTAAAACCCTAATACTTACTAATGCTGCAGGTGGTATTAATGAAACATTTAAAAAAGGCGATTTAATGATTATTAACGATCAATTAAGTTTCTTTTGTGAATCAGTACTTCGTGGACCTAATTTAGATGAATTTGGAGAAAGATTTATTGATATGAGTACAACTTATGATAAAGAATATATTAATATCTTAAAAGATATTATGTTAAATATTACTGGTGACTATCATGAAGGTGTTTATGCTTATATGAAAGGTCCAACATATGAAACGCCTGCCGAAATTAGAGCTTTAAGAGTTCTTGGAGCCGATGCCGTTGGTATGAGTACAGTACCTGAAGCAGTTGTAGCTCATCACTCTGGTATTAAATGTGCAGGTATTACATGTATAACTAATATGGCAGCTGGAGTAACTAATGAAATACTTTCTCATGAAGAAGTTAAAGAAACTGCTTTAAAAGCCGAACAAAATTTCAAAAAAGTAGTCAAAGAATTTATTAAGAAAATAGCATAGATTTGCTATTTTTTTTATAATATGTTATAATATACAAACGATTTAAAGGGGGAAACTATGGAAATCAAAAAAATAAATGACTATTATGTCATTAATACTGATGATGGTGAATACTATTTTTGTAATAAAAGTAAAGATGAAAAAAATCCAAAATGGAAATTATTTTGGTATTTAAGTGCTGATAAAAAGAATCAAATAGAAGTATCTGGTAATACTGATGCTAATGGAAAATATGTTTCTATTATTGTAAGTCAAGGACGATACAATAGACATTTTAAAGTAAATACTGCTCATCGTAGTGAAGTTGGTTATGATATTATTGAACTACGTAATACAGATGAAAGAATCTTTCCAGAAAAAGAATATATTTCTATTCCAAAATTTCTAAATAAACCTTCAGTTAAAATATGTGATTATTTTAAAGAAGACCATGAATTTATAACTCTTGGTGGAGAAAAATATGATGGTGATTTAGTATCTAATAAATATATAAAAGACTTTATTAGTGCTGATAGAAAATTTGGTTTACTTATTAAAGAAATGACTAAAAGAAAACGCAAAAGAAAAACAGTTGATGAAACAATGAACAAAATAGAAGAATATGACAAAGGTAAAAGACAAATATATTCAATCTTCTTATCTGCTAAAAAAACGTTTATAAACCTAATCAAAGCTATTGATACAAAAAATGAAGATGAAACTAATAGATTAACTACTGAACTTAATAATCACTTAGAAAAAGCAGTAACCCTTAAAAAGGATAATACTAGTAAATTACTTCTTGGTAATTATCAATATCTAATAGATGTAATTAATAATTTCCTAGAAGCTGGAAGGGTTGTTATCGATGCAGAAAAAACAGAGTTTAATAAGTTATCTTACTATATTGATGATAAAACCTGGGGATTTGTTTATCATCGATCTTTCATGAAAAAATATTCTGGACCACTTACATTCCAAGGTGAAGAAGATCTTCAAGAAAAAAGACGTGAAGAACGTAGAAAAGAACTAGATATCAATAACTTTATCAAGAAATTACTTACTCTAACTACTAAAAAAATGACTAATACTGATATTTTCCCTGATTATTATGATATGTATAAAATAACTAATCAAGTTAAACCAAGTAATTTTATCGATAGCAATGATATTGGAAAAATAATCCGTACTTGTGAAAGTATTAGTTCAGAAAACATCGGATTAACTAATAGATTTTTTAAGATTTCTATTGATGATAAAGTATATAGTATATCACTTACAATGTATCCATTTAAAATAATAGTATTTTGTTCAGATGGAAGAAAACTTGCTATTTTCCGTTACTTATCTTCAAGAGAGGAATCTGATGGCGAAGAATTTGGATCATATGATGTTTGTATGACAACTATTGATTTATATTTCCATATAAATCCAAAAAAACCTTTAATGTGTCGGGTTACTCATGAAAGAGAAGATTCTTATAATTATAACTATGAAGAAATACTTAAAGACGCAGAATGTCTAAAATTATCAGATGACAGAACAATATCTTGGAAATATTTAGCATTACATAAAGAAAAGCTATTTACTAAAAGTGAATTAAATACTATTTCTAATGGATTAAACGATTTCATAAAAGGCATAACAAGCATAAATCCACAAGAAAGAATTAATACTTTAAGAAAAGCATTAGAAAAATAAAAAGAGTTGTTATTGACAAATAACTCTTTTTTTCATACAATAATTAACCAATAGGAGAGATAATTATGACTGAAGCTGATTACATTAAATTAATAGTTGCGATTAGACGTAGAGATCTGCAACAATCATATCGATTATTTGATATTCTTTTTGATGAAAAATGTAAAGCTCTTAGCGAGAATAATATAGAAGAATATGAGAAAGTTAGTAAACAATATGATGATGCAAGAGACATAGAAATTGAAGAGAAACGTAAAGAAGAAGAAAAAAAAATACGCGAAGAGTGTCGATATTTGAGTGATGAAGAATTAACATATAAGGCAAATAATTCTTATTATTTTGAACATGTCTATAAAGAAGAAATAGAACGTCGTAAAGAACTAAAAAAGCAAAAGATTGAAAAAGAAAGAAAAGAAAGAAAAATAGAAGATAAAAGAATTGCACAGATTAATAGAACAATTCATTTTTATGAAATAATGAAAATATTTACAATGTCTACTGATGAAGATGTTGATATTTTTAAACTAGAAAATATATCTTTTAATGATAAAACATATAATATCATAAGTTATTATAATGGATTTAATATTAATGTTAGTGATGGTAGAAGTTTAATAGTAAGACTTGATATGGAAGATTATGAAATAGACTATGAAGATGGTCCAGAAAAATATTATAAAAGAGTTATAAAAATTCGTTTTTCTAACATGGAAAACTCCTTACTTATAAGTGGTTTTCGTGATAATTCGTATTATCCACATGAACTAGCCAAAGATTTAATTCATCAAGTAGAACCAAGTATTGATCAAAAAATTATTACTTGGGATGAAGTTAAAGAAAAAAGTGAACTATTATTTAGCAAAGAAGAATTAGCTTTTATTAGACAAAAAGTACGTGAGCATATTGCTGAAGAACAACAAAGAAAAAAAGATGCAGAAACAATTAAAAGAATGGTATTAAGATTACCTACTGCAGATATTAAAAAACTATTAAATAGTTTAAAAGAGAATAAATAATATTCTCTTTTTTAGTTTATAGTAATTTTCTTACCATCTGTATTTATCTTTTTTTCATCTCTCAACTTTTTTATTTCTCGCATCATTGCACTACGATCTACGGACAAATAATCCGCAAGTTCAATATAAGTAATTGGTAAATTAAAAGTCTTTTTATGATATTTCTTAGATAAATTACTAAAGTAACTTAGTAGTTTCTCCCTAATTGTTCTTTTAGATAATATTTCTAGTTTATCATATAATGTATATATTTTATTAGTTAATAATCGATTAATATTAAAGTTTATTTTATTATATATAGTATTACCATTAACTAATAAATTAGCATCGATAAATAATACTTCACAATCTGTATTAGCAATTATTGAAACATCACTATTGATATTAAAAAATGGCTTACCAAAGACATTATTATATTCTAAAGTATCAATAATATCACGATTACCTTCATAATCATAATTGACAATACTTGCTTTACCATTAATAATAATCCCAATTAAATCATCATCTACTAAATTCGATATAATAATATGATCTTTTCGAAAAGTAATACGTCTTGCTCCCAAGTTCTTTAATGCATTATCTATTTCTTCTTGACTCATATTATTAAATATAGATAATTCATACATACTATCACCAAATTCAATTATATTATACAGAAGTTAAGTTGCACGTGCAACAAATATTTGATATAATAAACAGGAAAGTGAGGCTTTATGCAAGAAGAAAGTGTAGATATAAAACTATTAAATGAAAAAGCGATATTACCAACATATGGTAGTATTGATGCAGCAGGAGCTGACCTGTATGCCAATATTGATAAAAAAGAAACTATTATGCCGCATGAAACTAAACTTATAAAAACTGGTGTGGCAATGGCCATTCCCAAAGGCTTAATGGGACTATTATTTGCAAGAAGTGGATTAGCAGCTAAAAGAGGTTTAGCTCCAGCCAATAAAGTTGGTGTTGTTGATTCTGATTATCGTGGAGAAATACTTGTAGCACTTCATAATCATACAGATATAGAACAAAGTATCGAACCTGGCGAAAGAATTGCACAAATGGTATTTGTACCATATGTAAAAGGATTATTTAATGTTGTTGATAACTTAGATGAAACTGTTCGTGGAAAAGGTGGATTTGGTTCAACTGGAACTAAATAAAAAATGAAGGAATTAACCTTCATTTTTTGTTAGCGTAATTTTTGTAGTAGCTTCTTTGCCATTACGATTATAAGTAATTGTTACTGTATCACCAGGATTATATTTAAATAATAAATATTTTAAATAAGCAGCATTCTTTACTTTAGAATCATTTAGTTTAACAATAACATCACCTTTTTGTAAACTTGATTTAGCGGCACCACTATCATCAGCTATTTCAACAACAACTACTCCCTCTTCTATTCCATCAGGAACTATTATTCTGTTTTGGAATAATAAATATGTATCAGTTACATTAGCCATACTAATTCCAAGAAGAGGTCTTTCTATTTTTTCACCTTTTTCAAGAGTATTTACATGACTCATAGCATAATCAATTGGTATAGCAAAGCCCATACCTTCTATTGAATTTTCCACAAGTTTCATTGAAATAACACCAACAACATCGCCATTAGCATTAAATAATGGACCACCAGAATTACCTGGGTTAACAGCAGTATTAGTTTGAATTACTTCCATTACATAATCACCTTGTGAAGTATTTGAATTTTTAACTGATACCTCAACTAATCTATTAAGACCAGATACAATACCATTAGTAACTGTACCACGATATTCATAACCTACTGGTGCACCAATAGTAAATACGGTATCACCTAAGTTTACTTTTTTATCAGATTCCGGCATACTAACCGCTTCCATATAATCTGTTTTCTTAAGTTTAATTACGGCAATATCAACATATTCATCACTACCTAAAACTGTACCTTCTATTTCTTCATCAGTACTAGTAATAATAATCCACTTATTTCCCCCATCAACAACGTGATGATTAGTCATCACATAAGCATAGTCACCTTCAAACTTGTAAATAAAACCAGATCCACTACCTTTAGCTTTTGAGCCATTATATGTCTTAATCATTACAACAGAATTAAAAGTTTTTTCTACAGAAGCAGCTAAACTACCATTTTCCATTATTACAGTACTATTACAACTTTTACAAGTATTAACTACCGGAACTTTCTCTCCACCAGAGTCAACCACTACTCTATTTTTTAAACTGAAATAATACATTGAAATTCCACCTAATAAAAAGGCAAATAAAACAATAATTCCATAACTAATCTTGTTTTTCATAATAAACTCTCTTCTCCTCTCTTTTTATATCTATAATATCTTTCCAATTATTTGGGAATCCCATTCGATCATATATTTTAGACATTGGAATACTCTTAATGTTCATTTCAAGATTTTTAAATGCATGATCTATTTCATAACTCATATTCTTAAATTCTTCATTATTTAACATCTGCTTCATTACAATAATAAGAGCAAATACATCACTTTTACCATAAATATATTCATCATTAGTAATCGGTATTTTTAACATACGATGATATTTGGTATCACCAATAATTCTTTGTGTCTTATTTTCAAATAATATATCCTCATGAGCACATAAATTACGATAATTAGATAAAATAGTTAAATAATTATTTAGCGTCTCTGAATCTAAATTATAAACATCCGCTATATTTATTTGATCTTCTTTCTTTA
>JAEEGL010688218.1_pt1 | contig 11280 bp, 13 predicted proteins | sample 9134231 | NCBI WGS metagenome assembly JAEEGL01 (sample SAMN16246548, study PRJNA631951) | gut metagenome | biome: gut microbiome; feature: rumen; material: fiber-attached | host: Bos | place: Iran: Karaj | collected 2018-10
ACACGCAGCGGAAAGGGCGACAGCCGTGGTGGCTGTGTTTCCCCGCGCCGGTGAGAACTCGAACGTCGGCGAGGTCGAGGAGGGCAACACGCAGATTATTGCGGAGATGATAGCGGAACGAACCGGGGCGGAACTGTTTGAGATTCGCACGGCAAGGCCCTATCCTAAAGAATATAAGGCGACAACCGACCTTGCCAAGAAAGAGCAGAGGGAGAAAGCCCGTCCGGCGCTGGCGGAAGACAAAGACCTTTCCGGTTACGACACGATATTTCTTGGCTATCCGAACTGGTGGGGCGATATGCCGATGGCCGTCTATACCTTTATTGAGGCTCATGACTGGAGCGAAAAGACAGTCATACCGTTCTGCACCCACGAGGGCAGCGGGCTGTCCGGGACGGAGAACACGCTGAAGCGAAAGCTGACCGGCGCGAAAGTCCTTAAAGGGTTAGCTGTTCACGGCTCCACGGCTCAGAACTCCCGAGACACCGCACAGAAGTCCGTCATGTCGTGGCTTGAGAACTTGAAACATGCTGTTCAATAATAGAGGAGTCCGATAATGAGAAGAGTTGATCGGGAAGTTACGTCACCGGATGTTCTGTGGCGTATGATTGAAGAGGGATTTGTGATTCACCTGGCCCTTCTCGACCCGGAGGATAAGCTATACGCAACCTGTGTGCACTATGGCTTCGTCCGAAAGGAAAACCGCATCTACTTTCACGGCGCGATGAAGGGCCGCAAGGCGGAGACGCTGGCAGTTCATCCCGACGCGGCGTTTCAAATCATTGGGCACACGGAGATGGTTCCACGGCCCCATAAGCCCGGTTATTTCCTCGGCATCTACCGCAGCGTGATGGGCAGCGGCAGAGTGAGGATAGTAACGGACCTTGAGGAGAAGCGTCTGGCGATCCGTCGGATACATGAGCATTACCACGATACGGCGGATGATTACGAGGTCCCCAACACAAAACTGGAGAAGGTCGTCAACGTGTTCTCGCTGGAGATCAGCGAGATAACGGGGAAAATTAAGGGCTACCCGAACCCGGACAAGCCGGAAGCGAAAAGTGTCGTAAAAGATTGGTAAAGTGGTATCGTCGCGATGACAAGTCTTTCCCGGTTTCAGGGGTGCGGCTATGCCGCTGTACCGTAAGCGCGAACGATCGCGGCTCGTGGTAATATTATGTAAGGGTTGGTTTTGATACCAATTTTAATAGGGAGGTTTTGTGTAATGAGGAAGGATTTGGGTTCACAGCCGGCGTTGTTCCCCATGCCCGTGCTGATGGTGGCGGCCTATGACGAAAACGGCAAAGTAGGCGTCATGAACGCCGCGTGGGGACAGATATGTGCGATGGACAAGGTGGCACTCTTTATCGACGAGGATCACAAGACCACGAAGAACATTCGCGTTTCAAAGGCATTTACGGTCAGCCTCGCGGATGTGGAGCATATAGCCGAGGCAGATTTCTTTGGCATAGCAACGGGCAACAAAATGGCAGACAAATTTGAGCGCACCGGGTTCCACCAGGTCAAAAGCGCTCACGTCAACGCTCCGGTCATTGAGGAATTTCCTCTGGCCATGGAGTGCGAGTTGCTCGAGATCGTGAACACCGAAAACCTGCATTGCGTCGTTGGGAAGATCGTGAACGTCAGCGCGGACGAGAAGGTGCTGGATGGGAAAGGAAAAGTTGACCCCACAAAACTGAACGCGTTTGCCTTTGACCAGTTCCAGAACGGGTATTATGGAATGGGGGAAAAGGTCGGGCAGGCCTGGAACGCCGGGAAACGCCTCATGGACAAATAGGGCAGCTTAACCGGTATTTGTTGCGGGAGCAGCCATATCTTCACGGATAGCTGTTCCTCGTTTTTTCCATCGCCAGCATGGCGAACGTTTGACAGACAGTCGCTGCCGTCTGCTGAAATTCATCGTAATAAAAATTGAGGAGACACTGGCTTATGATTAGCTACACACGTTTTTGTCTGTTGTTGACCTTAACGGTTAGCATCGTTTTATGTTCCGGCGCCGCTTTTGCAGCTCCGCTCGAACACCAGACGGAGGACAGCTCAGCGCCGGTCGTTTTTATGACCGCAGACATCAGCCCCAGGGGGCTTATGGCGATTTACGAAGCTCTGAACTGGACGCCCTCGGGCAGGGTGGCCGTAAAAATCAGCACGGGGGAGCCACCGGCAAGCAACTACCTCCGTCCGGAACTCATCAAGGACCTTGTTCAGCATGTGAACGGGACCATCGTTGAGTGCAACACGACCTACGGTGGTTCCCGCGCCGAGACAACCATGCACAAACAGGTGGCTGAGGATCACGGCTTCACGGCGATCGCTCCTTTCGACATCATGGACGAGGAAGGCTCTATTGAGCTGCCCGTGAAGAACGGCAAAAATCTCAAAGGCAATCTGGTGGGCTCTCACTTTAAGAACTATGGCTCCTTCCTGATCCTGAGCCATTTCAAGGGACACGCGATGGCCGGTTTTGGCGGGGCGATCAAGAACGTGTCCATAGGCATTGGCTCAAGTACGGGTAAATGCCGCATTCACTCCGGTGGCAGGAGTGACACCAGCCCATGGGGATGGGATCAGGACCCCTTCACCGAGACGATGGCTGAGGCGTGCAAGTCCGTCTCCGACGCACTGGACAACGGAAAGAGGATCACCTACATCAACGTGATGAACCGCCTGAGCATTGACTGCGACTGCGACGGAAATCCCGCAGAACCGGACATTCACGACATCGGCATTCTCGGCTCCAATGACCCTGTGGCACTGGATCAGGCGTGCGTCGACCTGATCAACGTTGCGGAGGGCAACGAGAGTTTTGTCCGGCGCATGAAGCAGAAGAACGCGGTCCATGTGTTGGAACACGGCGCGGAAATCGGCCTTGGCAGCCGCAAGTACCATTTGGTGAGCATAGACTGAGCATACGGCAATTATGTTAAAGCGCGAGGCAGTCTACCTCTGGTATTACTTCAGCGTCCAGTTTGAGCAGATCTTCGCTTACTGGGTGTGGGGCATGGCCATTGGCTCCTTCATCTCGGTGTTCTGCAAAGATAAAATCCATCGTCTGTTTGATGGAATGAGGGGAAGGTGGGGCCTGTTTGGAATCGTCCCGGCCTGTCTTCTGGGGATCGCGTCGCCGCTGTGTCTCTACGGCACGATCCCCGTGGCGGCCTCTTTTTCGGGGAAGGGAATGCGCGACGACTGGCTCGCCTCGTTCATGATGGCCTCCATTTTGCTCAATCCCCAGCTTATAGTTTACAGCGCTGCGCTGGGGCAAACGGCTTTGACCGTCCGTCTGGCTTCATGCTCTCTGTGCGGCGTCGCGGCCGGGCTATGGGTCCACTTTTTCTACCGCGGCCGGCCCTTCTTTGACTTCACTGACTTTCATGAAGGGGCCAGCCGCGATACGGACCCGAATTTGTTATTACGCTATATCAGGAACTTTGGCCGCAACGTGATGGCAACGGGGCCGTGGTTTGTGCTGGGGATATTCCTCACGGCCCTGTTCCAACGCTATGTCCCGGCGGAGGATTTCGCACGCCTCTTCGGACGCAAAAGCGGCTTTGGCGTGCTGATGGCCACGACGATAGGTGTGCCGCTCTACGCCTGTGGGGGCGGAACGATACCGCTGCTTCAGCAATGGCTGACGGACGGCATGAGCCTTGGCAGTGCGGCTGCTTTCATGATCACCGGCCCCGCTACGAAGATAACCAACCTTGGCGCGATGAAGATCATCCTTGGGGCGAAACGCTTTGCCATATATCTGCTGTATGTTATGTCATTCTCTCTGATAACGGGTCTGATAACGAACCTCCTGATGAACTCCGCGTAAAACAAACGGGATGGGGTCTCAGGGGGCCGTCAGCCAGCCGCATTCGACGCGCTGGGTCTGCTCCTTCAGCTCTCGAATGCACCACAGCAGAACGAAGCTCAGTATCCCCAAAACGCCGGAGGCCGTGCCATCCTCAGTGAGCAGCGACGCGCCGCCGCATAAAAGTCCCAAAACCAGAAGAACCGGCCAGACCTTTTCTCCAAAATAATACTCGCACTTTATGACGATGGGGTGAATATCCCGATGATCAGGAAGGCGGCTACACCCAGAATAAGCCCTGACCAGTTCAACATCACTTTCCCCACTTTCTGCACACCGACATGACCGCGCAGCCCAAGCCCGCAAAGAGCAGCATCACGGCGATGTAGTCCAGAAAGAAATATCCTATCGGCTCATCAAAATCGAAAAACACGAACTCCGAGCGCAGAAACATATAGTCTCCGATCTGACGCTGGATAAAAGCGAAAACCCCATAGGCCATGGGCGCAAGGAGCCACAGCGGGAACTTTCGAAAATGGAGCCCGATATGAAAGCTCATAATAACGTACCCCCAGTAAGATGACAGGAGATGTGCCGTCCGCGCAAAGGACATTCCTTCATCCACATACAGATCAAGAGCGCGGGACATCATGACGCCGCTGACAAAAAGAAAAGCCACGTCAACTATGAGAAGAATATCCGCAAGGACCAGAACGGCACGGGAGGCGTTATACCGCCCCTTAAACATACTCATGAGCCAGTGTCGATTCAGCCACAGGTGAAAGGCAATAAGGAGGAGAAACGCCGTCCCTATTGCCTCGTGCATCAGCGCGCCGTACTCGTAGCCGTCAAACGAGAGGCCGAACAGTTTTTCGCACAGTTCCGCAGAGACGGGGCCGATCAGCTCATAGGCCATGGACAGCAGGAGCAGCAACGTCATGGCTATATCAACGATCGGCCTCAACATCCTCATTTGGCCACCCCGTTCTTCGACAGCCACCTGGCGATGTCGCCACTTAACCCACTGCCACCCCCGTAATGCACCGAAAGCCCCTCTTTGATGACGGCCTTTGGAGCGAGTTTTGCGATAGCGGTCAGGCTTTGACCAAAGCGCCCGCCTCCGTGACTGCAAAATGGCAGAATCGTTTTACCCGACAGATCATACTCCTCAAGGAACGACGCGATGGGCATGGGGATGGACGCCCACCAGTTGGGGTAGCCCAAAAGGATGGTGTCGTACTGCGCGATATTCTTAATATGGCCCTTAAGTTTTGGCCGCGCCTGCCGGTGCTGATCGCGCTGTGCCTCCTTCAAAACGGTATTATAGTCATCGGAATAGGACTTCTCCGGCTCAATAACAAAAATATCCGCGCCGCTCTGCCGCTGGATTTCCTCCGCGATCCCCTGAGTGTTGCCGCTCCAGGAGAAGTAAGCGATTAAAACTTTTAACCCGCTGCCGGTCGTCTCCTGCTGCGCCTGTGCCGCGACGGTCCCTGCTCCAACAGCCCCACGCGCGAGACGGAGCCCCAGGTTGAAGCTCCTGTTCTCCTGTGGGGTAGCCGCCCGGTAAGCGGAGCGCAGGTTCTTTGCGAAATCATTCCAGCCGCCGCCGCGATTGACGCGCCGTGTCCCCTCAGCCGGACCTGTAGGGTTCGTTTGCATGGTTGTCTCGTACGGCCCATAGACATCCCAGCACCACTCCGCCACGTTGCCGTGCATATCGTATAGCCCAAGGCGGTTGGGCTTGAAACTGCCCACCTCAACCGTTGTGCCACGGTAGATCCCTGGCTTCGTCGTCAGCTTGCCCTGGCTGAAATAATTTTCCTCGATCTCATAGGGATAATGGCCGTAGTAGTTCGCCTCGTCCGCTCCGATGGACGTTTCCGTGTTGAAGGGCGCGGCTGTGCCGGCGCGGCAGGCGTATTCCCACTCAGCTTCCGTGGGAAGGCGATACCCGTCCGCAGCCTGGTTCCACGTGATTTTGCTTCCGTCAATCGTGTAGGCCGGCGTCAGCCCTTCCTTCTCGCTCCGTGCGTTGCAGTAGCGCACCGCATCCAGCCATGAGACGTTTTCAACGGGTAAACGGCCGCCATTGCCAAAGCTGGCCGGGTTCCCTCCCATGACAGCCTCATACTCAGATTGTGTGACCTCATACTTCCCGATGGAAAAATCACCCACCGTTACCTCGTGCTGTGTCTCGTCCACACCGCGCCAGTTCTCAGACTCCGGACTGCCCATCAGGAACGTCCCGCCTTTGATGGACACGAAATCATCATCGGAGGCAAAAGCGCAGGACGTCATGAATGCGAAAATGACAACACTGACCAGCCATGCCCTCATCATTTTAATCCCCCATAATCCTCGTCTGAGACAGGCTCGCACCACTCGTTTGACGTCTCCTCTCCGGTCACTTCAATGGCAAGATGCTGGAACCATTCTGTAGGCGCAGCCCCATGCCAGTGCTTGACGTTTGCCGGAATGTGCACCACGTCGCCTGGATGAAGCTCTCGCGCCGGTTGCCCCCATTCCTGATAATACCCACGCCCGGCTGTCACGATGAGCATCTGCCCGCCGCCGCTTTTTGCATGGTGGATGTGCCAGTGATTTCGGCATCCTGGTTCAAACGTCACATTGCCTACGATGACCTGCTCCAGCGAGAGCATATTGAGATAGCTCTGCCCGTCAAAATACTGCGCGTAGGCGTCATTCTTATTCCCAATTGGAAATACGCTCAATTCCCTTACTGCCATCATATTCCCTCCTGATCATTTTAAAAGTTTCGCCGCCGCATTGTTCATGCACTGGAAATCATTCAGACTGCGGGGATGACCTGTGCAATCCCTTTGCGCTCAAGGTGATCTGAACCGGATAATTCTCAAAAAACCTCCGTGAGCGTAACATCGCATCTGCTTTTACGCGATACTCCTTGTAGTGAGTGGAATTCAGGTATTCTTCGCGGGCTTTCTCATCTCTGAAAATTTCCAGAGTATGAATCCTGTTCTTTCTCTCGCCCTGTTCAGATGTAGCAAAGAGTCCCAGCACTCCCGCGTCCTCCCCGACAGCGCGGGTCATCTCTGCCGTAATGAGCAATCTGAAGTCCTCAAGGTTTTCCGGCCTGACCTCGACCAACGTCATGGTGACAATGCTGCCCTTCCCCTCGGCTTTCTGCTCCAGGACGATTGGATCCACCGGAAGGATCGTCAGTTTTTCCAGAAGAGGCGCCCGCTGTTCCAGAAATTGTTTAAAACCGTCACTGGAGCGATGAACCTGATAGGCCGCTTCATCTTCGTAAATTTCCAGGATCCGCATGATATTGGGGTTTTCCCTGTCAACAGCCCCGTACAGTGAATAGCTCCCCGGTTCCCGAGCTGTATAAGGTGCGACGGTTCTTGCCCCAATAGCCCCCATCTCAGCCATCCTGCCTTCTTTGGACTGAAGGACCGCCCACTGGACTTTTATCTGTTTTCCCTCCGGCGCGTGAACTGGCTCGGCGCAGGCAACGGAAGCTAATAACATAACCGCTAAGACAAAGCATAAAACGGCGATCTTCATAACCTCTGATTCCCCTATTTCTTCACCGTAAAACCCAGGCTGTCAAGCCATTGAATAACCTGGCTGTGTGCACTGCTCACGCTCTTACCGTAAAGCGAGAGCCCTTTTGTCTCGATTTTTGCGTCGGGAAGGGTCCGTTTCAGATCGTTCAGGCTGCGCCCAAAACCGCTTCCGCCGTGGGTGACGAATGGGATTACCCGCTTGCCGGAGAAGTCGTACTCTTCCAAGAACGTGAACACCGCCATGGGCATTGTGCCCCACCAGCAGGGATAACCGATAAACACGGTGTTGTATTGCGCCATATTTTCAACGTGTGTGGCGAGCTCGGGCCGTGCCTTCCGGTTCTGCTCCGCTTTCGCAACATCCAGCACAGCGTCGTAGTTATCCGTGTACGGCGTGGCCGTTTTAATCTCAAACAGTTCCGCACCAAGGGCCTCCGTGACGGTCTTTGCCACCGTCATGGTGTTCCCGCTCCAGGAGAAGCAGGCAACAAGAACCCCGTTTTCCGCCGCGGCCGCGGTCCCAAATGTGCAAAACGCGAGCACAAACACAACAATCGACAGCATATTTTTTTTCATGGACGCTCTCTCCTTTTTTTACAGTCTCAACCCGTCGACCCACTTTTTCAGCTCACTCACGGAGGGATGTCCGTTCAGAAGCTTACCCTCTTTGATTACGGCTGCGGGTGCGCTGGGTTTCAACCCTTCCACTGTCTTGCCAAAACCGCTGCCGCCGGACGTGGCAAACAGAATGATGGTCTTGCCGGAGAAATCATAAGCTTCAAGGAACGTGTTGATAATTGTCGGCGCAACATACCACCAGATGGGGAAACCCAGGAAGATAACATCGTAGTCCGCCACTTTCGCGTCTCCGTCCGCCATTGCTGGGCGTGAGGCCCTGTCCCTCATTTCGACGGTGCTTCGGGCGTTCTTGTCCTGCCAGTTCAGGTCGGCCTGTGTGTAGGGGACCTTCGCTTTGATTTCGTAGAGGTCCGCCCCGGCAACCTCCGCCAGGGCCTTCGCCACTGCGCCTGTCACGCCGCTCGCAGAAAAATACGCTACTAACTTTTTACTCATAATAAGTGCCTCCTTTTTATTTTTTCAGCAGTTTTTTTACGCAGAAGTGGGCTATTTCATAAATCGACCTCTGCGTGTGTTTCATTCCTGCCATTGTCATTGCTTTGAGCTGTTTCTCAGTTACAAACACATAAGGATAAATTCCATAAACAAACGGGAAGAAAGCGTAAATGAAATCCTGCCTGTCCTTCCCGGTCATTGAGGGACAAAATTTTTCAAGGCATCTGTCCACAGCCTTCATGGAGGCACCATAAGCTGTCTTAAACTCCGTCAGACGGTCCATGCGGCTATTTTCCTCCATATCATAAAGATTCATGGACAGGAGTTTCAGAAGCCGCTCCCGTTTCTCAAGAGAACGGGCTAATTCCTGAGCCAGTTCATCTTCCATCAGCGAATCATGCGTATCAGCAATGGCGGTCAGTTCCTCCGTCCAGAGCTCATATTCCCTCTGAAACAACGCCAGGAATATCTCCTCCTTTGTGTGGAAATAGTTGTAAATGGCGGGGCGCTTGAACGATGATGCCTCGGCGATCTCCTGCATCGTAATGTCCTTAAACGGCATTACCTCATAGAGAGAAGCGCAAGCATTGATGATTTCCTCTCTTCTGGCGTTTGATGCTTCCCGCGTAACTCGCGGCATTGATACTCCCTCCTTATCATGACATCATGTCGTTTATTATATTCTATTACGACACGTTGTCAATATACCAAAAGTAAGCCAAGGTCGGACCACTCCGTTTATAGCCTTTCATAAGTGATAAAGAAAAGGCTGGGAACAAAGTCCCAGCCTGATGATAAGCGAATGTCCTATCGGTGTTTCAGCCATGATGTCTCTTAGCCAGCTGCGGGGATGGAGATCGTAAGCTCTTTGTACTCAATCTTGTCCGGGTCGCTCCAGTCCTTCTTGTCCTTGACGGTAGCCTCCGTGATGTCCAGCGTCCCCTTGTCGTGGTCGCAGCCGGTGATGATGTAGTCCTTCGTCTCCGTGGGCTCCTTGAGGACGGTCAGTTCCTCAAACACGGTGTCGTAGAGAGACGGGGAACCCCACCAGTCATCCCCGCCCTTTGTCCGCGTTCCCTTGCTCTTGTCAACTGCGGTGAAGATGAAGCGGTGAGGGTCGATCCAGAAGGAATGGTTCATTGAGGTAAAGGACTTCTTTTTGATGAATTTCCCGTCCTCGATGAAATAAAGCATCAGGTCCTGCCAGACCTCAGTGCCTCGGCTTATCAGCACCTTTTTGCCCGACTCTGAAAACTCCATCATGCAGGCCCCTGCCTCCTTCATGGGCAGGAACGTCAACGGCTTTTCATCGTCGCCAAAGAAGAAGTAGATGCCAGGTTCCGAGCCTTTCATTCCCTCGGACAGCTCCGGGTCAACCAAAATCCATGCGTAATATCCGGCCTCGGTTCCGGCGCTCTGGGGCTCGTCGTCCTCCAGCAGCGTCTCCTTGCCCCCCTCTACCCGATAAATCTTGCCACCCTTCAGAACATAGTCTCCCATCTCAGCAAACGCTGCGCCCACACAGAAAAGACATACCATCAATGCTACAAAAACCTTACGTTTCATTTCAGGATTACCTCCTCATTGATCGATAGTCGCTTACCTCTTGTCCAACTTATCAGGAAATGACTTACTCCCAAAATCCTCTGGAAGAACCCCTTTGCCCCCAGGCGTCAACATAGCCCATAAGCCTATACTCCCCGGGGTCGGCGTTGTCCCTCAGAATAGCAAAGGGCCAGAACCCATTTCCTTACCTTCCGGCGTCCTCTGTGGTCTCCTCGCATGGCGGGACAACCGGCATCGCTTTTACCCCTTCGAGCAACAGACAGACTGCCCCGTAATAGAGAACCGCCGCCACCGTGATCCCCGCCACGCTCAAGCCGATAATGGGCGTAATGAAACCACACCGCCTCTTTGACTTCCGTGCCATCTTCATGGAACATTCCTAATCCTTCATGTACTCCTGCCCCTCATCGTTGCCGAAGTGCAACTGAGTGTCGGAGTCCATGAAAAACGCATTCAGTGTTTTGCCGGATTTGTCGCGCATCACGTAGACGTACACGCCCTCATACTCTTCGGACAGTTCCAACGTTCCTGCGCTTTCCTGAGCGCCGCTGGCGTAGTATGCCTCGTAGTTGCCCTTGCCGTCCATCACGATATAGGCCGTGTCCTCCTCACCGTGAAAGCGCCAGGTCCCCTTTGTGCGGGCCAGCATTTTGGCCCTTTCCTCCTCCGGGATATTGGCCTGTGTCCGCATGGAGAGGATCGCCCATGTGTCCTTGCCGTTCCACTTATAGGGCTTTGCCGTAGCCTCGAAGGCATAGGGCCGGTCGTCTTTGTCCTCGGCGTTGTAGATTTCACCGGTCATGGTGACCACGTTGCCCTTTTTCTCCGCCTTCTTGACCTCAGCGTAGTAGGTGGCCTCGCCGTCCGCGCCTTCAAAGTGGTAGAGCTTGCCGTCGAAGTGATAGGACGGGTCCGCGTCCTTGACGCTGTGGTGTTTCAGGTTGATGTCAAAGTACTTTTTGACGGACTCAGCCACGAACTTCGCGTCGATGGTCAGCGAACCATACTCGCAGTCCTTCTTGGCGCACTTCTTGATCCGGCTCTTGAAGTTGTTGATGTAGTTGTGCCGGATGCCGAAGCGTATCAGGTCGTTGTTCGACGGGTCCCCGAGGTGCAGGGTGCCGTCGTCGTCCCCGCCCTTTTTCACGTCGAAGTCATAGAAGCCCTGTTCCGTGAAGTTGCTGAGGAACGTGCTCATCAGCTTCAACTGCTGCGCTGTGACCCCCTTAGCCGGAGCGGCAGCGCCCGCCGCCGAGGCCGCCATCAGGC
>JAEEGL011449672.1_pt1 | contig 11280 bp, 12 predicted proteins | sample 9134231 | NCBI WGS metagenome assembly JAEEGL01 (sample SAMN16246548, study PRJNA631951) | gut metagenome | biome: gut microbiome; feature: rumen; material: fiber-attached | host: Bos | place: Iran: Karaj | collected 2018-10
CCAGGTCTTTCCCGAATCGTTCCACAAGAAAATCCGTAAAGCATCCTGCCTCTTTATAAGTGATGGAGCTTATCATCGGATGCTCCTGCTGGGTCTCTGTCATGGTCATCATGCTGTTGCATACTGCCACGTAGTGATTGCCTATATTGAAGGGCTGTTCCATCAGCCAGGCCCAGCCGTGATAATATACCCTGAAATCCGGATATCCTTCCTCATCAACCCATCCGTTGGCAGCAAATATTTCTCTTATTTGTTCAGCCATCCCGTAATTGTTCGACCTTGCCATATTGTTCCGGCAGGCTATCTCGGATATATATTCCGCGATGCATTCTTTCCAGGCTTGTGTTGTGATCTCAAATGTTGCGCAGCTGCATGTCAGGTAATGGGCATACTCATGCAGCAGACCGCGTTCTGCCGCATCCCATCCCTTATACAGCCTTATAATTCGTTTCTCCTTGCCGAAATACTCAGCGTCCCCACCGTCTGTCACGGTTTCGCTTTTACCGGTAAAAGCCGTATAGATCGGAATCGGCGCCACATCACCTTTCAGGAAACCTTTCATCACTTCCCTGGCGTCGGCGAAGTCCTGCTCCATGTTCTCCAGCAGTTTGTACATTCCGTCGTAGAAAGCTTCCTCGCCCAGCAGCTCGATGTCTGCCTTACCCAGGTACAGCACCGCGGATTCTGTTACCACCTTATAGGGATAATTCTTCTGATTATCCCCGGTATTCTCTTCAATCTGGTATTTCTGCCCTTCACTCAGCGCGCTCACTGTGCAGCACAGGGCCAGCACCAGGGCCATCATAAACGCGATTCCACGCAGACCTTTTCTCATCCGGCTGTACCTCGCTTTCCCTGTAAACAGAACGTCTGCCTTTTTATTCCTGTTTCCGGGTATCATTTCCCATTCGCCAATGCTGTTATACCCCATTCTTCACACCGCTTCTCGTTTTCCTGCTTCCACTCCGTAAACAGCTCCTCAAAACTCTTTCCGTATGTTTCCCGGATTCCCTTACCGTCAATGTTCAGATGGGTAAACACCAGGTCTTTCCCATAGTGTTCTAGCAGAAATTCAATAAAGCAACCGCCCTCCAGATCTGAAATGGAGTTAAGCATCGGGTGCTCCTGCTGCTCTTTGGTCATGGTCATCATATTGTCACACACAGCCAGGTAACGCGTATCAATGGCGAATGGCTGTCCAAACATCCAGGCCACACCGTGATAATACACCCTGTAGTCCGGATATCCTTCCTCGTCAACCCATCCATTAGCTGCAAAGACTGTTTTTTCTTCTTCCATCAGTCCGTAATGCCAGGCTCTTGCCGTGTAATTCCGGCAGGCGATCTTCGAAACATACTCGGCTATGCATTCACCCCAAGCACCTGCTGTCACTTCAACCGTCGCGCAGCCATAGGTGAGATAATGCGTATACTCATGTAGCAAGATGCTGGCGCCCTGTTCCCAGTTATGAAACAGCCTGATTCCTTTTTCCGGGCCATAGTAATATCCAGAGTAGAACTGTGCCTCTTCCGCCCGGCCGATAAAGTCCGTATAGATCGAAATCGGTGCGACCTCATCCTTCAGGAAACCCTTCATCACTTCCCGAGCCTCGGCGAAGTCCCGGTCCATATTCTCCAGCAGTTTGTACATTCCGTCATAGAAAGCTTCCTCGCCAAGCAGTTCGATATCTTCCTTGCCCAGGTACAGCACTGCGGATTCCGTTACCACCTTATAGGGATAATTTTTCTGATTATCCCCGGTATTCTCTTCAATCTGGTATTTCTGCCCTTCTCCCAGCGCGCTCACTGTGCAGCACAGGGCCAGCACCAGAGCCATCATAAACGCAACTCCACGCAGACCTTTTTTCATCTGGCTGTACCTCGCTTTCCCTGTAAACAGAACGTCTGACTTTTTCTTCCAATTCCTCACTCAAATCCGCATTATACCGTACCCCGCGCCTTTTCTCAACTCATCCTTAAGCGCACTGAAAACCTGTAAAGATCAGTGGACAAATCAAAGACTGAATAACTGGTCGGAAACCATATTATTTTTCAGTTTTAAGTTTTAAGTTTTCAGTATTCATTAAAAGAATGTGCACTAGAATTATTTGATAAAATATCTTTTATTCTATTAAACACATCATGATTCCTAAGAGTAGCAACGGTCCAGTGAGCCATCTGCGAATTGCTTGATTTACATTGATAATAGTTTGTTGTGCCGTCTAATTCCTCGGTTATATACTCATAAGCATCATTCAATTCACCAACCGGTTCAACCGTAACAGAAATAAGTTTTTCATTTACCTCTTTTTATTTCTTTTACAACAAGATCATCAAGGTGTGTCCATTGCCAGCTTTCCGGAATATCAAACGGCTTTTCCTCTTCTGTAATCTTAGGCAGCGGCTTCTCTTTCTTGATTTTTCCTTCTTCAGTCATCCGCTGTTTTTCCCGCTGGATCTGCCTGTACAGTTCTTCTGCCGTTCCTTCTTCCGGCCGCTGCTCTACCAGTTTTCCCTGAATGGCAAGCTGTAATATGCTATTTTTCAGCTCCTGCGGTGTCACTGCTGCGCACCTCCGAGCTTCTCCGTGATCTCCGCCAGCACCCGGTCAATCTCCGCATTCAGGCTGGCACGTTGTTCCTGATACTTTTGGATCAGATCCATCGGGGCCAGGATCTCCTCTTCCTCATGGGGATAACCGCACTGATCCAGGTTATAACTGAGTTCTTCCGCCAACTGCTGTACGGTGTACTGTTTCGCCTTGTCAAAGCCGTCTTCCATGATCTCTTTACGGTCGTTCCACCATGTTTCCACCGGAACGAAGTGCTCCAGCTTCATGGGCTTGGTTTTGCTGAAATGCTTGTAGCCTTCCGGCATATCCAGCCGGTAAAACCAGGTGGTTTCCGTGGGCTTTGTATTATCAAAGAACAGAATATTCGTCGTGATGCTGGTATAGGGAGAAAACACACTGCCAGGCATCCGGACGATGGTATGCAGGTTGAATTCGCTCAGCAGCTTCTTTTTGATGCTGACCTTCGCGTTGTCCGTTCCGAACAGGAAGCCGTCCGGCAGGATCACGGCGGCCCGGCCGTTCTTCTTCAGCCGGTACATAATCACGGACATGAAAAGGTCTGCGGTCTCGCTGGAGGCAAGATCGTCCGGGAAATGGTTTTTGATATCTGCTTTTTCACTGCCGCCGTACGGGGGATTCATCAGGATGACGTCAAACTGGTCATCTTCCGTATAGTCCAGCACGTCCCGCTGCAGGCTGTTATCGTGATATACCTGTGGTATATCGATATCGTGCAGCAGCATGTTCGTCACGCATAGCATATACGGGAATTGCTTCTTTTCGATACCGTATATGGATTCTCCATATTCTTTCTGATCGTCTGTGGTCCTGATCTGCGGGGCCAGGGCTTTCAGCCAGCTGGTCAGGAAGCCGCCGGTACCGCAGGCAAAGTCCGCCATCTTTTCGCCGATTTGCGGTTTGATCATTTTCGCCATGAAATCCGTCACAGCACGGGGTGTATAGAATTCACCAGAGGAGCCTGCACTCTGCAGTTCCTTCAGGATTGTCTCATAGATCTCGCCGAAGGCGTGACTCTCTTCCGCATCAGACAGATCCAGATCGTCGATGGTATTGATAACCTGGCGCAAAAGGACTCCGTCCTTCATATATTGATTCGCATCCTGAAATGTAGTCTGGACAATGGATTTCTTAATAGGTGTTTCCGGTGTAATCTTTACACCTGGCACTAGTATATTTCCATTCCCGTCTTTCACATCTGTACCTTTCAGCACAGGAAACAGAGTGTTATTTACAAACTCAAGCAAAGGCTCACCAGTCAGCGCGCTTCCAGAATGATCGTCAACTGCCCAATTTCCCCACCTGCAAGCATCCGGGATAATGGATTCATAATTGTCCTCATTGAATTCCCATTCCTGCTCTTTTGCATCATAAACCTTAAGAAACAGCATCCATGCGATTTGCTCAATACGCTGCGCATCGCCATTGATACCAGCATCATTCCGCATGATATCCCGGATTCGTTTTACAAATGTTGAAAGATTACTCATGCTTGCATTGCCTCATTCAAGTAGATTTCTTTTTCCAGTTCACGTACAGCCTGAATGTATCCCTGTTTGCCACCAAAATACTTAGCAATTCTTACAGGGCTTCCATATTGCCGGAAAGGATCCAGTTTCAGAATCTCTGCCCGTTCAATCTCATATACTCCGGTATTCATGTATTTCTCTAAGAGAGCTTCCAGTACTTCACGGGCAACTCCACTGTATTTACTAAGGAAGTCACGTTTCTTTACGTTGTTTGCACGTTCTTTCCGTGTCAGCGGCTTTTTATCATAAGCGACATGGCAGATGAAGTCAAAGTCATCCACATCTTCCATGTTCTGGTTTTTCTTCATCAAATCAAGATCAATTCCCTTGCTTCGCAGTTCCTGCTGAATGATTGCTTTCTTTTCTTCAGCTTTCCACTGACGAATGAAATTGTCCAGAGAAGCATAAGTACCAATGATGTTTGACTTTGTATAGTCAATGATGCTTTCCTGACGCAGGAGCTTCCCGTTTGCATCATAGATGGATACGGTCTTACCAAGAATGAATACCTGACAACCTTCTTCATCAACAATCGGTTTCTCATACAGCGGGGGATCAACAGGATTATCGCCCTCATCACCGTCTTTGGTTTTTTTAGTGGGTATATGATTGGGATCATAATGCTCATCCTGCTCGATCGGTCCATCCCAATCCGGGTCAGAGAACAGTCGTGTGACATTCCGGAAATCCATCACTGTGAAGGCCATTTTGCCTTCTTTCTCCCTGATCCGTGTACCCCGGCCAATAATCTGTTTAAATTCTGTCATGGAACCGATCATCTGGTCCAGAACGATCAGCTTCGTCATTTTGCAGTCTGCACCGGTAGAAAGCAATTTGCTGGTTGTTGCAATAACAGGATATGCTGAACTTGCAGAAATAAAATGTTTCAGCTTGCTTTTTCCATAAACGTCACTGCCGGTAATACGCACAACGTAATCCGGATTCTGCTGTACCATGTCAGCATTATGATTATTCAAGGCAATCCGCATACGTTCTGCATGTTCTTCTGTAGCACAAAACACAATGGTTTTCTGCATTCTACCACTGAACTTCAAATAGTTTGTGATTTCTTTCGCTACTTCATCAATACGGTCCTGAATGATAATGTTGTAATCGTAATCACTGTTTGTGTAGATCCGGTCTTCAATCAGATGCCCGTATATGTCCAGCTGCCCTTTACGCGGCCGCCAGCCTTCACCAATATTGGTTTTGATATTGATTACTTTGAACGGTGCCAGGAAGCCATCTTCAATGCCTTCCCGCAGGCTATATGTGTAAATTGGTTCACCAAAGTAATCAATATTAGAAATATACTTCGTTTCCTTCGGCGTGGCTGTCATACCAATCTGTGTGGCAGAAGAGAAATACTTCAATATTTTACGCCAGTTGCTGTCCTTGGCTGCGGAACCCCGGTGGCATTCATCTACGATAACCAGATCAAAGAAATCCGGACGGAACAGTTCTGCCAGGCGGTTAACCGTTTCCGTTTCACCATCGGCTTCACCTTCTTCCTCCCGATCACTCAACTGTTGATACAGCGAGAAATACACTTCATGAGAAGTGATGGTTGTAGGATCTTCTTTATTGAAGTTGATCTTATGAATTGTCTTTTCCAGCGGTGCAAAATCCTGCTGAATAGATTGATCAACCAATATGTTCCGGTCAGCCAAATACAATACTTTCCGGATCATCCCGCTTTTCAGTAGCCGATATACAATCTGGAACGCAGTATATGTTTTGCCTGTGCCTGTAGCCATGACAAGAAGAAGACGTTTCTGTCCCCTGGCTATGGCGTCTACGGTACGATTGATTGCTTTTCGCTGATAGTATCGAGGCGGATAAGTATTCTGACTTGTATAGTACGGTTGACTGTTTATCTTCTTTTCTGCCTCACTCAGTCCCTGTCCCTGATTGGCTCCTGCTTCATACCGAGCTTGCAGTTCTTCCGGTGACGGAAACTGATCCAGCGGAATTGTTTTTTCTATTCCCGTCAGGAAATCATGTTCCTGAAATGCATCTCCATTTGAACTGTACGCAAAAGGAACATCCAGCATCTTTGCATAAGTAATAGCCTGCTGCATACCGAAGGAAACAGTATGATTATTATCTTTTGCCTCTACAATAGCGATAGGCTGATTAGCACTCAGATACAGTACATAGTCTGCCTTTTTAGGCTTTTCACGAACGATCAAATTACCTTTCAGGTTAATCTTTCCGTCCGTGATCTTTGTTTCCATCGTTATGTAGTTTTTATCCCATGTTGATATGATGGCAGGAGTGATGTAATGGAGCTTAATATCCTCTTCTGTCATTTGGTTTTTCGGCAGGATAGGGCTCAATCTTATCACTTCCTTTGGCGGAGATATTTACTACTCTTCTGTACAGCATTGTATCTATGTAAGTTTATCATAAATACATATGACAGAAAAGCAGAAAATGCAATAAGAAAACACTCTTCACGACATTCTTATACAATGGTATTATCCGCTGATTCCCCATGCATTTCAGTATAAACTCGAAAGCAAAGAATCATCTATGCTTCTTTTTTTGTGGATACAGATTGCTTAAGGTATATTTAAGCAACCCGTTTTATACTGACCCCGTCAACAGGGCAAACGGCCGACCCTGGTCTAGCGGATTCCATCACTTCCGGTTTTGTTTCCGCCGGTGTGATGTTTCTTCATACTTTCCCCTCCCCTTTTCCCCTTTAGGCAGCGGATTCGCTGCCTTCTTTCTTTACGTGAAAAATCCCGGCTGCTGCCGGGATGCGACTTTTGTTGTGTTTGTAATTTTATGTCTGTTGTCTTTCAGAAGATCGGTTTGCTCTCTTTTCTTTCCTTCGCGAAGAGCAGGAAGGCGATCAGTGCGCCAGCAATGGCTCCACCGAAGTGGCCTTGCCAGCTGACGTTGGAGGAGAAGGTGTAAAGGACGTTACCGATGACCGCATGGAGGGCATAGAGCATATAGAGGAACTTCCTGCGGGTGAAGATGCAATAGAGGAGGTTGGCTGCCATGAGGCCCCAGATGGCGCCGCTGGCACCGGCATGGAGGGCGTTACCGCCCACGAAGTTGATGAGCAAAGCTGAACCGAGCATGGAAACCAGGTAGATGGCCAGGTACTTCCATCTGCCGATACGGTTCTCAAAGACGAAGCCGTAAGTCAGCAGGGCGTACATGTTGCCGATGAAGTGCGGGAAGCCCAGATGCAGGAAGCTGCTCAGGATAATCCGGCCATACTCTCCCTGCTGGAGGGCGCCCTGGTACATGCCGAAATTACGGAGTACGTCATATTCTCCCCCAGCCAGCTTGTAAATGCCCGCAATGGCATTCAGGAGCACCAGGATCAAAGTGACCCAGGGAAGCCGGATGGTGTGTCCCAGGATCCGGATGCCTGTTTTCTTTTCCTTCGGGGCACGGTTAATCAGATAACCGGTATCCTGCCTGCAGTAAGAGCAGACCTTGGTACCCTTCTTCAGCGGCATGCCGCATTTCTTGCAAGTAATGATTACTGAACCAGCCATACTCGTCTCCTGTTGCGTTTATTCTCCGGATCTGAATGCAATATATCATGCAGAAAGCTTGAAAACAACAGGTTTGGCGGGATTTTACACCAATGTTACTTCGCCGCAATACTTGTAACACGCCGGAAGCGTTTGGATACTGTTTTTACCAATTCTGCAGTTTTTTCGACCACTTATGCAGGTTCAGTGGTTCCGGGGGTGTTCTGGGCGTATACTGTGTACGCAAGCAGAGAGTTTCTTCATGCTCTCCTTCTTATGTATGGAGGCAGTATTCAGGGATGCTGCCCCCTTTTCAATTGCATCATTCCCGAGTTCAATTTAGTCATTTTGGGGGGAAATGACCAAATTGAACTCATTTTTTAATTTGTATTGTTTTGTTAAGACTCATTTAAGGTTCGCCAATTATATTACAGTTGTTCACAGGGGAAACGGCCGACCCTGATCTAGTGAATACCATCTCCCTGCCGGACCAGGGCCCCGGCAGAAGATGTTTCTTCATACTCTTTTTCTCCTCCTTCAGGCAGCGCAGCAGGCGCTGTCTTTTCTTTATGCCATCACAAGGAATGAGCAGTTTTTCAGTCTGTTTGATCAATTCTCTTCCAATGATGCAGATAAACCGACCAGTTGTGCAGGTTGGGTAGTTTTGATGTGCTTTTTTGTGTATGCTCTCTGCGTTGTCGGCGATAACTAAATACTTTATTGGGAGGGTCTGTCAATGAAAAGGTTCCTGGCTTTCCTGCTGGCGGCTGTGCTGGTTTGCTCCATCGCGGCAACAGCCCTGGCTGCCTGCACTCATTCGTATTTCCTGATTCACGAGACCGTTGCCGGTACTTCTTCCGTTCCCTACTGCATGACGACTTGTGAGTATAACCAATATGTCCATCCTCATTTCCTGAACTATGAAGATAAGGTGTATGTGTACTACTGCCCGAAGTGCGGTGATACCTATACCAAGATCGTCAAGACGTTTATCAACCAGAGCTGCCCTTGCCAGCCCTGATTGTCAGCTGACTGTTTTCTGATCTTTGGCTCTTTTCCGGTTTCCTGTAAACCGGGTTAAATCATTATTTTATTTAAGGAGGGGTATTCCATGAAAAAGTCTTTGGCTCTCATCTGTGCACTGGTTCTGATCTGCTCCATCGCGGTTACGGCTCTGGCTTCGTGCACCGGCCATCATTTCAACTTGGTATATCAGACCTCGAAATTCTATACCAAGCCCTACTGGACACAGTGCGCTAATAATCCTTATACCCATGCACATACCAGGAAATACAAAGATCTCATCTCTGTGTACTCCTGCCCGAACTGCCATGAAACCTACACCAAGACAACCACAACCTTCCTCAGCGAAACCTGCCCGTGCGCTCACTGAGAACAGGCTGCTTGCTGTCTCTTTTCCGGTTTCCTGTAAACCGGGAAAATAATAATTTAGGAGGAATATTCAAATGAAAAAGTTCCTGGCTCTCATCTGCGCGCTGGTGCTGATCTGCTCCATTGCAGCAACAGCTCTGGCTGCGTGCTCCGCACACTATTATCAGCTAGTTTACCAGACCACCAAGTACTATACCACGCCCATCTGGACAATGTGTGCGAATAATACCAACTGGCATGCGCACGTCAAGAGCTGCAAGGATATCATCTCTGTGTACTCCTGCCCGAACTGCGGTGACACCCACATCAATACAACGACAGTCACCCTCAGTGTGACCTGTCCGTGCGCTCACTGAGCTGTCGGTTGTCAACATTCTGACTGATATTTGTATACCTGGTTAAGGAACGGTTCGTCTGTTGCGGGCCGTTCCGATTCATAATGAAATGATATTGATAGGAGGATTAAACAATGAAGAGAGCTATTGCTATCTGTCTGCTGGTTATCTGTATTGCCTTGCCGCTGATCAGCTATGCTGTCACTGCCAGCACTCGGTGTCCTTACTGTAAGAGAACAAATACTATACCGATTGACTATGACATCTTCTATACTCCCTATGACAGTACAAGACATACAACCTATGTAAAATTCCTACTGATCTGTTCAGATTGTGGGAGAACTTTCACAAGTGATTGTGAAATTGCAAAGGATCCGCATCGCAATCCTACTCATTACCGTCAGGTAATCGGACTGCATCTTGTCTACGAATATGATGTCTGCGGTGATTGCGGTGCCGTATATAACACCCACACCTATTACAATTAACAACATCTGCTTTTGAGGAGGACTAAACAATGAAAAAGGTTATTGCACTTTGTCTTGCCCTGGTTCTTGTTCTTTCTATCGCAGGCTTGTGTCTGGCCGGAGGCGTGCACTGCAACCATTGCGGAAAAAATAATGCTACAATCGTATATACAGGTGGCAGTTGTACCTATCAAAATATATATTTTCACCATACATTAGTCTACAGACAAATATACTGTCCTGATTGCCATTCGGTTAATACAGAAACAGTTTATGATGGTCCAGAAGAACATACCTGTCCGACTCATTATCATCAGCTTCTCACTCCTCATCTCAGCTATGAGTATGATATCTGCGGCATCTGCGGAGGAGCATACAATAGTTATACTCGAGTTATCAATTAATTTCATAAAACATGTTTTATGATACGGTCTGTCAGCTACAGACTGTTCCAATTATTAAAATATGGGAGGTTATGTTATGAAAAGAAAAATAGCTGCTCTTTTGCTGGTGGTCTGTATCGCACTGCCCATCATCGCACTGGCTTGTTACCTTCCACTGCACCTATTGCGGCGGAGACAATGCAGTTGCAGGTTCCAGGGACTATCCTGTGGCATATGGCAATCTGTCTTTCCATAGGATAGCACGGGATATCTTTACTAATTGCCCAGACTGTGGCCATAAGATTGTCAAGTATACGCTGAATAACGTCGGCATAGCCAAACATACACCTGTCCGCAAGAAAATGGTTATCAGTCCCAGCCTTGTGATTGACTGTGATGCTTGCAGTGCTTGCGGCCAGGTCGTGGCCACATATTAATCTTAGTTTTAACATGTATAAAAGCACAGGCCCAGCCTGTGCTTTTTGCTAACCTGTATTTGTGATGAAGGAGGAATCTCCATGAGAAAGCTTCTGGCGTTTGTCCTCGCCGCGGCTCTGGTGCTGTCCGCTGTGTCAGTGTGTTTTGCGGCGCTGGCCTGCACACACAAGAAGTGTACCTACAAGGAAAGCTGGCAGAAGAAGGATGCTCCGGTTTACTGCGGGTTCTGCCAGTATAATCATGGACCGCATACCCATATCCGGGAGTTCTGGAAGGTGACCGGAACGGACACCTGTGATTACTGTCATAAAAGCTGGGTGGTTTCAGAGTATACCGTGGATATCCGTACTTACTGCACCAGCGGACCGCATTAAGGATTGCTGTTTCCCGGGATCCTTTTCAGGATCCCTTTTTTATTTCTTTTTCCCTTTAAGCTTCACTTAAGGTTCCCGGGATAACATAAGCCGCCGCCGTGAGCAATAACGTGCCCCTTTATTTTTTCAACCAGTGGTTGAGCTTGGGGAACGACAGGAAAAATGGGCACCGGAGATTGTCTCCAGTGTCCATTTTTCTTTCATTCCACTGTAAAGCTTTCTGTCTTCAGGTCCTTGTAGTACCTTCCGCTTTCCGCGGTAAACTTCAGGACG
>JAEEGL011903962.1_pt1 | contig 11280 bp, 8 predicted proteins | sample 9134231 | NCBI WGS metagenome assembly JAEEGL01 (sample SAMN16246548, study PRJNA631951) | gut metagenome | biome: gut microbiome; feature: rumen; material: fiber-attached | host: Bos | place: Iran: Karaj | collected 2018-10
ACAGTGATTTGCAATATACATTTGATGCGGATCATGTCATTATGGGATAATATGTTACTATTCACAGCCAATATCATACAGACAGGCATATGGCAGCTTGCTGGCAAATATGACTGTCTGTATGATATTGACTGGAATCAGTCACTTTACATACATGATACAGGCAGCCGCGATAGCGGCAGTAGAGCCCGACAAGGCAATTCTGCCAGCTTGGCTTCGCAGATTGCCGATGTCAGGGCGAGCCTGTAGAATGTATGTAAAGTGGCTGTGAATAGTAACGATAATATAAATATTTTCGTTATTGTTCCGGTCAATATCATGATATCGGCTGTGGATAGCAACGATCGATCACATTATACAAGGAGGCTTTCGACAATGGATATGAGCTTTCGCTGGTACGGCAGCGCATTTGATACCGTCACACTGAAACAGATTCGTCAGATCCCGGGGGTTAAAGGGGTTATAACCACTCTTTACGACACCAAACCCGGGGAGGTATGGAAAAGGGAACAGATCCGTGCTCTCAAAGATGAGGTTGAGGCAGCAGGCCTTAAGATCCTGGGCATCGAGTCGGTCAACGTGCATGATGCCATAAAAGCGGGCACTCCCGACAGGGACGAATACATTGACAATTATATCGAAACTCTGAGGGCTCTCGGAGAAGAGAACATTCATCTGGTATGCTACAACTTCATGCCGGTCTTCGACTGGACACGTTCCGAGCTGGCCAGAGTCAGAGCCGACGGTTCCACCGTGCTGGCATACAATCAGAAGACCATAGACTCCATCAAGCCGGAGGAGATGTTCGCTTCCATCAGCGCGGACGCAGGCTCATCGGTGTTACCCGGATGGGAACCGGAGCGCATGGCCAAGATAAAAGAGCTCTTTGAGCTTTACAAAGATATCGATGATGAAAAGCTTTTCGAAAACCTCAAATACTTCTTGGAGCGCATCATGCCGGTATGTAACGAATTCGACATAAAGATGGCCATTCATCCGGATGATCCCGCATGGCCGGTCTTCGGGCTTCCCCGGATCATCATCAATCAGGAGAACATCCTGCGCATGATGAAGATGGTGGACGATCCCCACAACGGAGTCACCTTCTGTTCAGGCTCCTACGGAACCAACAGGGCCAACGATCTGCCCGGCATGATACGCGCGCTGAAGGGCAGGATACATTTCGCCCACGTCAGAAATCTGAAATTCAATTCGGATGAGGACTTTGAGGAGGCGGCACATCTGTCCGCCGACGGAAGCTTTGATATGTACGAGATAATGAAAGCTCTGTATGAGACCGGATTTGACGGTCCCATCCGCCCGGATCACGGCAGGATGATATGGGACGAGGTTGCCATGCCGGGCTACGGTCTTTATGACAGGGCTCTCGGCGCAACATATCTCAACGGTCTTTGGGAGGCGATAGTCAAAAATGCTGCTAAGTGAATCTGAGATAATCATAAATAAAGAGACCCTGATCCAAAAGGGTTACGAACTGCCTGCATACGACAGAAAACTAATGCGGGACAACACAAAGGTATCGCCGGAATGGATCCATTTTGGTGCCGGCAACATCGCCCGTGCCTACATAGCCGACATTGCGGAACAGCTCATCACTAAGGGCGATATGAAAAGCGGCCTTATCATGTGCGGCGAATTTGAAAAAGAGCTTGTGGAGGGCATCTACCGCGGTCATGACGAACTCTTCATAAATGTCACACTCTGTGCCGACGGCAGCATTCGCAAAAAAATCTGCGGCAGCATAGCTGAAGCGGATGTGCTGTATGAAGACGGCGACATGGACAGACTCAGGGAGATTTTTGCCTCACCCTCGCTGAAATTTGCAAGCTTTACCGTCACAGAAAAGGGTTACAGAACCTCTCCCGGTGACAATATGGACAGTTTCATGGGAAAGGTTGCGTCACTCCTTTATCACAGATATAAAAACGGCGCACTTCCCATAGCCATGGTATCCATGGACAACTGCTCTCACAACGGAGACAAGCTTAAGGATGCAATGCTGTTTTTTGCAGATCTTACAGGAGACACCGGATTTAAGGACTACCTTAAGGACGAGACAAAAGTATCCTTCCCCTGGAGCATGATAGACAAGATAACTCCGGGGCCCGACGAATCCGTTGTGACAAAGCTAAAGGAGGACTCCTTCGAGGGACTGACAGAATTCCGCACACCCAGAGGCACACGTGTAGCGCCCTTTGTAAACGCCGAGGAGACGGGATATCTGGTGATAGAGGATGCATTTCCGAACGGGCGCCCATCCCTTGAAAATGCAGGCGTTGTGCTATGTGACAAAGAGACAGTGGACAAGACCGAAAAGATGAAGGTCTGCACCTGCCTGAACCCGCTGCACACAGCGCTGGCCATATTCGGATGCCTCCTGGATCAGGAATATATCCACGACGAGATGGAGGACGAAGACCTTAAGGCTCTGGTCAACAGACTTGGTTACGAGGAGGGGCTTCCGGTGGTAACTGACCCGGGTGTGATAAGTCCCCGTGAATTTCTGGATGCGGTGGTAAGACTCCGGCTTCCCAATCCTTTCATGCCGGATTCTCCCAAGAGGATAGCCACCGATACTTCACAGAAGATCCCCATCCGTTTCGGACACACCATCAGATCATGGCGTGAATCTAAGCTCGGAACCACAGGATTAAAGGCTGTTCCACTCGTGTTTGCGGCATATATCAGGTATCTGGAAGAGATCAACGATGCCGGAGAGCACTTTCAGGCAAGCCCGGACCCAATGCTTTCCGAGTTAAAAGCGCTTTCACCGCGCGAACTTCTGAAACGCGAGGATGTGTTCAGCGTGGATCTTTTCGCAGACGGATTGGGAGAAAAGATCCTGACATACTACGACCAAATGAGCAAAGGCACCGGATCAGTCAGAAAAACACTTCATGAAAATGTATAAATCAGATCATACCGACAGAGAACATGTGAGGTAAAAAATGATGAGTACTGACAATGAAATAGATTACAAACAGGCCAATTGGGATTTTGGACACGGACGCCGGGTGATCGGTGTGGACGAGATGGTAGAGTGCAGGATCGGCAATCTTTGCCGTATTTGGCACAACGAGCAGGATGAGATCTATACCAAGCACCGGCACTCCGCATTGGAGATCATCATGCCCGAAGAGAACAACTACACAGTGACAGCAATTGGAAAAACATACGAACTCAGGCCCTGGGAGATACTCTTTATACCGCCGGGAGTGACTCATGAACTTACACCCCCAAGCGACGGAACACGTTTTATCTACCTCATGGACATAAGCCGTTTTACATCTCTGCGCAGTTTTTCCAGCATTATGTCCATTATCTCACATCCGCTTCTCATCACAAAGGAAGCCATGCCGATCCTCCACGGACAGCTGATGGATATATTGGTCCAGATCAACGACGAATACTTCAGCTGCTCGGAATACTCGGATCTTTCCATCCCTTCACTGCTCCTGAAGATGCTGGTGCTGATGGGCAGATCGGATGAGCTGTCACGTCTGGCAGAAAGAGACCCGGATGAGGCAGAACGCAAAGAATATGCAGAACTGTTTAACAACAGCATCAAATACGTGGATGAGCATTTCACCGAAAAGCTGTCGCTGGATGACATGTCAGCCCGGACAGGCTATTCGAAATTCCACTTTTCAAGACTCTTCAAAAAATACACAGGCTATAACTTCAGCGATTACCTCTGCGCCCGCAGGGTGAATGAAGCCAGAATGCTCTTGTTGGTCAAGGAGACATCTGTAACCGATGTCGCAATTTCATCCGGATTTTCCAGCATATCCACCTTCAACAGGGTGTTCAAGCAGCAGACCGGTTTTTCGCCCAGCGAGTACCGTCAGTTAAAACAGACCGAAACGGCGCAGGAGCGCATCTCATAAAAGTCTGAAGTTTCTGAACACCGCCGTTCCCCCGGGAGCCTCGGTGGAGAAACACGAGAGACCATATCTGCATCCCGTAAAATGATCAAGCCTGAACTTCAGTCCGTGGGCAGAACCTGCCTGACGATATCCATCCTGCGATCTTACAAAACATGTTGCTGTATCCTTTGTAAAATCGCAGGATATTTTTATGTCCACTACAGGACCGTCCAGCTCTTCCTTATACTCCGTCAGTCCCGCGCCGTCACTCAGCTCCCACACGCCGCCTTCACTCGTATTGCTGAGCATCACGGCGTAATATCTGTCATTCTCCTTTGTAATACCCACAAAGGCATAATCCCCCTGAAACGCGGATAATCCCGCAAAATCGCCGTTTTGAAGATCTGTACCGTCGACAGTCACAGACGATTCGCTGACAGGTCCCTGTATTTTCTGTGTCAGGGTGTTTCCGGCATGAAAAATATTACGGCACACCTTATCCGTAGTGATATGAAATCCATTATCAAAGCTTATCAGGTTAAAGTCAGGCTCATGATTAAACTGCCAGAAATCTTTATATCCCTTCTCAAAATCATCACTTCCGCAGAGCCCTACAAGTTCACACTCTTCAACCGTATCACGGTTTTCGAACTCCGGTTTTCCGTCCTTCCATCCAAAGGGCACGATAACAGGCAGTCTTCCCACCGCTCCGCTGTCCTGGAACATTATCATATGCCACCCCTGTGGTCCCTTCACAACTCCGCCCTGAGCGATCCCCGCATCCCTTATGCCGAGATCCTCGTCGTATATATCCCCGCCCGAAAACTCACCGTCAAGGCTATCCGCGGTGTACATCGCCTCTACTCTCCTCCAGCGGTCTCTCCTTGAATGGATCAAGAAAAGATGATATTTTCCATCGATCTTATAAATATGGGATCCTTCATATCCCAGCATGGGCTTATCTCCGTCAGAGACAATGATCCTGTCGAGTCCACCGTTTAGCGGTCCCGTAAGATCTGCCTTAAGCTCCGTCAAGTGAATATCTGTATTTCCGTATACGATATATACCTTACCGTCGTCGTCAAACAAGAGCGACGAGTCATGGTAGAACCCTTCTATCTCACTCATCTCCCATGGACCGCGAAGCTCCTTCGCCCTGTAAAGATATGTTTTATGGGTGTCATTGGATACGAACACCACATAAAACAGACCGTTGTGGAACCTTAATGACGCAGCCCACATACCCTTTCCGTAAATATGTGCATCGCCCTCAAGCCTGCGAGCCGATGTGCTCTCAAGCTTGTCAAAAACATAGGAGTAGTGCTCCCATGTCTTGAGATCTGAAGATCTCAGTATCTCCCCTCCCGGGCAAAAGTGCATTGTAGTAGTGATGAGATAATAGTATCCGTCGTGAAATATCACGTCCGGATCCGGTATATCCATGTATATGTGATAATTTGGAAACATAAGTATTCTCCCGATATAATTTTTCAGATATTGTTTTGTCTTTTGAAATAATTATCAGATACTGGTAACAAACTATGGTGTCATTCCGATAATCCGTCGTCTTCCTGCGACATGAGCATCTCGTAAGTGACACCGTACTTGATCGCAATATCTCTGGCATATGAAAGACCTTCCGGCGGTGCCACTATGACCTTATAGGATCTCACACCTTCCTTAGAAGCGGATACAAGGGATTCCACTCTGCCCTTTCCCTCCCCTTCGTTTAACATATCAAGCTCCATGCCAAGCTTGTGCATATGAGTGTTGTATATGGTACGAGCACCCTTTTTTCGCAAAGCCTTAATGGCATCTACCGCTATGTAGTAACCTTCCTCATAGGATGTGGTGGAGAAAGTCTCATTCAGCAGGATGATACTCTTGTCCGTAGACTGTTTGAATATCTCCCTGAATCGCTTGCACTCCTCACCCAGACGTCCCAGATCCAGAGTCTTGTCCTCATCAGCAGGAAAATGAGTAAAGATCATGTCCACCGGAGTGAATCTGAACTTTCTGGCAGGTACATATGCTCCGCTCTGAGCCAGCATATACAAAACACCTAAAGCCTGTGTCAGCGTGGTCTTACCGCCTCTGTTGGCACCTGTCAGGACATAGATCAGCTTGTCGGCATCGAAATCCAGATCGTTGACCACGATATCGTTCATCCTGCCGCCCGTATCGTAAAGGGCCTGGGCCAACTTAAGATTATAAAGGCATTTTGCTTCCATATACGGTGATGCATCATCAGTAATGACTTCGGGCTTACAAAAGGCAAAACCTTTCTCCCTCATCTTCTCGATAAACTCAGCCATCCTGACAAAAAAGAGCAGTTCCGGCACCAGAGCAGAGAAATCGCTTATGTCCACCGCGGCATGCTGTGTCAGAACGCTTCTCATATGCTTGATACTCCTGCTCAAGAGGCTGTTGGTGATGTTGGTCATGTACTGCATCACGCCCCCGGCCATGTCGTTGTCAGGCATATTGATAAAGCCTCCCAAAAGCAGGGGATTGGAAAAACCGGCGTATCTCTGACCTGTTCTCTCCAGCATCCGGTAGGCCGAATCCACGTCCGGCTTTACAGGCCTGAAATTATAGTCCCCATTCCAGTCGGCAGTATCTTTTATCTCGTCTTTTCTGGTGATAAATTCCTTGAAATTACTCAGCATTTCCGAGTTGGTAAAATATTTGCTGTTGATGGATACAACCCCCACGGTATCCACCTCAAACCTGCTGTTTAAGTTGATGCCCAGCGTAACGCTCTTAAGATTGGATGTGGTGACCTTAAGTCCCTCTATATCTTTTTTGAGTTCCACAAAACCGCTGTCCTCATAAAGATCTTTGGCATATTCGAAGAGCTCCTTCAGCCCTCTTGACTGGATAGGGTATTTTTGCAGGCAGACATAGAATGCTTCCACGCACTCTATAAATTCCCTCATTTCATCCATGCGGTGCATGAGTTCCCATACTCCCTCCGCCTCAGACAGCTTATTGAAACTGCCGTAGACCCTCAGGAAATCCACCCGCTCCAAGACCTGCTGCAACTCGTCCCTGAGCTTTGGGAACCTGATTATATCATCAAAAACCTCGATACGGTAGCTGACCACATCCGGATCTCCGTTCATTCCCACAAGATCCCTTCTGATCAGATTCCTCTCTTTTTCATTGTGAGCCAGAGCGTTTACCAATACTTCGCCTGCCAGATCATGAAATGTTTCATCACTCATCTTTGCGAAATCATGTTTTGTACCTATAGGATAAAATAAACTCAGCTTTCCCATTCACAATTCCTTTCAGATTTATGCCCCCGGTCAGATTCCCGGAGGAGGCGACTTTTAAATATTGTTATACCACAAAGCAACGAGGAAAATGCAAATTTATTTGCATCTGACGACTGCCCATGATAACAGACACTTGTGTCTGTTATACCATGTTTCTGACAGAAAATCCATACGACTCTCACATGTATTTTGCCGATTGCTAAAAGAACCGTTTTCTGATATAGTATGATTCAAGGGTCAAAAGCCTGACTTCACGGCAAGCTTGCTTGCTGGTGGAGGCAAGGCTTATTGACCCGCCCCGATATGAGCAAGAAGTGGGGTGCAGGATGTCCAGTGGACATCCGTTTTTGCACCGACCGGAGTGAAACGGAGACCGAAGTCACACGAGATTGCGAATATCGGGCAGGATTGTGGGAGTGCGAAGCACGAAACAATCCGTGGATCACCTTTTGACCCTCAAATCATAGTATTCTCATTATAATGATCCGAGAGTCAATTTGTAAATGAAAGAAACGGAGGATATATGACATCAAAAAGAGAATATAAAAACTACCTTAATGCATACGGTATTGATGATTCAGCTGCTAAAGCCCGCTGTGAGGAGATCTTCAACACCATCTTTTACGGCAGTGATGACGAGCGTTTTTACACCCCGATAGGCACAGACATGGGATACATGGAAGACACCGGCAATCACGACGCCCGTACCGAGGGTATGAGCTACGGCATGATGATGTGCGTACAGCTTGACAAAAAAGAGGAGTTCGACCGCATATGGAAATGGGCCAAGACCTACATGTTCCTGGAAGACGGCTACAATGCCGGGTATTTCTGCTGGTCAAATGCCACCGACGGTTCCAAGAACTCACAGGGCGCCGCTCCCGACGGTGAGGAATATTTTGCCATGGATCTGATACTGGCAGGCAACCGCTGGGGCAACGGTGAAGGTATTTTCAATTACCATGAAGAAGCCAGGAAACTCCTCCACACCATGCTGCATAAGGGAACGGACGGTACGCCGGGTAAACCGATGTTTGACCCCTCCAATATGTACATTAAATTCATAGCGGATGTGGACTTTTCCGATCCTTCCTACCATCTGCCGCACTTTTATGAGCTCTATGCCGAATACGCTTACGACGAGGACAAGGAATCCTTCAAAAAAGCTGCCGCAGCCAGCCGTGAATACTGGAAGAAATGCTGTCACCCCGTGACCGGTCTCTCACCGGAGTACGGCGAATACGACGGTTCCCCCTGCACACAGGGCGTGGATATGTTCGGTCGCCACGACTGGTTTTACAGCGATGCTTACCGCACCATGATAAATATATCGGCAGATGCGGTATGGTGTGGCGAGACCCCATGGGCAAAGGAGCAGGCCAGGAAGTACCTTGACTTTTTCAACGCAAAGCTTGCAGACGGCAGCTGGGAAGATGTTTATACCGTAGACGGTCAAAAGGTAGATGATATGAAGGTTCTGCATCCATGGGCCGTGATAGCTTCCGTAGCTTCGGCCGCAGTATTGTGCCCCGACAAAGCAACCGACTGGGTAAAGCTTTTCCTGGAGCGCGGACTTCGCGACGGAGACCGGCGTTACTATGACAATTGCCTGTACTTCTTCACCTACATGATACTGAGCGGAAACTTCAATATTTATTAACGCCAAATACAGATCATCTCATGCAAGCACGGTGATCTGTACCCGGCATGTTTTCACACAAAAACAATTGCAACACAAACACTCGAAAAGGAGAAAAAAATTCATGAAAAACAAACTGATAGCAATCCTTACCGCATCGGCACTTGCTGTATCCCTCTGTGCCTGCGGCGGAAAAACACCAACACCTGCACCGGATTCCCAAACCGATTCCGGTCAGACAGTGACAGAGCAGACAGATAATTCCGGCGGAGATTCTGAGGATACCACCGACAGTTCAACAGCGGAAAACACCGAAGATACCGGAAAAGACACTGAGAATACCGAGACAACCTCAGAGGAAAACACATCCGATGATACATCCGCTTCATCAACCGAGGAATCGGATCTTCCCGAGGGTATCGTAGCTGTTAAGCTTCCGCCCGCTGTTCCGATTCCCGAAAACGATGCCATGACTTTTGTACGCGATATGAAGGTGGGCTGGAACCTCGGCAACACCTTTGACGCCTCAAACTGCAACTGGCTTGACGATCCTCTCAAATATGAATCCGCATGGTGCGGTGCCACCACCACCAAGGAGCTTATACTTGAACTCAAAAATGCCGGCTTCAACTCAATACGTGTGCCTGTTTCATGGCACAACCACATCGATGCCGATCACAACATCGACGAAGCATGGCTCGACCGTGTGCAGGAAGTAGTGGACTATGTGTATGAGGAAGGCATGTATGTTATCCTGAATATACATCATGACGATGATCCGGAATATATGTATCCCTCCTATGATTGTCTCGACAGCTCGAAAAAATACCTTACAGATATTTGGACACAGCTTGCAGAACGTTTCGCAGACTACGACACACATCTTATTTTCGAGACCATGAACGAACCCCGTCAGGTGGGAAGTGACATAGAATGGTGGGTTCCGGATGTTAACGCTGACAATGCAAAAGAAGCCTTCGACTGCATAAACCAGATGAACCAGACAGCAGTCGATACCATCCGTTCCGTATCAAAAGGTTACAATACCGAGAGATACATCATGGTACCGGGCTACTGTGCTTCAGCTGAATTTGCGCTGATAGATGCTTTCCAGATGCCGGAAGACAGTCTTGCAACAGCAGAAAACAGACTGATATTGTCAATTCATGCTTACACTCCGTACAACTTCGCATTGAACTTAAACGGCACTGCTGATTTTGATCTTACCAAGACATCCAGCACAGCCGATATAGACAGCTTTATGCGTCGTCTCTACACCAAATACGTATCAAAGGGACTTCCGGTAGTGATCGGTGAGTTCGGTGCATTGGAAAAGGACGGAAATACAGAATCCAGAGTACAGTTTGCCGCATACTATATCGCTATGGCAAGACATTTCGGCTTAACAGCACATTGGTGGGATAACAACGCCATTAATTCCAACGGAGAATGCTTCCAGCTGATAGACCGAAACAGCCTGACCTGGTCTTTCCCGGAAATACGTGATCAAATAATTTATTACAGCGTGGAACATTAATATGAAAATCTTTGACTTAGACAGCCCTTTTATGAGGGTTCTCAGTATCATATCAGATCTCATGATCTTAAATATTTTGACGATCATCATGTGCGTCCCCGTCATTACGGCGGGGGCGTCTTTCACGGCAATGCACTACTGCTGTCTCAAGCTTGTGCGTGGCAAAGAACAGAGCATATCCCATGATTTCTTTCATTCCTTCAAGGACAACTTCAAACAGTCCACCGCCATATGGTTACTGTTTTTGTTATTTGCAGCGGTCACATGTTTTAACCTTTTCTCAATGTACACCAATCCCAATGCCATAAGTCCCTTTGTACTGGGCGGAACACTGGTCGTCATCGGTCTTGTGCTCTTCGCCGGGACCATGGTATTCCCGCTGCAGGCCAAATTTGTCAACACTATACCGGTAACTCTCAGGAATTCACTGTTGTTCAGCTTCAGGAACTTCCCAAAAGTACTGCTCATGATGCTGGCAAATCTTGTACCTTTCGCACTGCTCCTGTTAGGGAACATCGGTCTTATGATATTCCCCCTCATAGTGGCGTTCTGTTTCTCGGCTCCCGGTTATCTGGCTGCCAGACTTTACAATAAAAAGTTCAAGGCGGTAGAGAATAACGTATTGAAAGCCCAAGGCATAGAACCCGAGGAGGATGATGAACCCGAAATCCCGCAGAGAAGACCGGTAAGAAGGCGCAAATGAAATCCTGCGGAACAGACCCGTAGGAAGACAAACATGAAATCCTGCGGAACAGGCCTGTAATCACAAATGCTATAATAAAAAGGTGGACGAATGATGAGGTGACCCCTCAAAGTTAGACTTTTTTACGAGACGACTTCGGTCGTCTCGTTTTCTTTATGCAGCTAAAAGATGGCGCCTGTATTGAACGGGACTCATCCATCCTAACTTTTCTTTTATTCGCTCTTCATTGTAAT
>JAEEGL012193019.1_pt1 | contig 11280 bp, 8 predicted proteins | sample 9134231 | NCBI WGS metagenome assembly JAEEGL01 (sample SAMN16246548, study PRJNA631951) | gut metagenome | biome: gut microbiome; feature: rumen; material: fiber-attached | host: Bos | place: Iran: Karaj | collected 2018-10
GATGCCTGTTCCCTTTTCCACCTGGCTTCCCGGATCGTTGCTCTGGGATACCACGCAGCCTGCGGTTACGGTATCGCTGAAGGTCTCGGAAACGCTGCCGCTCTTTAGGCCCGCTGCCGTCAGTTTTTCCTTGGCGGAGCTTTCCGTCATACCGCGAAGATCCGGTACGCCTACCTTTTCTACCTTCACGCCTGCGCTGACTACCAGTGTCACCTTGGAACCCTTCTCCAGCTTACCGCCTGCGGAAGGAGTCTGGGAAATGACCTTACCGGTGTCAACAGTTTCGGAATTCTCTGTAGTCACATCTACGGAAAAACCAAGGGCTTCCAGGGAAGCCTTTGCTTCACTCTCACTCTTGCCTACCACATCTGCGATCTCGATCCCTTCTTCCTCCTTGGGACCGATGCTGACTACCAGATTGATGGTAGAATTCTTGGCAATGGATGCACCCTCTGCGATGTCCTGGGAAATCACAACGCCTGCCTCATAGGTATCGGAATTTTCCTCCGTTACCTTGCTTCCCAGCTCAATGGCGGAAAGGGCTGCCTTTGCCTCCGTCAGGGTCTGTCCCACGACGTTCACCATGACTACGGTGTTTTCCTTGGGAAGCTCTGTCTCCTGGGTCTGTTCTTCAGGCTGAACCTGCTCTACTGCTGCCTCCGGTTCATCCGGGGTCTTATCCTTGCCTTTGAATACGCCCAAAAGATTGGCTACGATCACAAGGGCAATGATACCGATGATCACGGCTGCCACAATGGCAAGCACCGTAGTGATCTTCTCCATCTTATCCTCGGCGTCTTCATAATCCTCTTCTTCATAATTCCGGCGCTTGGCAGCCTGGGCTCTCTTTGCTGCCTCCTGCTCCTTCTGCCGTTTTGCCTCCTGGGCTCTTTTAGCCTCTGCAGCCTTCTTGGCTTCCTGGGCACGCTTTTTCTCAGCCGCTAAGCGCTGACGTTCATATTCTTCATCCTCAGGCTCTTCCTCGTACTCCTCTTCGTACTCAGCCTGATCATCATATTCCTCATCCTCGTACTGCTCGTCTTCGTACTCTTCGTCTTCGTATTCTTCGTCCTCGTACTCGCCGTCTTCGTACTCTTCGTCTTCGTACTCGCCGTCTTCATACCCCTCGTCTTCGTACTCGCCGTCCTCGTACTCCTGATCCTCATACTGCTCGGGATCGTAGTCTTCCTCTTCGTACTGCTCTCCGGCTTCTTCCTCCAGCCCGGTCACCTTTCCGAGATAGATGTTTCCGGTCTGGCGCTTGATCTGCTCCAAATCCTTTTCGGAAATGGTTCTGGTTGCACCGCCTGTATCGGCGTCGATGATCTTTACAAAGTTCTCATTGGGAGTGATCAGGGATTTCTTCAGATCCACAATGAGCTCACTCATGGACTGGTATCTGCGATCCGGACTCTTCTGGGTACATTTGAAGATGATCTGCTCCACGCAAACGGGGATCTCGGAAACGAACTCCCTGGGTGAAGGCATCTCTTCCTGGATATGACGGATGGCAATGGCTACCGTAGTCTCTCCGTCAAAGGGAACACGTCCCGTCAGCATCTCATACATGGTGCAGCCTAAAGAATAGATATCGCTTCTTTCATCGGAAAAACCGCCCCTTGCCTGCTCCGGCGAGGTATAGTGTACCGAACCCATAACATTGGAAGTGATGGTGTTGGAGGTAGCAGCCTTGGCAATACCGAAGTCCGCGATCTTTACCTTTCCTTCCTTGGAGATCATAATGTTCTGGGGCTTGATATCTCTGTGAATAATATGGTTGTTATGGGCAGCTTCAATACCCATGGATACCTGAATGGCAATACTGATGGCCTCTTTTACGGAAAGCCTTGCCTTTTTCTCAATATAGTTCTTCAGGGTGATACCTTCCACCAGCTCCATAACAATATAGTGGGTATCGCCTTCCTCCCCAACGTCATAGACATTTACGATGTTGGGATGGGTCAGTCTTGCTGCAGCCTGGGCCTCTACACGGAATTTGGAGACAAAATTGGTATTCTCCGAAAACTCCGATTTCAGCACCTTGATCGCCACATACCGGTTCAGCTTGTTGTCCTTTGCCTTAAAGACATCACTCATTCCGCCGGTGCCGATCTTTTCCAGCACTTCATAACGATCTCCCATTACCATTCCGATTGTAATCATTCTTTATTCACCTCGTCTGAATAAGGACGCACTAAAACAACGCCGATATTGTCCTTACCGCCGTTTTCATTTGCCTCATCTATGAGGGCATGCGCCGTTTCTACCAATGTTTTATCATCCGGGAATTTGTTAAGGATCTCCAGGATCCTGCGATCTTCCACCATATTCGTAAGGCCGTCACTGCACATCAGGATCTTATCCGAAGGATTGAGCTCCACAGTGAAAAAATCGACATCCACGGTTTCCGTTGCACCAATAGCCCGGGTAATGATATTTTTATCCGGATGCAATCTGGCCTCTTCCCGATTCAATCCACCCAGCCGGATCATCTCCTCCACCAGGGAATGATCTCTTGTGATCTGGCGGATCTCCTTGCTGTTTGCCACATAAAGACGGGAATCTCCCACATTGGCCACCTGCAAAAATCTGCCGATGACGGTAGCAACCACCACGGTGGTACCCATTCCGTACAGATTGGGGTCCTCTGCGGCCCGCTCACGGATCTCTTTATTGGCTGTCTGAATGGCCTTCTTAATAATGATAGAAGGATTCTTCTCAAAGGAAGCCTTGATCTCCCTTTCGATGGTCTCCACGGTGTAGCGGGATGCATAATCGCCCGCCTTATGACCGCCCATGCCATCGGCAACAATAAACAGATTCGGCATGTTCCCCACAGGAGTGGAGGAGCAATATACGAAATCCTGATTCAGTTGTCTTCTTCGTCCGATATCCGTGACGGAATAAGCCTTCAGCAACGGGGTTTCCTCCCAAAAAAATCACTCTTTTGCGACCTGCTTTCCCGAAAAAGGAGGTCACAACTCAAATACACATTTTACCATAGAAATCCAAAAAGAACAAGAACCCTGTTTTATGAGCTCTCCTCCCTGTATTTTCTGCGAAGCTGGCCGCAGGCAGCGTCGATATCGGCTCCTATGGTCCTCCGGATCGTCACATTGACTCTGTTTTTTTCCAGTTTTTTTGCAAAAGCCTCTGCCTCCTTGCGGATGGGGGCCGAAAAGCCCGCTTCCGTAACCGGATTCACCGGAATGAGGTTGATATGGGCTCCGGCTTCCTTTGCCAGGGCCGAAAGCTTTGCAGCGTCCTCATCGCTGTCGTTAAAGCCGGCAATGAGACTGTATTCAAAGGTCACGCGCCTGCCTGTGGTCTGTCCGTACTCCGTCACCGCATCTATGATCTGGCGGATGGAATACTTATAGGCTATGGGCATGATCTCTTTTCTCTTTTCATCTGTGGGTGCATGCAGGGAAAGGGCCAGGGTAATGGCAAGCTTTTCCTCTGCCAGGGCCCGGATCCGTTCCACCAGTCCGCAGGTGGAAACCGTTACATTTCGCTGGCTGATATGAAGTCCGTTTTCATCCGTTAAAAGCCGCAAAAAGCGAAGGAGATACTCGTAATTATCCAGCGGCTCTCCGGTCCCCATAACCACCACGTTGCTTACACGCTCCCCGGTATCCTTTTGGATCCTGTAGATCTGATCCAGCATTTCCGCGGCACTCAGGTTCCGAATCAGCCCCCCGATACCGGAGGCACAGAACTTGCACCCCATTCTGCAGCCTGCCTGGGATGAAATGCAAACGCTGTTGCCGTGATGATAGGGCATCCACACGCTTTCGATCATCTGTCCGTCCTTTAAGGCAAACAGATATTTTCTGGTGCCGTCCAGGGCGGACTGCTGCAGCCGCTCGGTCTGCAGGCAGGTGTATTCACTATCCTCAGAAAGCTTTTCCCGAAGGCTTTTGGGCAAGTTTCCCATCTGCTCAAAGGAATCTGCCAGATGCCTGTGCATCCAGTCATAGAGCTGTGCTGCTCTGTATTTTTTTTCGCCTTTTTCCAGGAGGACGGCTTCCAGCTCTTCCTTTGTCAGGCTTTTTAAATCTGTCTTCATTGCCTTTGTATTTCCTTTCGGCTTTATCTGATACTAGGCCATTATATATCCCTTACCTTGTACTTTTTATCAAGGTATTCCTTAATATCCTGCATGGTGACCTCACCACGTTTTTCTTTTTCAATATATTCCTTAAACTCTTTCGTAGGTTCTAATCCGTCCACTTTAATCATACCTACTGCGTAATCCCATGCCTGTGAATTTGTCATATTGCTCATCTTAAATTCCTCCTCTTTATTTCATTATTATTGTGAAATCCCACCAGAAATCGAATTGCTTACAAGCTTTGAAATATCTATCCACATTGCTGGACGAACAACTATATTAACAAACCCGTGCGCTTCTCGAAAAGGGAGAAAATAAAGATTCTACTATCCCGGTGTTTTTCTTCAGCCTTCAGGGCGCTGCAAAACGCATACATAAAATCCATCACTTTCATCCCTGCCGGGAATCAGTTTTGTTTCGCTGATCATTTCAAAATCCGTATGCTCTAAAAGCCAGTCCCGGTTGTCATCGTTTTCTTCCTTCGTCATAGTGCAGGTGGAGTATACGAGCCTTCCGCCCGGCTTTACATAGGAGACTACGGTTTTCAGGATCTGTCGCTGCAGGCTTTGCAGGCTTTCGATCTTTTCCTTCGAAATGTGGTATTTGATATCCGGCTTTCGTCCCATCACGCCTAGTCCGCTGCAGGGAAGATCCGCGATCACGACGTCGGCTTTCCCGATCAGATCCTCCTGACTTTCTCTTGCATCCCAGACTCTGACCTCAAGATTGTCAAGCCTCCATCTGGCTGCGTTTTCCCGGATCCTTTCAGCCTTCTCCTTAGTCAGATCCCCGCAGATGACAGTTCCTCCCCCCAGAGCCTTCAGCACATCCGCCGCATGCAGGCTTTTGCCGCCGGGAGCGGCGCAGACGTCCACCACCAGATCGCCCTTTTTCAGCCCTGCACATTCCACGACCATCATGGAGCCGATATCCTGAAAATACAGATACCCCTGCGCATATCCCGGCAGGTTTTCAATGCCGTTCACGCCCTCCAAAAAGTAAGCGTATGCTAACTTTTCTGACGCTCTTACGGTAATGCCATGCTGCTGCATCTTCGCAAGCAGGTCTCTTTTTCCCTCCTCGCTCATCCGCCTAGACAGGCGCACGCAAAGCGGTCTTTTTTCGGAAAGTGCAGAAAATACCTTTTCGGGATGCTCTGCCTGCTCAGAAGGCAGAGCATCCAGTATCTGATCCACAAGCCATTCGGGAAAAGAATAGGCCACAGCCAGATACCCGGTCCTGTCCTGTTTCGGATCCGGCAAACTGATTTCATCCTTTTTCCGGTCCAGTGAGCGAAGCACACCGTTAACAAAGCCTGACAGACTCTGTAGCCCTCTCTTCTTTGTCAGCTTCACTGCTTCGTTCACGGCCGCCGAGGAGGGGATATCCTCAGCAAACAGGATCTGATAGGCACTCATCCGAAGAAGGGTGCGGATCAATGGTTTCATCTTTCGGGTTTTGGTTTTGGAAACTGCGTCTATACAATAATCGAGACGAATCTGCGTCCTTACACTTCCCTCGCAGATCCGTCTGATAAAATACTTTTGTGTCGGCTCCAGATAGCCATACTTTTTAAGGGCGCCGTCCAGCACCTGATTGCAAAAGCCGCCCTTTTCCCATATTTCCAAAAGGCAGTCTAAAATGATCTGCCTCTGGCTGATGCTACTCTCCTGTGCCAAACCATTCTCCTTTCGAAAGGCTGTGTCCCAGCAGATAATCCCGGCTGGCCATGCGCTTTTTGCCCTCCGGCTGCAGCTCAGTGATCCTCAGGATCCCCTGTCCGCAGACAACGTCAATGCCTTCCCTGGAAACGCCCAGGATCTGTCCCGGCAAAAGGCCTGAAGGATCCTCTGTAATATCTCCCGGCTCCAAAACTCTGCTCTTCCAGATCTTCAGTGTCTTTTCCCCCTGTCTCACAAAAGCACCGGGCCAGGGATCCAGGCCGCGGATGCGGTTAAACAGGCTTCTTGCATCCTTTGAAAAATCCAGTTTTCCGTCTTCTTTTTTCAGCATTTTTACATAGCTGGCCTTCGCATCATCCTGCTTTTGCGGTGTAATCTTCCCATTTTCCAGCAAGGGAATGGTCTTAACCAAAAGCTCAGCTCCGGCCTGCATCAGAGCGTCAAACAGGCTTCCTCCCGTTTCCTCATCCGAGATCGGATACTCACATGTGGTCAGGATATCTCCCGTATCCAGGCCTTCTGCCATCTGCATGATGGTCACGCCGCTTACGCTCTCTCCATCCAGGATTGCCTGCTGGATCGGGGCGGCTCCCCTGTATTTGGGAAGCAGCGATGCATGGACATTGATGCACCCAAGCCTGGGCATTTCAAGCACCTCTTTGGGCAGGATCTGACCGAAAGCCGCTACCACAAACAGATCGGCACCAATGCCTCTTAAATTCTCCAGGGCCTGCTGATCCTGTCTGATCTTTTCCGGCTGAAGTACAGGGGTATCGTGGGCGCTTGCCAGCACCTTTACCGGTGAAGGAACCAGTTCTTTTTTCCGTCCCTTGGGCCGGTCCGGCTGGGTCACCACAACCGGGATCTCATATCCTGCATCATACAGGGCCTGTAAACACCCACGGGCAAAATCCGGGGTTCCCATAAATACGATCTTCATGTTTTTATTGCTCATCGTCATTTGTTTCTTCGTCTTCCTCGTCCTCGATCTCTTCGAAGTCCTCGCCTACGTTCTTCAGCTCCCCTTCTACCAGCTCTGTATAAAGGTGGCCGTCCAGATGATCGATCTCATGACAGAAGGCTCTTGCCAAAAGTTCCTCGCCCTCAATCTCAAAGGGTTCCATGTTCTCGTTATAGGCCCTAACCTTCGCATAGTTGGGACGGGTAACGATACCGCATTTTCCGGGAACGGAAAGGCATCCCTCCTGCCCCGTCTGCTCTCCGTCGGTTGCAATGATCTCGGGGTTGATAAGGACGATGGGGCTGTCCTGCTCGGGGCTGCAATCTACAACCACGATGCGCTTCAGGATTCCCACCTGGGGTGCCGCCAGTCCTACGCCGGAAGCATCATACATGGTATCCAGCATGTCGTCGATCAAAACGCGAAGTCTGGGGGTAACGTCCTTTACCTCCTTACAGGGTTTATTCAGGATCGGATCTCCGATCTCTCTGATCTTTCTGATTGCCATAGTCTTTTTCCTTTCTTAATACCCCGATATGGGGTCAAAATCAAACAGGATCTGAAATCCCTCGGCGGCTTTTTTCACCTTTTCCACCTTCATTTCCAACAGATCCTTCGCCCGGATCAGCACCTGCATATCAGGGCTTTTCAAATATACCACCTGGCGGTACCGATCCTTGATCCTGCCGATGGATGCCGGGGCAGGTCCCAGTACCTGGGGTCTGTCCTGTTTCTCATAAACCTCTGCCAGTCCCTGGAACAGCCAGTTTGCAAAGGCAATGAGCTTGCCTTCATCCTCTCCCGTCATAAGGACACACAAAAGATGTACCACGGGAGGAAATCCCATCATCTCCCGGTCGGCAATCTCTTCCTCATAGAAGCCTTCATAGTCCTGCTCTGCCGCTCTTTGAATGGCAAAATGCTCCGGCTGGTAGGTCTGAATGATTGCCTCTCCCTCTCTCTCGGCCCGTCCCGCTCTGCCCACTGCCTGGGTCAAAAGCTGAAAGGTCCGCTCCGGTGCCGTAAAGTCCGAGGCAAACAGGGAAAGATCCGCTGCCAGAATTCCCACCAAAGTCACCATGGGAAAATCATGTCCCTTGACGATCATCTGGGTACCGATGAGGATATCCGCCTCCTGAGCCGTAAAGGCTGCAAGGATCTTATCATAATCCTCTTTCTTCTTGGTGGTATCCGCATCCATCCGAAGTACCCGGGAGGCCGGAAACATCTTTGTCACCGCTTCCTCGATCTGCTGGGTCCCTGCTTTAAAGCCGTAGATATAGGGCGAATCACAGGACGGACACCGCTTTACCTTCGGCGTTTCATAGCCGCAGTAATGACAGATCATGCGGTCCTTATGATCCGATAGGGATACGTCGCAGTGGGGACATTTAAGCACCTCTCCGCAGCTTTTACAGGACACAAAGCCTGCGATCCCGCGACGATTTAAGAATAACATAATCTGTTCTTTTCTGGCAAGCCGATCCGCCATTGCTTCCCGAAGGGGCTTGCTGAACATGGAAAAGTTACCCTCTGCTAACTCTTTTCGAAGATCCGCGATCTGCACATCCGGCAGTCTCGCTTCTCCTATCCTTTCCGTTAGTGTATAAAGAAGATAGTCTCCGTTTTTTGCCTTATAGTAGCTGTCAAGGGAAGGCGTCGCAGAGCCCAAAAACAGACCTGCATCCGTTACGCTGCACAGGTACTCCGCCACTTCCTTGGCATGGAATCTGGGCATCTGATCGCTTTTATAGCTGGTTTCATGCTCCTCGTCTATGAGGATGAGTCCCAGGTTTTCAAAGGGTGTAAACAGGGCGCTTCTGGGGCCGATCATGATCTGCACCTCACCCTGCTCCACACGCCGAAGCTGATCGTATTTTTCCCCGGCAGACAATCTGGAGTTCAGGATCGAGATCACATCCCCAAACCGCTGGTAAAACCTGCGCACCGTCTGATAGGTCAGGGCGATCTCCGGGATCAGCACGATGACCTGTTTTCCCCGCTGCAGCATCCCTTCGATGATCTCCATATACACTTCCGTCTTTCCGGAGCCCGTAATGCCATGGAGCAATGCCGTTCTGCGCTCTCCTGCGTCATAGCGCCTGAGATAGTCCGCTACGATCTGCTGCTGGGAGGGAGTTAAGTTCTTTTTCTCTGTCTGCTTTTCCCGAAACCGGATGGGATTGCGAAAGCTCTGATAGCTTTCTACCTTCAAAATCCCCTTTTTCTCCAGGGAGGTAATGGTCTGTGCGGAAACCGCCAGCTGTCCCGTCAGGTAGGAATGACTGATCCCCGCACCTCCCATGAGGGCCGAAAACAGCCGCACCTTTCCGCTTTGTCCCTTGAGCACAGCCTCCCGCCGAAGGAGGGCTGCTTCTTCATCGGAAATTGCCAGGGACACCTCGCGGTAGATGACATCCTTTACCTTTTTCTTCACCGGGAGTACGGTTTTCAGCGCCGTGATCATGGTGGAGCCGTAGCGGTTTTTCATCCACCAGGCAAGGCCGATGCTGCGGGCCAGTGCAGGCACCTCTCCTTCCTCAATGGCATCGATTTCCTTGATCTTTGCCGGATCGATATCCGCCGAATCACAAAGCTGGGTCACATAGGCCTGCCGCTTCGTATTCCCTTTTCCGAAGGGGACGCTTACGCACTGTCCCACCCTGATGGAATCCCGCATATCCTCCGGGACCCTGTAGGTGAACATCCGATCCACGCTTTCGTGGGAAATGTCAATGATCACCCGGGCGAAGCAATCGTCTCTTTCCTTCATCTGCTATGCAAGCCCCTTTTCCTTCTTGATCTCTTCTATGATCACCCGCTCATCCATGGGATACTTCACCCCTTTGATCTCCTGGTAGTCTTCATGACCCTTTCCGGCCAGAACGATAAGATCTCTGGGCTGGGCGTGATCGATGCAATAACGAATGGCTTCCCGGCGATCGGGAATCTCCACGTATTTTCCTTCTGTTTTGCTGATCCCCGTTTTGATATCCGCAATGATATCCATGGGATCTTCATTTCTCGGATTGTCTGAGGTGATCACCGTCAGATCCGCCAGCTCGCCGCTGACCTCTCCCATCTGGAACCGTCTGTCCTTGGCCCTGTTTCCGCCGCAGCCAAAGAGACATACCAACCGTCCGGGATGGTATTCCTTCAGGGTTTCCAGAAGGCTTCGAAGGGACATGGCGTTGTGAGCATAGTCAATGAGCAGTGTGTAGTGATCCTCAATGGGAACCATTTCAATCCTGCCCTTCACCTTTGCCGCTGCAATGGCCTGTGCCATCACCTCCTGCTCTACGCCGAAGTGATCACAGATGGCAATGGCGCAAAGAGCGTTATAGACGGAAAACCGTCCGGGGGTGTGTAAAGACAGCTTGGCCTTGACAAGGCCCTCTGTCTGAAACTCGATACCGAGAAAGCCCTTGCCCTCAATGAGCTGCAGATCCTTTGCCCGGTAATCCGCTCCTTCGGAAAAACCGAAGGTCTTAAGGCTGCAGGTATGATCCTTTGTAACCTCCTGCCAGTTTTCATCATCACAGTTTACGATGCCAACCTTACACTGCCGAAACAGAAGGCTCTTGCAATAGCGGTATTCCTCGAAATCCTTATGCTCTGCTTTGCCGATATGATCGGGAGACAGGTTGGTAAAAATCCCGTAGTCAAACAAAAAGCCCCTGGTCCGATGCAGCTTTAAGGCCTGGGAGGAAACCTCCATTACCACCGTATCGCAGCCTTCCTTTCGCATTCTGTCAAAGTACTGCTGCACCAGATAGGATTCCGGGGTAGTATGGTCCGCGTGGATATGCTCCTTGCCGATGATGATCTCAATGGTACCGATGAGCCCCACCTTTTTGCCTGCCTTTTCCAGAATGGATCGAACCAGATAGGTGGTAGTGGTCTTTCCCTTGGTTCCGGTGATGCCGATGATGGTCATATCCTCTGCCGGATAGGAAAACCAGGAAGCCGAAACCTCTGCAAGGCCGATGCGGGTATCCTGCATCAAAATGATGCTAAGCTTCGGATTTGCCGCAAGCTCCGGATATTCCTCCCGGATATCGCGTTGTACCAAAAGGGCGGCTGCACCTTTTTCTGCCACCTGGGTAGCAAAGCTGTGTCCGTCGGAGTTTTCTCCCACCACGCACACAAAGAGCCTTCCTTCCTGCTCCTTGCGGGAATCATATTCAACCCCGGTTATGGGTGTATCCAAATCCCCCTGTAACAATGTATAGTCCGATCGTTCCAAAAGTTGTCTGATTGTCTTCATAGGATCCTCCAGTCTTTCTCTGCCGTCAGCCCTCAGCCACGGCCCAGTCTTCGATCACAACCTGCAGGGTTTTCTGCCCCATATATTCATTGACCTGGGGCCGATATAAAATATGCAGCCTGCCGGTTTTTTCTGTATCCTCCGCAAACTGTCCCGCGTTTTGAAAGCAAATGGCACTGATCTTCATTCCGCTCTCATCCACCAGGGTGCATTTTGCCACATTCTGATCCTTCCCCATGATCCTGACGGGGGAAGC
>JAEEGL012712364.1_pt1 | contig 11280 bp, 5 predicted proteins | sample 9134231 | NCBI WGS metagenome assembly JAEEGL01 (sample SAMN16246548, study PRJNA631951) | gut metagenome | biome: gut microbiome; feature: rumen; material: fiber-attached | host: Bos | place: Iran: Karaj | collected 2018-10
TAAAGTTACCTCATTATTATGAAAAGCTTCCTGATTGTTAGGCAAAGCTGTTTTATCCCACATACCAAGTTCTCGCAGATCATGTAGCATTTCGTCTGCATTCGCGTAACGGTCTTCTGGATCAAAGGAGCATGCCTTTAGTACAATCCGCTTCAGTTCATCGCTTCCATTAGCGGGAGCCGGTATCGCTTCCCCCAAAAAGCGACGTGTCTTCGCTCTTTCATCATCGTTTGAAGTCGGCACCTTCGGCGGTAGAGGCAGAAAAGGTGCGCGGTGTTCATTCAGCAACCAGTAGAGCACCAATCCCAAAGAGTAAATATCCGCTTTAGCTCCATATGGCTGATTGTTGAACACCTCTGGTGCCATATATTTGTAGGTTCCGGTTTTAGTACCGCTTGTCGTTTTTTCTGTTGTCTTAGCTACTCCAAAATCTCCCAGTTTATAGGTTCCATCTGGCGCAACAAATATGTTTTGCGGTTTTATGTCTCTATGAATAAGGTTCTTTTTCTCGCAGAAAGAAAGAGCATTGCAAATATCTGTGCCTAATTTAATAACCTGTTGTTCTGTAGTTATCTTTTCCAGGCACCTGGGAAGTGCAGTAAGCAGCTCCATCTTGATGAAAATATCCCAGCCAATACCGTCGTCATGTTGTATGTATTTCACATCATCGCTATATACGATATTAGCACAGCCTTTCATATCAGCCATTAGTGAATACTCGCGAACGATATCCTGTAGATATCCTTTGAAACGAGTAGTAATGCTCTCCTCGTCAAGTCCATCACTCATCAAGTCTTCAATATCGGTCTCGCTTTGCGGTATACTGATAACCTTTAGAGCTGCTTTTTCTTTATGTCCGAATACTTCCCGTTCGATTTCATAGACAGCGCCGTAGCTTCCTCGCCCAATCAAACGCACAGTTTTCCAACCCGGCCAAACAGCTATTTCATCAATATTATACATAAATCTCCTACTCCCTTTTCTGTCCACATCGAGCTAAATGTATTTCTCGACCTTGCAGTTTTTCATCCTTATCAGAAGAATAAATCCCAAGCACTTTATCCTGCTCGATCATTGTGAAAGCTGCTTGAGGTGTTTTCTGTTACTATTCTGTGGAAAAACCTCCATATTTCATTCTTCATGTCATCTGATAGTGCCTCTTCCGCTTCACAGCACTCATCATCGAAACTATGTTGATTGTGGAGCGCAGGGCGAATACTTTTCAGCCCCGCGCTCCAATACAAAACCCATTTTACTTGGCAGTTAACGTTACGACATCACTGTAGACGAAGCCGTTTTCGTTTGTTACTTTGCAGATATACTGGTGCCCATCATATTTTGCATCAAGGTATCTATAAACCAGCGTTGGGCTAGTAGCAGTTGAAACTGAACATTCTTTCCACTCGTCATATTCGTTTGAGCGCCAATACCATTGATATTCCTCTGCATCCTCCGCTATTATCGAAAACTGCACAACTCCTGCCTCCGTCATTGCAGACACCGGCTGTTTCGTAATATAAGGTTTTCCGTCGTTTGGTTTATTTGCTTTTGTAAAGAAGTCGTCAATTCTGATATTGTAATTATCTAATGCCGCTTGAAGCTCATTTTCATTTGATGCGGATTTGATATCCTTTCCAATTCCAATTAAGATATCCCACCAAGCATCCTCTATTTCGCTTTGAGCCTTCGCATATACGCTCTGTTGAATCAGTGCGGATGCAGCAGCACTCGCTTGCACTGATTCTGACGTCTGCACCGCCAGATTCGTTGGAACAGAGAGAAGTGATTCCCACCGCTCGGTCTGTGCCTTTTCACAGGTGAGGAACTGTGCCAGGAGATGAAGTGCCGTATTTTTTTGCTCATCATTCTGGTCTTTCACACCAAGCAGTGAGTATTCCATCAAGGACCAAAGATGGTATTCCGTTCCATCCACAGTAAATGCAGGCAGATCAGCAATACCGAAGTTATTGCCTAGCATACTTTTTGCATTTTCGTTCTCCGAATAAGTGGAAACAACAACTACAGCCTCTTTGGCAAACTCCCTAATATCGGATGAACTGCAATGCATTGGAGAATTGACGAGCTTTTTTATTCCCTTTACAGCTATGAGACCTTCGGGGCTATTAAATGTATCATCAATTGAAGTATACTTCCCTTTTTCGTTTGTGTTCCACTCAAAAATGCAGCCAGTTGCCATAAACCAAGAAGGAATGAAGCGGCCAGATGTCTCGGCTTCACATGCCAAGTATTTTCCCTTTGCTTCCGTATCGGCAATCAGTTTCTCCAAGCTATCCAAATCTCTCTCTGGAATAACAGAATTGTCGTAATACATACAATAGCCGTTATCAATGGAAACTGGATAAGCATACAGCATTCCATTAATAGTAACTGCATCAACCGCACTTGAGCAGTTAGTCGATGATACGAGTTCAGTAGCCTGCGGATCTAGTTTTGCCAAAATCCCAGCCCTAACCAAACGGTTGAGGTGATCTTGAGAGAACAAGAAAATATCTGCACTATTCTCTGCATCAAGTATCATACTGTTAGCTGTAATGTTTTTTGGAACGGGTTCGATCGTGGCTTGTATGCAAATGCCTTTTTCGTTGGTTTTGTTAAAATCCAAAATCTGTTGTTCAGTTAGTTCGGTCAGAGCTTCGGGCACCCAAACAACTATGTAATACTTTGCAGCTGTTTCTTGATCATTGTTGTTATCTTGCGTCGTTTGTGTCTGCACATGACTATTAGTTGTATTCGAGCCATTGTGTTTGCTTCCCAGGACAACAGCAACCACAAGAAGACTTATTGCGACAATCGACGCCACCGCTATTAAAATGGTTTTCTTTGTTTTCCTTTTTGCAGCCTCAACTTCAACATTTTTATTGTCAATTACTTTGTCTTCTGTCGGAGCGTTTTCTCGAACTTTTTTCACTGGCTGAGAATTCAACGGTGTTTCCTTGTTTGCGCGGAAAAAGCCGACTGTTTCTTCCTGATCATACTTTTCAGCCTCAGTTTTTTTCTTGTATGATTCAATTTTGTTAACTTGATCTACGAAACCAACCGTTTCTTCACGATCCATGCCTTCATACTTTTGCTGAGGAACAAATACACCGGCATAACTGTAATCTGCATTGCTTATTGCTTGTAAGTCTTTGAGCATTTCGGAAGCGTTATTATATCGGTTTTCTTGATCATATTCACAAGCCTTCCTAACGATACGCTTCAGCTCATCACTTCCGTGAAGTGGATTTGGAATCGGTTCACCTGCAAAGCGTCGCGCTCTCGCGATTTCCTCCTCACTGGCAGTCGGAGTTTTCGGTGGTAAGGGCAAAAACGGTGTGCGGCGTTCGTTCAGCATCCAATACAACACCAATCCGAGGGAATAGATGTCCGCTTTTACGCCATAGGGCTGATTGTTGTATACCTCTGGTGACATATACTTATATGTTCCCGTCTTTGTTCCGCTGGCTGTTCGCTCTGAAGTTTTTGCAATGCCGAAGTCTCCAAGTTTACAGGTTCCATCTGCAGCAACATAAATATTCTGTGGCTTAATGTCTCTGTGAAGCAAGTTTTTCTTCTCGCAAAAAGCCAGTGCATTGCAAATATCCAGTGCGACCTTGATAACCTGCCATTCTGGAATAGTATCTTTCAACGCCTTAGGAAGGGGTGTCAGTAATTCCATCTTAATAAAAACATCCCACCCGATCCCATTATCATGTTGAACATACTTCACATCATCGCTGTATACGATATTTGCACAGCCTTTCATATCAGCCATTGTGGAGTATTCTCGAACAATGTCCTGCAGACACTCTTCAAAATGAGACGTGATGCTATCTTCGTCATAGCCATCGTTTCGAAGTTCCTCAATATCAATTTCACTTTGCGGTATTGACACAACTTTCATTGCCGCTTTTTCCACATGTCCGAAGACTTCTCGCTCTATTTCATAAACAGCCCCAAAGTTCCCTCTCCCGATCATCCTTACCGTTTTCCAACCGTGCCAAACCGCACCTGCATCAATAGCGTTCATTGCATTCATCCCCTTGTTCTTTATCTGCGTAACGATATATAATTCGTGTCTCAATCTTACGACTTTGACTGCCGCTCACAGTGTCAAAGCCCCAATCGCTCCATTCTCCCCAATTGCAATACTCATATACGACAGTTCTTTTCTGTTCCCCAGATCTGTAAAGAATTCGTGAATCAACTTCTCTCACAGTAGTCGCGACAATACGATTATCATCCCAGTCGGAGTATACTTTTCTGATCATAACCGTCGCTGAGCAACTCGTCGATATCTCGTTTGTTCTCCGGAATCGAAATGACTTTCAGCGCAGCCTTTTCTTCTCGTTCAAACATCTCTCCATCTCATATACTGCTCCAAAGCTTCCGCGCCCAATTAGGCGTACCGTCTCCCATCCCGGTCGCAAACACGTCATATTCGAGCTTTGCATTTTTCGCTCCTCTATGCAGAATGCATTCGACATCATTTCAGATTTTTGGCATTGATCCACGCAGCACAACCGATGTCATCAAGTATTACGCAACATCTACTCCCGCTTTTTGCAATAATAGTCACTTTATCGCCCTTGTTGAATACATAGTAAAAACCGCTTGTATTTGCTGTTGGACTTGTAAAGCCATACACCACATTCCCATTTTCCGTAGTGATAACTGCCTTCCGGTATTCCGAATAGTACTGATTCTTCTGAGGATACTCAATATGTGAATAAACAGCCTGCAAATCTCTTTCACTAGGTTTTCCTGAAGAATTTGGTATTACCGGGTCAGTGACCAAGTAATTGTAATTGACCCACATTGTTCTCTGAAGATCCGGGAAATAAACGAAGGAAAAACCCTTATACTCTGAAAACGCAGTTCCTTGTAGCCCATTATCCACAACAAATGATGGCGAATCCGTGTTGTTTGGATCTAGAAAACCGTAAATAGCCTGTCCCTTTGGAGTTCTAACATAAACATTCACATGTTCTGATAAATCTTGTTCAACTGGGAGAAAGTACACACTTCCGTTCCATCCCATTTTTCCTTCGTCTGATATGAAAAACGAGTACGGTCCATTCGATGCTACTATCCAACCTTGTTTTTGAATGCTGACCACGCAAAGATTTCCGTTACGATTATTTGTATCGTTCGTCGGTATAGGCATCAAGTAAATCCTACCAGAGCTTTTCCCGTTGTTCACCTCCGCCCGATAGGGTCTTTGGAAATATTCCTTAGAGCTGGGAATTCGTAATTTCACGTTTTTATCTGATTTAGTTACATATTTCCCACTATCAATCAGGTTTTTCAGCTCTTCCAACGTTGGCGGAACTGTTTTTTTTGCAGGATATCCGCTGGTCTTTCCGCACGTTGAACAGGTCTTTGGTTTTGTATATGTGGCTTTTTCCCAAACATGTCCGGTTTTCTTGATTTGTACCTCTTTTGTCTGAGTTTTGAAAGCCGAATTACTAAATGTCGCACTATATGTCCGTTTCCCGTCTTTTTCGCATTTGGGGGCAACAGATACTTTGCTCGTAGTATTAACGGTTTCTTCTTCTACATGGGAGGAGTCGTTTTTACATATTCGCTTCGCTGAAACAGTCTTATTATCTTCAGACCATTTATAGCTGACCTCGCCCCAATCATGCCCGGTTTTTTTGATGCTTACAACAGCTTTCTGAGTTTGAAATGCTGAATTAAGAAAAGACACCGTGTAGCTGCGTTCTCCATTCTTTTCACATGTCGCATTTATAGTTATTTTGCTGGTGGAATAGCCGGTTTCTTCTTCAACATGGCTCGAATCATTCTCACAGATTCTTCTTGCTGTTGCAGTTTTATAGTCGCTCGACCATTTATAGGTTGGATTCCCCCAATTATGCCCTGTTTTCTGAATAATCTCAGTTTTTTCTTGGCTGTTGAATCCTTTGTTCGCAAATGAGGCAATAAACGTTCGCAGCCCGTCTTCCTCACATGTTGGCGGAACAGTTATTCTGCTCACGACACTGACGGACTCTTCTTCAACATGTCGTGGGTCATTCTCGCAGACTCGTCTGGCGGTAACTGTTCTGAAATCAGCTGACCACGAATATGAAGGTTGCCCCCATGAATGGCCTTTAATTGATTCTTTTTTCTCTTTGCCGCATATTTTACACACAGCCGGCTCGGTGCATGTTGGTTGGTCCCACACATGAATTGTGAAAAACGCAACGGCAGCAAGAACGAGGAAAACTACAGCGCTCAAAAGAATACCCCGAATTATATGTTTATCTTTGTCGGGTTCATTCTTTATATTCTCTTTTTCTTCAACTGAAGTGTCAGATTTCTTATTGTCTGGTTTCTCTATCTCCGGAGGCGGTTCTATTGCTTTTTTCTTTTCCCTATTACCAAACAGAGAGGGCGTCAGATCTCCAGGATCCTGTAGTAATGCGAGCTCGTCATTTACCCCGCCATTCTTTTGAATCTCTGTCTCTGGTTTCGTCACACTTTCTAGCTTTTCCAATTCCCGAAGCATTTCTTCAGCGTTTTGAAAGCGTTCTTCAGGGTTAAATGAACATGCTTTTAGAACAATCCGTTTTAATTCTTTGCTTCCATTAGGAGGGTCTGGAAGCGGCTCTCCTCCAAAGCGACGATTTTTAGCTTCATCCTCTGTTTTCTCCGCGGTTTTTTCCTTTAGTGATGGCATGAAAGGAAGTGTATAATTATTCAGCAGCCAATACAAAACCATCCCCAATGAATACTGATCTGCTTTAGCTCCATAGCGTTCCCCATTGTATACTTCCGGAGCCATATAGCGACCTGGCCCAATAACAGTGGAAACGCTGTCTGTTCCGACAATCTTTTTTGAAATGCCAAAATCGCCCAATTTGTAAGTACCATCTTTTGATACGAATATATTCTGAGGCTTAACATCCCGATGTACAATTCCCGCTTTGCCGCACATGGCAAGCGCGCGACAAATATCAATGCCGATTTTGATTGCTTGTGTTTCACTGTTTTCTTTTAACGCCTTGAGCAGCGGCGTCAAAAGTTCCATCTTTATATATACATCCCACCCGAAACCGTCATCATGTCGAACAGAACGAATATCGTCACAGTAGACAACGTTTACAACGCCTTTCATCTGTGCCATTGCCGTATATTCTTGTTCGATTTCTTCTTTGACCACTTCAAAATGAGCCCTTATACTTTGATCATCAAGCCCTTTTATCCGTAGTTCTTCAATTTCATCTGCATTTTGGGGGATAGAAATGACCTTAACAGCTGCTTTCTCAACAATCGTGCCACGGTCGCGTTCTATCTCATATACTCTCCCGAATCCACCTTGTCCCAGCAAACAAACTGTTTCCCATCCGGGCCAAACAACCTTGACTTCTTCATCCATATTTTGTATCTCCATCTTTTCTCAATGGGCCATTATGTTTGAGCGTTCAAACACATTAGTTTTCCTATTCTGTAAGAGACACAGCAAACTAAAGACTTCCTGAACGTATCAAGCTGACGCAATCTCGTCTATTCCTATTTCAACCGTATTCTTTTAGTTTACTTGTCTACACAGCAGAATCGTCTTTCAAAACAGCATAAAAAGTCTTTCCTTTTTGCATAGTTGTCTTGACACTTTTCTGCTTCAGAATTGAAATCAGCTAATAGTATCTGCAGCCTCGCCGATCACAGTGGTCGTGTCGGCATCGAAGCCGGTAAAGAACCTATCCTGCTCGTGCCAGTCGTGTGTAACGCCGCTGAACGCTTCCACTGTGTAGTCTTCCCTCTGCTCGCGCTTGGTGCCTTTGAAGGAGCTGCTGAGAACCTCGTTGGCAGCATCAATGTTGATCTGTGGATAGGGTGCATTGTCACGGAGGCGAAGGCTTTGACGTTAGTACCGTCGATGACAGCGTCAAACTCGCTGTACGTTTTCACAACACCTTCGGTGTCGGCGATTGCAGCCATGTAATAGGTGACAGAAGAGTTCGCTATCTAAGTGCTGTCAGATTGGTAGGTCTTTCTCTGCTCTTTAATACATGCTTTGACAATGGCTTGCCGGAAGTAGCTGATGGAAATAGAGTAAGCGGCACTCACGGTTTCTTCGGTGACGCGACAGGCTTCGCCCTGCGTGTTGTTTTGCATGAAACCATCCAAATTCAGGCTGATGCCCATGCTCAGCTTGTACTCCGCAGCTGTATAAAGCTCCCCGCAAGGTTCTTTTCAAATGTTTAGTCGATAGCAGACACAGTTCAACACATACCGCTCCCAGTTATATGTAATCGGTTTCTGCTGACATCAACTCAAAAAGATAATAAGCCGCAGAGGAACGATAGGATTGGTTTAAATGTCTCCGGTCCACTCCGACCACCGTCGGGCTTTCCTGAAGGAAGAAATCCCAATTAATCCTTTACCAGCGCTGACTCCGTAGTAAGGTTAATCTATCGGGACAAAATATACGCTTCCGTTCCACCCCATTTGACCATCGTCTGACACGAAAAACGAGAATTCCCCACTAACTGCAACTACCCAGCCTTGTTCATGAATATTTATAACGCTGAGATTACCATAGTAATTGTTTATATCATTAGTCGGAACCGGTATCAGATATATCCTTCCTGTACTTTTCCCGTTATAGATTTCCGCTCTAAATGGTCTGCTGAGATAGTTCGTGGAGTCGGGAAGTTGTAACTCAACATTTTTATCAGATTTCACCGGGTATTTCCCAGAGTTCTTCAGTTCTTTGATGTCATCCAGCGTAGGATAAACTGATGCAGTTTGTGAAGCATCGCTGCTGCTCGATTCTGACTTCGGTGGCTCACTGCTGCTCGATTCTGACTTTGTTGGTTCACTGCTGCTCGATTCTGACTTCGGCGGATCGCTACTGATCGATGGTGCCGCGCTGTTCGTCGTAGATTGTGATTCATTGCTATTGCGTAAGTCTTCCGAACTTTGTGAGGGTGAATGCGTCGAATTGTTCAAGTTTGAAGCGTTCTGCTGCGATGAATCGAGATGAGAGTTATTGCTTGCTACACCACTATTGTTATTCTGCCCTTTAGGCAGCAAGACGAAGAGTAGTATCAATGCCAGAGCCAACGCGCCGCCAATGATTCCGTATTGCTTTCTTTTTTTGTTGTTGTCGTCCGTTTGCTTAGTTATTCTTTCTGTATTCTCTTGAGACTTTTGGACATCAAACGCGACATTTTCCTGTTTTTGGAAATTCTGGTGATTCCAAGTACCTGTTGTGTCAGCCTTCTCCGTCTCTTCTTTGCTTTGTTTCACTTTTGTTGAGAGATTGGCTTTCTTGCTGAACACCCCAACTGTTCCGCTATCTGTGCTTTCAAAATATGGATTCTGAGATTTTGCAGATATTTTTCCAAAGGCCCCGACAGTATCATCTTCCTCTGTGTCTTGAAGCTGTTTGTCAAAAGCTTCATTCAGGCCAAAGGCACGTACTGGATTACCCAGGCCTTCAAGATCCTTAAGCATCTCTTCAGCTGTATGGTAGCGTTCATCCTGATTAAAAGCGCAGGCCTTTAGCACAATCCGTTTAAGCTCTTTACTGCCATGGGCAGGATCTGGAATTGGTTCCCCATTGAATCGGCGAAGACGCGATTGCTCCTCCATACCAGCGCTCAGCTTTGCCGGAGGCAGTGGCATAAACGGCATTCTCCGCTCGTTTAAAAGCCAATAAAGTACTAAGCCCAGCGAGTAGATATCTGCAGCAGCACCATATGGCTGATTATTATAGACTTCCGGAGCCATGTACTTGTAAGTTCCAATTTTGGTTCCGCCGCTGGTTTTCTCTACCGTTTTGGCTATTCCAAAATCACCCAGCTTATAATCTCCCAAGGGGGAAACAAAAATGTTTTGCGGCTTGATATCACGATGAATGATATCAAACTGTCGGCATTGCACCAAAGCGCGGCAAAGGTCTTTTCCGATCTTAACAACGTGCTCCTCATCGACATCGGAAGAAACCGCAGATATCAGCGGAGTCAGCAGCTCCATTTTGATATAGATATCCCATCCGAATCCGTCGTCATGCTGCACATAGCGCACATCATCGCAGTTCACTACATTTGCACTGCCATTCAGCTTTCGCATAAGAGTGTACTCGGCCACGATGTTTTTCAAATGGCTTTGGAATGTGCTTGTGATGCTCTCATCATCATATCCGTCGCTGTACATCTCACTGATATCGCTGTCACTTTGCGGGATTGAAATAACCTTTAGCGCAGCTTTTTCTTTTTCACCGAGCACATCCCGCTCAATCTCATAGACAGCTCCAAAACTGCCGCGCCCAATCAGGCGCACGGTCTCCCAGCCCGGCCATATGGCTTTATTATCTATACTCGACATTTTTATCACCTTTTCTTCGTCGTTTTAGATCAGCACAGCGAACGTCTGCAGTTCACCCTCGCACGCTCCGCTCTCTTTTGCTTTATCAAGTGTCCACTCACTTTACTCTGACCAATTGTAAGCATTTGCTTCAGCACCAGAAATAACAGGTGGCAACATCTGTCTCTACATCTTGGCCGCCCTTGGTATTGTTGGCGCAGCAGTATAATCTAGCCGACATAAAAGCAGTTATATCTCCAGAATATCCTTATTCCGGATAATGCTTGATCTTCATATCTGTACAACGTTTTGATTTATAATTCTCTCGTAATTCTCTCGTTGATGAGTTTGTCTGCGCAATATTACTCCATGAAAATCAACTTCTAAAAGCTCCATGATAGTACATTTTCATTTACTTTAGATCTCTTCACTCTTAGGTATAGAATTCAGTTTGAATACCGGCCAGTTTTCAGAACCTCTCGCGTCAGGATTCATATATTGATGAAAGCAACCAGAGAGATGTAGTCATACCCTTCCTAAACATTCATTCCAGTCTCTAGCAAATCATAAAATTCGGCATACGACGACTGAAATATTGTCCTTTCCGCCCTTCTCGAGTGCAGCATCAACCAGGTTTTGAACACATTCTGCAGTACTTAATGGCCTAGACAGGATTTCGTCAATTTCCAGGTTTGTCAGCATATCTGTCAATCCGTCACTGCATAGGAGATACTGATCCCCATGCTCCAATTCGCCCTTAGCAATATAGGGCTCAATTAAAAACATCTCTTGATCTATTCCTAAATGTTGGGTAAGCGGTGTTTTTTTCTTTCCTTCCCGTTTCTCAACATGGTCTTCCGATAATTGCAAAAACTCTCCGTTTCTAAGCCTGTAAGCCCGACTGTCACCAAGGTTGCAGACATAAACATAATCATGAGAAAAATAAAGTGCAACCATTGTGGA
>JAEEGL013474180.1_pt1 | contig 11280 bp, 8 predicted proteins | sample 9134231 | NCBI WGS metagenome assembly JAEEGL01 (sample SAMN16246548, study PRJNA631951) | gut metagenome | biome: gut microbiome; feature: rumen; material: fiber-attached | host: Bos | place: Iran: Karaj | collected 2018-10
CTTCCAAAAAATGGGGAGGTGCTACCGTCTATTGGCAGATTGACAAGGATGGTCTTGTCCATGCAGGTAAGGTTATGGCCTACAATCCAAATGACGGACACCGCATCAAGGAACCACAGCCGCAGGTCAGCTGGGTGCATTCAGAATTAAAACTACCTGATTTCAATCTGAAGCAATGCCTGTTTGGTGAGCATTTGCTTACCAAATCATCTTCCACAATCATGTTGGTGGAGAGCGAGAAGACCTGTCTGATAGCATCCCACTTCATGCCAGACTTTCTCTGGCTGGCAACGGGAGGGAAGAACGGATGTTTCAATGAAGATGCCATGCAAGTGCTTTGTGGCAGGGATGTAATTCTCATGCCAGATCTTGGAGCTATAGAGAAATGGATCGAAAAATCGAGAATCCTCAAACCCATCTGCAAGAGTGTAGCAATCTCTGACGTGTTGGAGCAGACGGCGACCGACGAACAGCGTGAGGCGGGTCTAGACATCTCAGATTTCCTCCTTATGCAGGAGACCAAGCAGATGGTTTTAGCCCGAATGATCGAACGAAATCCTGCCCTTCAGCAGCTCATCGAGGACTTTGACCTTGAACTTCTCGAGGATGATTCATGAGGATAATTTAGGACCAACAGGGCATCCCTTGACGAGTATTTTTGCCCTCATCTGCCTGAGCTTGCTCCCCGTAGGAACTCCTTCAGGAGAGGCAGTCTAAAGTGTTAACGAAAGTTAACTCTTATTAGGCTAAGAGTTTTTATAAACTCCCTTCCCTTTGCTCGATTTTATATCCCTTTGTTCGGTGGAGCAAGCTCCCCCTTGGATGATAGTAGTCCTTATCACCGATAGAACCAAAAACCATCAAAATGGTCCGGTTCCTATGATTATCGCCTTGACAAAAGTGAGGCGCTCGTTGTGGGAAACATAGCTTTATTATTTGTAAAGGAGCGAACTAAACCGCCATTTTCCTCTCAAAAAGTGGTCGTGAGGGCAATTAAGTGAACTCTTTTGCTAATTTAAGGTGTATTCTACACCGTTTCTCGCTGAAAATGATTACCTTTGCAACATAACATAATGATATAACGATGGACAAAGACATCAATCGTCTGAAAGTCGTACGTGCATAGAAATAGATGTAAGAGTCCGTATAATTATCTAATCAAATTATTATATAGATGACACAATACAACTATAATAGTCTTATTGTGAAAGCAGCATACGATAATCTCTATTCTGCTTTTATGAGACGTGACCGAAAGGCCATCGAATATAATTGTAACTATTGCGAGAAACTAGGGATAGACCAATTTCATGAAAAAGCAAATAAGGAGGCAGAGTGCATGTACTCATCTATGGGGGTAAGGACTATTTCTATGCTATGTTCCTTAGAAGACTTGTCAGATGATGTTTTGATGGTTTATGCTCAGGCTTGCATGAATGTTCTATTTAACGAACAGTTACATGGTATCATGTATAATTGCCAATATGCCTATCAAACACTTGTGCAGCCTAAGCAATATAAAGAAAATGATGTTTTGTATTCACAAAACAACAACCGATTAACTGTTGGGGATCTCCTAAAAGTACTCAAATATGCGATTTCTATTGCAGAGATTATCAAACCGGATGATAAAAGGTTTTCTAATGCAAGTGCATCCATATTAGCACTTCAATCATTATACCACCTGCTTAACAACAGTTCAAAAACAGAGTTGACGAACCATACACTTCATGTTGCAACAGATTTTCTTGCATCAAACGTGAAGAATGCTCTTACTGATATAAATGAGAAGCGAAATGTTGCCGTTTCTACTTTAATGGTGAATTTGGCAATAGACTTCTTAGTTAGAGATTAACGATGGATAAACAGAAGACAATGAATAATTATGGCTAAAACTAAAGAAGAAATAAAAGAATTGCTAGCAACTCCATTATTTGTTGAGGGACTGAAAAGCAAATATATATCAATCATAAACAAGAATGATGATATTTGTATTAAATATCATTGCAAAAACGAGCCTAATCCTAGAAAGCTAGAGCATCCAGAAGAATTTGTTCAGGCAACTGCATTCTTGAGGTTGATAATTGAATATAATTATTCGCCTCTAAACATCTCAGTGAATGAATCTGTACAAGTAGGCTCTTCTCTTAAAGAACCTGATATTATTGTATATAATCAGAATAACAAAAGAATTCTGATAGTCGTTGAGTGCAAGGAAGAAGAAATAAATGAGCGTCAATTTCAAGTTGCTATTGATCAAGCATATAGTTATGCTCATGCTCTTGCTGCTCAATACGTTTGGGTAACATCAAAGATTAGGGATGAATATTTTGAGATTGCAGAGAAGTTTCCAGTTGAAAGGATCAGTATCTCTGATATTCCAAAGAAAGATGGTAAAGTTGAACGATTCAAGTACGTTAAAGGAGGAAAAGAGCCGCAGCCTGGAACAAAAGCAGATTTAATACAAAAGTTTAAATCGGCACATGATGCATTATGGGGCGGCGGTGCACTTGCACCAACAACGGCGTTTGATGAATTGGACAAACTAATCTTCTGCAAAATATGGGATGAAAAGTGGAAGGACAATGCTCGAGAAACGAAAGGAGAGCCGTTTGCTTTCCAGATTATATCCTATCCGGAAGACCAAAATGATAAACAAAATATAAAGGCTAAAACAGAACTTGAAAAACGAGTTCGATTCCTTTACGAACAAGGAAGGAAAAAAGACCCAGAGGTGTTCAAAGATGATATAAAACTCGATAAGCATAAAATCTATACTGTTGTCAAGTACTTACAAGATATTAATTTGTCAAAGACAGATTTAGATTCAAAAGGCTTGGCTTTCCAAAGATTCATGGGAGAATTTTTCCGAGGAGATTTTGGACAGTATTTTACTCCTGCCCCAATCGTTGATTTTATCGTTAAGTCAATCGGTGTGAATAAGAATTGGAAGATTCTTGATACATGTTGTGGTAGTGGAGGATTTTTGTTACACGCTTTAAAGGCCATTAGAGATGAGGCTGATAATCTATATGATGATGAAATCGGTAGTGCATCTTGGAAAGACTATTGGCATGAATTTGCTGAAAAGAATCTCTTTGGAATTGAGATCAACGAGCAGATATCTCGAGTTGCAAAAATGAATATGATTATTCATGATGATGGTCATACAAATATTATTACAAACGATGGTTTGAAAAATGATCGAACTATTGAGATAGAAAACCGTAATCCGAAATTCCAAGATGGTACCTTTGATTTAATCATGACTAATCCGCCTTTTGGCTCATCAGTTAAAGCAGATGAGGTGCCATATTACAAGCAATACGAATTATTTGAAAAAAATCTCGGCATCATAGAGCTAAAAGAACGTATTATTGATGATGATAAAAAAAACAAGTGGCGTACTTCTCAGAATACTGAAGTTCTTTTCTTAGAGCGATGCTATAAGTATTTAAATGAAGAAAACGGGTACTTGGCAATAATAATTCCAGATGGTGTATTGGCAAACGCTACAAGTCAGTATGTTCGTGATTGGTTAGTAGAACATTTTAGATTTTTGGCTGTTGTTTCTTTGCCGCAACTTACCTTTTCACATGTGAAAGCTGGTGTTAAGTCATCAGTACTGTTTTTAAAGAAACACCCAAAAGAATTATCTATTAAATTTGAAAAAACTTTAGCTGATATAAAAGCGATGGTTAAGAAAGAAAAGGGAATGGATAAAAAGCAACGTGCAGAGCGAATTTTAGAGCGTTATAAAGAATCCATCTATAGCTACTCAGAGGACTACGCTGTTATGTTCATTGATGTAGAGAATGTTGGTTATGATGCAACGGGCAAGAGGATTGAAGGCAGTGAATTGCCAGACGTGGCTAAACAGATTCGTAATTTTATCATTCACAATAGATAATATGGTTGTAGAGAAAGTACGTATAAAAGAAATCATTGGGGGCAGATTTGACAATTCATTTGTACTGTATCACCATAAGACTTCAGAATATAAGTATCCTGTTTTTCCTTTAAATAGATTTCTATTAGAAAAACCTCAATATGGATCTGGTGAAGCGGGAATGCCTAGGGATAATATTGATATGCCAAGATATATCAGAATTACAGACATCGATGATAATGGATTCTTAATTGATAGTATTGGCGTAACTGCAAAAAGAATAGAGAAAAAGTACATTCTTAGGAACAACGACATTCTTATCGCACGGAGCGGGAATACCGTTGGGAAGTCTTATATACATAAGTCTGATTCTATTCAAGATATTTGTTTCTTTGCTGGATATTTAATTCGGATTATTGTAGACAGTAATCTTCTTTTGCCAGATTACTTTTTCATATTTACAAAACTTTCTTTTTTTTCTAATTGGGTTAAGGTAACACAAAGAGTGGCAGGCCAACCGAATATTAATGCAGAAGAATACAGTCACTTGCCTATTCCTGTTCCATCTATCGAAATTCAAAAAAACATTGTTAGCGTTTATCAAGATGCCGTAAGGAAGAGGACGGGTATGATAAATGAGGCAAAGCAACTGATAAACAGTATTGATGATTATTTAATAAAAACCCTACAGATAAAAAATGATAGAAAAGTTTCAAAAAGAATAATTCAAAGTAATATATCTTATATAGTTGGAGGCAGAATAGATGTTCAGTTTCATATTAAAAATGAAATGGCATTGGCAAGAATCAGAGGTGTTCCACACAAGCCATTAGGTGATATCGCGATATTCTCTTCGGAAACTTGGGATCAAAAATCCCTCTTTAAAGATGTGTTTCCATATATTGAAATTAATTCAGTCGATATCGTTACTGGTGAGATAAATGACATTGAGTATGTGCCTTTTAACAAAGCCCCAAGTAGGGCTAAAAAAATAGTGAGAAAAAACGATATTTTAATCTCAACAACTAGACCAAATCGCGGCGCAATATGTATTTATGAACATGATGATCTGTCAATCGCTTCAACAGGTTTTGCAATTATTCGTAATACCTATGATGATGTGCTTAAAGAATATCTTTCAATAGTATTAAGATCATCTATTTCTTTAGAGCAAATGGCAATCAGGAGTTCTGGTGGTAATTATCCATCGATAATTGAGTCAGAATTAAAAAAAGTTTTGGTCCCCGTTCCATCGATAGTTGTTCAAAAGGAGATCATTAACACCGTTATTAGAATAAAAACAAAAGCTAAACATTTGCAAGAAGAAGGTGATCGTATATTGGAAGAAACAAAACTCAAAATTGAACAATTAGTATTAGGATAATCATGGCAAAGTTAGAAGGAATTATCTACAAAGCATTTGAGAATTATGTTATTCTTCGAGGGTTTGCACCGATCAAAGATTTGGCTAAAGTATCACATAAGCCAGAATCTTATCAACGTCCTTCAATAGATTCACACAGAGATGATATTATTCATTTCCTTGGAGGAATAAATAATGAGTATCGTTATTTCCCAGAAATAACTTTAGCTTGTAGAGTTGAAAGATATGAGGAGTTAATTAGAAGTATTGGCAGCGCAAATGACGTTGACTGGCAAGACGCTAGGATTGTACCTGGCTTGGTTGTATTAAGTCAAAATTTACCCAAATCAAGTCATCGTGCTCGGCATGCATACCTTGCCAGAAACAATAATAGAGATCTTGTTCGAGTTGATGGCAATCACCGACTAGAGGCATTTGATAATGTTAATGATCCTATATGGTCAACGTTTGATTATAAAGAAATAGGAAAACTTATTGTTCCTTTTACCGTGATTTTCTCAAACGCAGAAGTGGCCTCTAAATTTGAAGCAGGAATATTTCATAATATTAATTTTAAACAAGTTCCATTAAGGTTAGAAGCCAGTCTAAGGATTATTATTGATGTTGACGCTTTTGATGATAAAGAGAACTTGGGGAAAGAATATCCTCTTGCGATAAAACTGATAAGAAGAATAGAAAAATCGGATTTTAGAAGTATCCCATGGCTTCAAAACCATAATGATATAGAGATAGATTATTATAGAACATCTTGTTTGCGTATTGTACAGCTCCTTCAGAATCAAGAAAACGATGTTCAGAAAAAGAAGGGAGAGGCAGAAAAGTTATATGAATCGAATCTTCATGATTTAGAAGCAAAAAAGGTTGAGATCAAGTCAAATGAAGAAACTATAAAGACTTTAAAGGATTTCATAAAACAACAAGAAATAGAGCATCCAGATTATCAAATAAGATTTGAATATCGAGAAGCGAAAGATAAACTAGAGAACGAAACGAACAGGGGAGAAAGACTATTACGCGAATTTGATGAACTTAAGCATTCTTTGTTTTATTACAACTCTGTTATCAATAAATGTGTCAACTACAGTAAATGCATAAAAGATGTAGATTATATTGAAAATACAATTAATCAACTTCAATCAGTTTATAATGATTTTGATGAAAATCAGCGGGGTAATATCGCATTTCTTTGCGCTTTGGTTTATTACGCAATCTTAGATAAAGCTCAATTAAAGTCATTTGTTCAATGGGCAAAGATTAACGGCATAAATCAAATTGTGAATCCAGATGATTTGTCGCCTGATTCATCACAGAACCTAATAGATATGTTTGAACAAATCTATCAGTCTAAAAAGAATGAAGTGTTTGTATCTATGCAATTTGGTGACTCTCAAAGTGAACTTATTTATGAGAAAATTATGCGATCTATTGAAATATTCAATCAAAAGCATAGTAGTATTCACTTGAATTTGCACCCAATTAGAATTGATCGAACTATAGAAAAAGGCGCTTATTCCATCCAAGATAAGATTTTAGAAGCAATTCAAAATTGTAGTTTGATAATTGCCGACTTGAGTAGTAAAAATATTAATGTATATCATGAAATAGGTTATGCTATGGGTATAGCGAAATCAAACAAAATGCTTCCAAATATGATTCTCCTTTATAAAGAGAATTCAGATCATAATAAAGACAAAACGGATGTTGACAAATTCGTTGGTTTTAATCTCCGTAATTTGTCACAATTGCGATTCAAAGACTATGACCAACTTGTAGATGGCTTGGTAAAACGTTTGGAAAAACATTATGGAATATAACTATTTAAAGTAACAGATATTATTATGGAAGTAAGTGCACAAGATATTATAGATTCTGTAGATCTTAATCGTTCAGAAGTGTTTTTACCACTTTATGAATCGGTTGTAAACTCGATCATTAGTCTCGGAAAGGGAGCGCAAGAAGATAAAAAGATAGATGTTTTCATAGAAAGACATCTTGATCAAAATAAACAGTTAAATTTGTTCGGTAAGAATCCTGCGACAATCAAGAATGTTACTATAATTGATAATGGAGAAGGGTTTACTGAAGAAAACTTCACATCCTTCAAGAAGCCTTTCAGCAAGGTTAATAAAAAATATGGCTGTAAAGGAATAGGACGTTTTACCATTCTTGCTCTTTTTGAAAGAATGGATATTGTTAGCATTTATCAAGAAAACGGTCATTGGTGTAGACGCTCATTCTCATTTGATGCCAAACAAGAAATCTATAATGACAGCATTGAGTCCTTAATAGGTGATTGTAAGCCTCAAACTAAGGTGACACTTGTGGAATGTAATAATAAGCAATTAGTGCCATATACGGCTAAAAGCGCAGAAGAGATTGCTAGGGGCATTATGGATCATTGTTTCATTTATTATTTAAGTGGAAGTCTTCCTAAGATATCTGTTAATGAAATGAATGATGATGGGAAACTTGAGTCTTTATCTGTAAACAATTATTTTGAATTGGAGTCAAAAGACAAAGAAAAAGAAGTTTTTATCAGAGAAGAGCCGTTCAAATTGTATGTAGTCAAAACAAATCAAGTCAGCAACCGCAAATACAATTATGTCTCATTATGCGCAAATTCCCGTAAAGTCGGTGGGAAAAAAGAATTAGCCAAATTTGACTCTTTGTATGCGTATCCCATCACAGAAAATGGAAAATCAAAATATATTGACGTGTATGTTGTCTCTCCATATCTTGATGCGCATGTAAACAATCAACGAACTGGCTTTAAGATTCCAGAAAGCAAAAATGATTTTTTTCCATATAGTGATGATCTGGATATATCTATGGAAGAAATTATGAAAGCTGTGGCAAAAGAAGTTGCTGGCTTGTATCAATCATATGCTTTAGAAACCCAAAAACGCAATATCTGTGAAGTAAAGGAATATATTATACAAAGCGCACCTCAATATCGTAGTTTTTTATATAGACAGGATATATTAGAAGCAATGCCACCTAATTTGCCTGATGAAAAGAAGGATGAGTACTTACATAAAATAGCTTATCAAGAAAATCAGAAAGTCGAAGAAAAAATCGAACGATTCATTAATCAAAAAGAGGTTACAGATTCTGCAATCAACGACATCGTGACATCTATTAAAGAGAAGACTGGATACAATTCAGACAAATTAGCAGAATATGTTTTCCGACGCAAAGCCATTATACGGCTTTTCGAAAAAATGTTAGATCAAAACGAGAATGGACGTTACGAGACGGAAAGTATGATTCATAATTTGATTTTTCCAATGGGCTTAACCAATCGGGAACTTGAGTACCAATATCATAACTTATGGCTCTTAGATGACCGTTTCTCAACTTTCCGTTTCATTGCTTCTGATAAACCAATCACTTCATGGAGCCAAATAAAAAGTTCAAAAGAACCTGACATCATTTTAATCAATAAGGAAAATAATCTAGTTAACAATGCTATTTCTTTTGGTAGTCAGGATGCTGGTACAATTGGAACAATGGTTATATTCGAATTCAAACGTCCAGGAGATACGGCACATCAAAAAAACATCAAAGATAATCGGTGGGAGTTCTCAGAATTAGTCGAGAAATATTTTGATGATTTCCAAATTGGTGAAGAGAAAAAGAAAGAAAATTATCGTGGAAATATTGTGAAGGTAACAAGGGATACTCCTAAATTCGGCTATGTCATTATGGACAAAATCCCTGATGCATTGGCTGACTTTAACACTTCTCATGGATGGAGACAAACACCTTTTGGCTCATTCTACAAAATGAATCCGGATCAGAATCTCCATATTGAAGCCATAACATTTCAAGGGCTTATTAAAAATGCCAAAGAACGAAATAATCCATTTTTTGATGCTCTTTTTGCGAAAACGAATATCGGGTAAAGTGTATAAACAATAACGAATACTAATGTATCGTAAAGGTAACTGTCCTATAAATGATCATGTTACATTTCAACATATAGAGTTATGGGCAAGACAGTAACGACATATTTGATAGACGGTGATCCAAAAGGGATTCAGTATTCGTTCAACCTTAGAATAATCTATTAGTTATGATTGTAAGGAATAGAATATGGGAAGAAATAAAGGAAGCTGACGTTTTTTTTCGTTGTGCTGTAGAATATGCATCATTACAACGACAGATATTGTTCGCTTATAAAGTTGCAATACCTGTTTTAGCTGCATTGTGTGCCTTATTTGCGAAATTAAGGATGCCCAATTGGACTTTTTGGTCTGCAGTAATAATATGTATATCTTCTGTACTAAAAACTTTTTTTACTCAGATCATATTGCCAGAAAAAGACATAGATAGATTGGATAAATTAGGAGTTGATTTTGAAAACTATCGAGTAAAAGACGAAAAAATGATGGAAGAACTAGATAATATGGAAACGACAGATGAAATTGTTTTAAAAGAATTGAATAGGCACAACTCAGATTTTTGTAAAAAGAAAGCTGAATTGAACAAGCTTGTTCTATGGATCCCTTCTTGGGTAAAAAATCGCCAACAAAAGGATTCTGAAGAGTATTTATTACGTGTACATCTCAATCAATATAATTAGATTATGAATAAACAAATTCAAATTATCCACAAAGGTCCAGACTATAACAACGACAAACCTAAACCCTCCAAAATTGCACCTCCACCACCAAAACCAAAGAAATAATATGGATAATAACCAAACAAAGAAAAAAGAGCTGCCTACTCCTTCAAAGTTGCCACCTCCACCTCAACCAGAGAAGAAGTAACGTATATTATTGATTATATTATTGGATTTATGGGTAAAACGGTGACGACGTTTTTGATCGATGGAGATCATCCTAAGGGGACTCAATATGTATTCATCAGCAATAAGATTTGCCAGATGTATGTAATTCCACGTTCTAATCTCTCTATCCTGAATGAACGGCAGGAGTTGCAGACACCTGCATTTTATATCTTGTTGGGTGAGGATGAGGCAACGAAGCCAATGGCTTACATTGGCGAAACGGAGAATTTCCGTGAACGGGTGAAAGACCACGATAGCAAGAAATCATTCTGGCAAAAGGCGTTGCTATTTATTTCGAAAGATGCTGCTATGACAAAGGCTGATGTTCAATACTTAGAGCATCGAGCCATCGCAGAAGCAAAGGCTTCAAACACTTTTGTGTTAAACGAGAACAAGCAGACTCCCAAAGCTCCTAATCTTCCAGAATACAGACAGGACGATATGGACGGGTTGTTTGAAGATGTTAAGTTCCTCACTTCCTTTATTGGTTGCAATATCTTTGATGTGGCAAAACCCAAGGAAGAACATCTGTTCTATACCAAGGGGCGTGGCTGTGATGCCAGAGGTTTCTATGATGCCAATGGATTTACAGTTCTTAAAGGCAGTATTATAGCGAAGTCGTCTGTCCCATCGTTTACATGGAAAGAAAAGCGAGAGAATCTTCTTAATGATTATACTGTTGCCAACGGAGACAAACTTGAATTAGCATCGGATAAGACTTTTCCAAGTCCCAGCACTGCTGCCGATTTCTGCATCGGCAGTAGTAATAACGGCTGGCTTGTCTGGAAAGACAAAGATGGCCAAACGTTGGATGCTGTGTATAGAAAGCAGTTGGAATAATAAGTTTTAAGATTGCATATATGACTATACAAGAAATAATAACTCGTAAGGAGGATCAGACGTTTGATTGCAAAAGCATTCAGGTTGACCCGAAGGCTTTGGCTGTGCCCATCGTGGCAATGGCTAACGCTGACGGCGGTGTGCTTGCTATCGGTGTGTCGGATAAAACCAGGACACTGGAGGGGGTTGACCAGCATACGGAGAAACTTAATGAGCTGCTTCGTGTGCCGTTTGACTTCTGCAACCCGTCGATTCCCGTCACATGTTCCTATTTGCCTTGCAAGGACAAAGATGGGAATAAGAACCATATTTTGCTAATGGAAATCCCTGCGAGCATGTATCTGCACACCAACCAGGCGGATGAAGCTTTCATGC
>JAEEGL016025242.1_pt1 | contig 11280 bp, 10 predicted proteins | sample 9134231 | NCBI WGS metagenome assembly JAEEGL01 (sample SAMN16246548, study PRJNA631951) | gut metagenome | biome: gut microbiome; feature: rumen; material: fiber-attached | host: Bos | place: Iran: Karaj | collected 2018-10
CGAATCGCTGAAAAATCTTCTTTGGTCAAGCATTTTTCTAACTCGATTCTGAAAGCAAGCTGGAGACTAGAGTCTTGCTTGTCTACAACGGGAGGAACGTCGGTTTCACTTGGAGGCTCAGACTGTTCAGGTGTTTTGGTGGGAACGGAAGGATCTTGGGGAACGATTTCGGAAGAGGGCGTCGCGCTGGTTTCGACGGTTACGGCTTCGTTACCAGGATCGGCGGTTTCTTCCAGAAGACCATGAGTTTCTAAGGCGTCTGACGACGGAGCTTCATCGTTTAATACGTTTTCTGCAATGGCTTCTATCGACGTAATGTCGTCAGGAGCGTGCGTGACGAAGGATTTCCTAACAAGAAGAGGTCGACAGACGTCAAAATGTCCGCGTTGTAAGACTCCGTTTACACGCGAACACACATGAATGCAAAATTCCCCGTTCATCCCCGACGCAGGGACGCCGCTTATTGTAACTTGTCCCTGACGACAAAAGACGGACAACCCTAATTCCTGGAGTCCGTAGACATTCTCGATTTTAATATGAACAAGTTGTGGATCACATTTTGCTAATTCTGAGAAGAGGAGATCATATTGGTAATTCTGTCCGACTTCTCCTTCGGGCGGGAAGAAATTATTGATAAGATTCGTCGCGAACTGCGCGAAGAAGAGATCGTTCAACAAATTGGCGTCATTGCAGAGAACAATAGTGAACCCCACTGCGTTCTCGAAACGTACTCGATCAAAGCGATCTTGCAATAACGACGGATCTCGATTCATGATTATCCTGAACGACCTAACTATTAGTTTTTAATTTAATGATGAATGAACAACTGCGACTGAATTACGTCAAAAGACCAACTGAATCTCGTCCGGCGGCGGCGGCAATTCGCCAAGCGAATCGCTCGACCGTTGGCTTTGCGCTCCGACGCTAGCGGAAACCCAGCTCCAGAACTTAGTGAAAGATGAGCTGTCCAACGTTTCGAGCGAGTAGATAGCGGCGTCGGGAATCTGTTTGAGGGGCTCGACCTTAGCTTTCGGCCCAGCGGCGCAGCAGATAATGCGAGCGAACTTATACGCTTTGAGCATAGCGATCGTCTGCTTAAAGAGCAACGTGTCGGAGGGCGCGCCGTCGGTCATAATGACGAGCATGGGTAGCCAGTCGCCTTTTTCCGTCATTGTCGAACGTTTGACTTCCAGGCGATAGCGCGAAAAGAGTAGTTCAAGTCCCTCGCCGAGATTCGTCGGGGAGGTTTCCGGCGTTGAGAGAACGGGAACGGTGAAGTCGCCGAGTTCGGTAAGAGGGACGACAACCTTCGCTTCGCGATCGTAGGTAATAACGCTCAGCCACACGGTTTCAAGAGCAAATGGATCGCGACGCAAACTCGTAGCGAGCGCGTCGAGACCGACGCGCACCGCCTCAATCGGCTCGCCGCGCATGGAGCCGGACGTGTCGATAAGGATGTAGATAGGTAGTCTACGCATGATTCTGCTTATTTCAGTCTAGAGAACTAAATGAGGAATTGACAAAGGCCTCGCAGGAACGCGCCTACCAGACGAGTTGAATCTCCGGCGGCGGGGGCGGCAGTTCGTCCCCGGCGGCGCCGACGCGATCAAGCGCTCGGCTTGACGTCGCGACGCTTGCGGAGACCCATTTAAAGAAGGCGGCGATCGAGTTGACGTCGGTTTTATTAAGCCGAACGACGGTCTCGGTGATCTTTCGGAGCAGATCGAAATCGGCGCCTTCGGTACCGCACGCGACGACGGTTCCCCAAGAACGCTTTTTGAACTCGGCGATCAATCTTACGGGCTCGCTCCCGGACGGTCGTCCGTCAGACATAATAAAGACGAGGGGTCGCCAGTCGCCTTTCTCGTCCTCCGTCGACTTTTTGACCTCGGCGTCGGCGCATTCGACGACCTTGCGCAAGGCGCCGCCTAGCGGCGTTCCTCCGCCCGCGACGAGTTCCGGCGCGCGGAAGAGATAGGCTTCTGTCAGCGGAACGATCTGCTTAACGCTCCCCCCGAAGGTTATGACGCTAACGAAGGCGGACTCGAGCGCGTACGGATCGCGCCGCAAGGTTGCGCAGAACGATTCTACGCCCCTTTTCACCGCTTCGATCGGCTCGCCGCGCATGGAGCCGGACGTGTCGAGCAAAAGATAGACGGGCAGTCGTCTCATACGCGCCTCGCTTGTTAGGACGCCGCGCGGAGGAATGGCGACGCGGCGTCAGAATAGTCCAAAAGTCGTTTGCTACGGTTAGACGAGGACGATCTCGGGGGGCGGGGGCGGCAATTCGCTCATGGAGTCGGAATTATCGGCGCCGGAATCGACCTTTTTACTCGAGGTCGCGATACTTGCGGAAACCCATTTAAAGAACGCGCCGATCGAGGCGGAATCGGACTGGCTGAGCTTAACGGTGTTCTCGGTAATCTGCTGGAGCGCGCCGAAGTCGGCGTCGTCGGTGCCGCATGCGACGACGACGCCCCACTTGCGCTTTTTGAATTCGGCAAGTCCCTTTTGAAGATCGTCGGTCGGGTAGCCGTCGGTCATAAGGAAGACGAGAGGACGCCAATCGCCCTTTTCATTCTCCGTCGACTTTTTGACCTCAGAATCGGCGCACTCGGCGACCTTTTTGAGAACGCCGCCCAGGGACGTGCCGCCGCTCGCTTGGATCGTCGGAGGCTGAAAGAGGGACACTTCCGTGAGAGGCGCGACTTGCTTGACCTCGCTGTCGAAGGTAATCACGCTAATATACGCCGATTCGAGCGCGTAGGGATCCTTACGGAGCGTCGAATGCAAAACTTGAACGCCGTTTCTGACCGCTTCAATCGGTTCGCCGTTCATCGAGCCGGACGTGTCGAGAAGGAGATATACAGGTAATCGTCTCATCGCTATTGATCCTTATGTTGTTAAAACGAGTCGAGCTTTTGCAAAAACGCGATCAAACCTTGACGCCAAACTTCCGAGCAATGTCGCCAATTTCAAAATCGTACCCCTGACCGGTCGCGCGAAACTTCCACGCGCCGTTGCGACGATACAGTTCGCCGAAAACAAGCGTCGTATTGAGGCACGCGTCTTCCCCGAGATCGAAACGCGCGATTTCGTCGTTCGTCGCCGTGTCCACAACGCGAATAAACGCGTTCGAGACCATGCCGAAATTCTGATGGCGCTCCTTCGCTTTATAGATCGTTACAATGAAAACAATGCGCTCGACGTCCGAAGGAACTTTCGGAAGATCGACAACGATCTGCTCGTCGTCCCCGTCGCCGGCGCCTGTAAGGTTGTCCCCCTGATGAACCACGGAACCGCACTTTGAAGAAAGCTGGTTGAAGAAGATAAAATCGTCGTCGCTACGAACTTTATTGTCGCTATTAAGCAGGAACGCGCTCGCGTCCAAGTCAAACGCGTCCCCCGCGTCTTCGCGTTCGTCCCAGCCGAGACCGACTATTACCTTCTGCAAACCCGAATCGAGCGTCGTGTTTTGACCTTTAACAAGTGAAAGCGCCATTGTTTCGTTTCCTATGTTCTATTCCCTAGCTGCTGAGAACGACGCGGCAAATGCCGCGACGTACGTAGTGCGTCTACGTCGTGACAATTATATACTGTTCGCAGATAAAAAAAACACCCCGCATTTTTCCCACTTTTGAAGATTCGCTCTTAATCAGCGCGTCTCACTCGGGGAAATACGAGGTCGTTAAAATAGCTAAGACGTAGATCGTCCTATCTAAAGTCGTAAAAAACCGGTTTTTCTCAAGTTTTTTTCCCGGATTATCGCGCGGACGAACGATCGCGCAACGTTTCAACCTGAGTTTGGAGGCGGCGCATTATTCTTCTGCGTCTCGCGCAACGTTAAAAGAATCTACCGAAAGGTTCTCGACGCCGTAACGGCGCGCGACCTCGCCGATTGATAAATTATATCCCTGACCAAGCGCGCGGAATTGCCATTCGCCGTAATCGTCGTACAGTTCGGCAAAGACGAGCGTCGGTTTCGCGGGCGCGTCTGGACCCAATTCAAAAAGCGCCAGTTCGGCGCCCGTCGCAGGGTCGACGGCGCGAATAGCGGCGTTCCGAATCATGCCGAAATGCAACTCGCGTTCCTCGGCGGCGTTGAGCGTCGCTACGAAGACGATTCGTTTTATCTCGCAGGAAACCTTGGAGAAATCGACGACAAATCGTTCGACGCGCGCGCCGGCGACGCGTTGATAAAGGACGGAGCCGCACGACGAAGAAGGCTGATTGCAGAAGACAAAATCCCCGTCGCTAACCGTTGCGGCGTCGTAATCGAGCAGGAACGCGCACGCGTAAAGATCGCACGCGCAATCGGCGTCCCAACTTAATTCAATCGCGACTTTCCGCAAATGGTAATCGAGCGGCGCGTTTCCGCCCTTGATTAGCGAACGTCCCATTTTGTCGTCTTTTCCCTTTTTCTCACCTCGAGCGATAAAAACGCCGTCTGTTCCGCGCGGCGACTTTCAATCACGACGATTGTATTATACGCTATTCGCAGATAAAAAAAAGCCCCGGATTGTCCCCGCGCTTAAAGAATCGTTCCAAAAAGGCGCGACTCGCTCGGGAAAATCCGCGGCTAATAATTGACAATGAAGGCCCTCCGTCTAAGCTTACGGAGGGGAACAACTGTTTTTTTTCAAGATTTTTCGATTTTCTCCGCGCGAACGCCTCGTTCGTACGCGTCGGCGACCCGTTTGACAATCAACCCGGCGACGTACCCCGCCTTAAAGCCGGCGTCAATATTAACGACCGTTACGTTCGACGCGCAACTATTCATCATGCCCAAAAGCGCAGCAACCCCGCCGAACGCCGCGCCGTAACCGACGCTCGTCGGAACCGCAACGATCGGCGCCGAGACGTAGCCGCCGACAACGCTCGGCAACGCGCCCTCCATGCCGGCGACGACAATTATCGCGTCCGCGTCCTGAATCAGCGGCAACTTCGCTATCAAACGTTGAGGACCGGCAACCCCGACGTCCTGAATCAAAATCGCGTCCGCGCCCGTCCAACGCGCAGTCTCAAGCGCCTCTTCCGCTACCGGAAGGTCGCTCGTACCCGCCGTGAGAATCGCTATCTTGCCGCGATACCCGCCTGACGGCGTCGACGTCGCGCGCGGCGCTCGCAACGTGCGCGCGACCTCGTTATAGTACGCGTCAGGAACGACCGCCTGCAACTGCGGTAAAATCGCCGCCGCCTTCTCCGCGCTCACGCGCGTTGCAAAGACGTCGATTCCACGCTCGAGTTGCGCCAGCGCGATCCGCAAGATCGCGTCCGACGTCTTACTCTCGCCGTAGATTACTTCGGAGAACCCGCAACGCGACTCGCGATCGAGATCAACGAGCGCGTCCCCTAGTTCGATGAAATGCTCGTTCTGCGTCGTCATTCTTCGTCTCCCAGATTCGGTCGCGGTCCAAAACTGTAGCTTGCTCGACATTTTTTCGCGACGGCGCGCGTGAATTCAAGAATACGTTCCGCCTCAACGGTCGGTTCTTCGTCGTCGCGCACGGCGTTAAGCGCCGCTTCAAGGGCGGCGTTCGCTTTCGCTTCGCACACGTTCTCTTCCGCCAATTCGTCATAGAAACTATAGCGGTAAAAATCTCGAAAGACGGCGAGCGCGCGTTGCGTCGCAAATCGTTTGTTTCCGTCAAGCAAATCAAAGAGAACGCGACGAACGTATCGACGGCTAAAAAGTCTTGCGTACTGCGTAATCACAAACTCGCGCGTTACGTCCGATTCAAGCGCAAGAATCTCCTCCTTCAAACGAAGCGCAAGCTTAAGGGCGTTCTTGCGTAAAGACGCGCGGATATTAACGTCCATGAGTTCCGCGTAACGCGCGATTCGCACCAACGGCTCGTCTATCTCCTTGATGAGGTTAAGCGCCAAACGTTCGCGTTTCAGCGCGCGCGTCTTCAGACGGAAGAAAGTCGGAAGCATTCCGTTTTCCGACGCGGAAAAGCTCGTCGTGCGACTTATCAAGCCGAGATAAAGACCCGTCAGAACGACCTCGCGCCGCGCGTGTTCCGACGGAGATTTCGTCGCGTTCGAAAGCTCTTCGGCAAGCGCGAGCCAGAGATAATACTCCACAACGTCCTTCGGATCGTCGCATTCGAACGGATCGATCGTTATGTTGACAAGTTGCGCCGGTATCGCGTCGAAAGCGTCGAGCGCGCGATACAGTTGGCGCAAGCGCTTGCTTTCGCTACGCGCATATCGCGAATAAAGCGCCATGCCGCGCGCCTCCGTTCGCAACGCGTCGAGCTCTTCTTCGCTAAGCGGTTCGCCGTCCGCGCCGACGCCGGTCGTTAAGCGTTCGCGCGCCTCTTCGAGCGTTCGAATCGCCTCTGCAATCAAGCGCTTGCCAAGCGCTGAGGACGCTTGAAACTCAACGCCGTACATCGTGGAGGCAAGCGCGCCGTCGTAGAGGCGCAGACGATCGGCAAACGATTCCGGAGGTTCCGCGTCGATCGGCGACTCCGTCCCCGACTCGCGCAGATCTTGACTCAGATAACGCCGAAAGAGGTCGGCGGCGTACCAGTCGAGCGCGAGAAGTTCGACGCGCGCGGAGTCGTAGTCCGTCTGGTATTCTAATTCGTCGACCAAACGACATATACGAGCGAGCGCCGACTCGTACAGGCGCCGTTCTTCGGCGACGTCGACGTCGGGAAACTCGCGGCCGCAACGCAATGTGCCAAAGGTCCAATTTGAAAACTTCGAATGAACGGTGGCAAAGAGTCGCCGCGTTAACGCGCGCGCGCGCGCCGCCGTCGCCGTTTCGCGCTCGTCGTCGTTAGCGATCTCGCGAATGGCGTCGTCGACTTCATTCTCAGGCGCATTCGGGGTTGCGCCGCATCCGCGCGCGGCGACGCAAAGAGCGCTCAACAGGTAGTCGCGTTCAGACTTGTTCTCAAGCGCGCCAATCGAACGCCGCGCTTTCTGAAAAGCTTCTTTCATACAGTCTCGTCCGGCTTGGCCAAGAGCTTTTCCAAAGCAATAGACAAGCGTCGCCGATTCTCGAAAAATCTTAACGTCAAGGTCGGCGCGTTCAGCAGGCGAAAGAAGTTCGACGTTAAGATGGGACATACGCGTCGCCAACGCGTTAACGACGCGCCAGACCAGCTGTTTGCGAAATATCTCGAAACGGTAATAATGGTACATTGAAAAACTCTTCTTACTTATCGTCGCCGCCAAACGACTCTTCAATAGCGTCGACCAACGCCGTAATATTGTGAAAATAATCTTTTTCCAACGGAGAATGAACAACGACCTCCGCGCCAATCATATCGGCGACCGTCTGCGCCGAACTGCGATTGAACTCCGGCTGGACGATCAGCGCGCGAACTCCGGCGTCGCGCGCGTAATGCACAAGCTCTTCCAGTTCCTTCGGGCGCGGCGCTTTGCCGTCGACTTCAATCGCGCGCTGAGCGAGGTGAAATTCTCGGGCAAAGTATCCGTACGCCGGATGAAAGACGATAAACGCGCGGTCGTGGAACGGCGCGAGTCGGTCGCCGATCGCCGCCTGGAGTTCGGCGAGTTCGGAATCGAGCGACGCCGCGTTGGCGCGATAGATTTCCTCGCCGTCCGGATCGAACGCGACGAGCGCGTCGGCAATTTGCGCGACCATATGACGTGCGACGGCGGGACTCGTCCACAGGTGCGGATCAATCGACTCTCCGTCTTCCGCGGCATGGTCGCATTCGTTAGCAAGCGTCTCGACTCCCTGCGTTAGATCGACGATCTTAGCCTCGGGCGCGAGTTCGTCGATTTTATCAACGAATCGTTCTTCAATCGGGAGTCCGACGGTAAAGAAGAGTTGGGTCGCGTTGAGTTTCGCCAACTGTGCGGGGGTCGGCGCGAAGTCTTCGGGCGACGTTCCCTGCGGGGTGAGCGCGGCGACCTGAACGCGTTCGTCGCCGACGCGTTCGACAAGATACGCGCACGGTTCAACGGCGACGAGAACGGCGACGCGCGAATTATCGCGCGCTTCTTTCGCTTTGCGCTCAGAGTCGGCGACTTTCAGCTTGCCGTATATAAAGATGAACAGAAGTAGAAGAATCGCAACGAGCGCGACGATAAAGAGGAGCGCGCCGTAACGACGTCTTCGGCGAGGTTCCGCGTCCATAAAGATCCTTTCATTCGGAAAAGAAGCGCGCAAGGCGCAACCGTGAAAAGAACGCGCGCGTCTTGTCGAGCGGCGATAGTAGACGCCTTATGACAAAACGCGCGCTAGACCGTTTGCAAAATGGGTTACGATTACGGTTCAACCATGGGCTTGTCGTTCCGCGGAATGCTAAAGTCCATTCCTTCGGTCGCGTTGCCGCCCCCGGGCCCGTAACCGCCGGCGTTGGCGTTGGCGGGCGGCGCAGGCTTGAACTCGCGATCTTCTTTAAAGAGATCGGCGTCGCCCTCCAAGAAACCGTCTTTCGCGTCAAGGAAAGGATTGTCGCCCGTTTCCTTCGCGAAAAGATTGGGATCAAAAATAAGTTCGCTATCGTCGGCCTCGCTCGGACCGGTCGGCTCAGGCTTCGGCTCCTCCTGCTTGCCGCCGTCCTTCGTATCGAGAGGATCCATCGACGGACCTCCGCCTGGAGCTACGCTAGGATCCAAGCCCGAAACCGTTGGCATCGCATGCGCGGGACCGCTCGCCATTCCCATATCGTATCCGCCTTTGGAACCGTCGGCGCCGCCTTGCGTGGCGCCCGAAACGCCAAACGCAACCTGAACGCCCGCGACCACGCTCTGCAACGTTTCGTCAAGGAGCGCGAGGAAATTCTTCTCGTCCTTCTCGTATTTAACGTCGGGATCCTCGGGATCGTAGTAGGGCTTGCCGTCGGCGAAAATTTCGCTCTCGTCGTAAATGTTAATGAACTTCGAGCCGTCCTCGGCGGGCTTCTCCATAGGATCGGAGTATACGACGCGCGCTTCGATTTCGGCGATACGCTTCTTCGCCTTGGTCGAGAGTTCTTTCTTACCGAGCTCTTCGCGGAAATGCTGCATTTCGTCGGAGCCCTTCTCGTAGAGCGCCGTCGGCTTATTCAACTTCTTCTCCTCCGAACGAAGAGGTCGAATCGACGGCGTCGTCAGCGCGCGCAATCGCGCGCTATCGCCCGAATTAGCCGCATTGTCCTGCGCCGCGCCGCTCGCCGCCATAAAGGAAGCCGCCGCGATCGCCAACGCCGCGCGACAGAATCTATTCCATGCCATATCTCGACTCCTACGACGGCGCGCTCGCGTCGTCCTATGTATCTTTGTCTTTAAAACCCACGTTCAGCGTCTCAACGACGCCGCGTCCATTATATCTTAAGCAAGACGCGGCGAATTATCAAGCGTCGATCCGACCTTTTCGGGAACTTTTCATATAAAAATAAACGCGCTTTTCAGATTATGTCGAAAAAAGTATCGTCGACGCCAGGTTTGTCTTTCACGCGGTCCGACGTCGGCGTTTAACTCGCTTACTATCAAGAAATGAAAAAGCGCGCGTCTCGAAACGAAAACGCGCGCGTCTTCATAACGCCAACGCAGTTTAAGCGACGACTATTTCGCGGCTTTCTTAACGGCCTTCTTGGTCGCTTTCTTAGCGGCGGCGGCGGGCGCGGCCTTCTTGACGGCCTTCTTAGCGGCGGTAGCGGGCGCAGCCTTCTTGACGGCCTTCTTAACGGCGGCGGCGGGCGCAGCCTTCTTAACGGCCTTCTTAGCGGCGGTAGCAGGCGCAGCCTTCTTGACGGCCTTCTTAGCGGCGGCGGCAGGCGCGGCTTTCTTAGTCGCTTTCTTTACGACTTTCGCGTCGGCGCAAGCGGCGGTCGCGCAGGATTTCTTGCAGCATTTCTTGAGGGCGGCGGTAGCGACCGTCTTTTTCGTGGCTTTCGGCATAGTTTTCTTCCTGTTTTTGACGTCTAAATAATTTCGGATTATAAACCGTGCGGTTAACCGTTAATCTGCAGGATTCTAAACTGATCCAGACGGAACCGCGCTAAAAATATGTCAATACTCCATTATCGTCAAAATTTTCACTCTTTACAGTAGCAATCTTTCGGATAAGGACGTTTTTTTGCTTTTTTTAGGAAAAATTTGCTCAAACTGTCTTGCATAGCTCTGGTTGTGGTCAAGTTCAGCTAACCGAAGGGTCGCGACGAGCGCTAATGTACAAATAGGCAAAATAGAAAATGCGCTCCATTTCTGTCAGCAATTCCCAAAAAACATTTTCTTTCAGTTAAGTCGGCGCCGGGCGTTGGCCGACAAATGGAATGTTCAATTTGTTCGCGGCGAATTGCCAAGTTCGACGCGAGAAATACGTCAAAACACAGCCTCAAACGCTACGCGCTTCCCACTTGCGGCGCGCGGAGCTATCGATTTTACGATTGAGCGATTAGTCCAATGACATATTTGACACACTGGTTAAAACGCGCTAAACGAGCAGGCGTCGCCGTTATGGCCGTCGCTATCTGTTGCGCTATGACAAATCGAGCGACCTACTCCTATGGACAGACGGAACGATGGTCGCGATCGCCGCGATCGCACTTTGTTCAAGTCGTTCAGGAGACGAGTCGGTCCGTCGTCAGTATTCAGGGAGAAAAGCAGTATGAAGTTGGCAAGCGCTCCTTCGGTCGCGACGCGCAGTACGACGTCTTTAACGGGATGGGAACCGGCGTCGTCGTCGACGAAAGAGGCTATATTATTACGAACTACCACGTCGTCAAAGGACTCCTTAAACTAGAGGTCGTTACTTCTGACGGCGAGCGCTATCGCGACGTCGAACTCATTCGCAACGACGTTGAGACCGATCTCGCGCTACTCAAAATTAAGCCCAAGGCCCCGCTCCAGAAGATTCGCATGGGGCGCGTCGAGCGCATTATGCCGGCGGAGGACGTCTACGCTATCGGCAATCCGTTTGGATACAACTGTTCCGTCTCGCGCGGAATCGTCAGCGCCGTCGATCGCCCCCTCGAGGTCAACGAAAACCTATCGTACGACCGCGTTATTCAGACGGACGCCGCTATTAACCCCGGCAACTCCGGAGGTCCGCTCGTCAATATTGACGGAGAAATGATCGGTCTTAACGCCGCCGTGCGCGAAGAAGCCGAGAACATCGCCTTTGCTATTCCTATCGACGTCGTCGCCAACGTCGCCGAGAAGATGATTCGGCAATCGGTCGCGAAAATGACGCACCACGGATTGAAGTTCCGCGTCGTCGACTCCGACAGTCCGGAATACCCGGCAAACGCCAACGGCGAAGACGTCCTCGTCGTCGAATCCGTCGATCCGCGCAGTCCTGCGGCAACC
>JAEEGL010774206.1_pt1 | contig 11279 bp, 7 predicted proteins | sample 9134231 | NCBI WGS metagenome assembly JAEEGL01 (sample SAMN16246548, study PRJNA631951) | gut metagenome | biome: gut microbiome; feature: rumen; material: fiber-attached | host: Bos | place: Iran: Karaj | collected 2018-10
AGTTGTTTTTTTAGTTAATAATGTGATTAATAATTATAATGTTTTTTACTTTTCCTTCCCTCTTTTTACTTTTCCTTCCCCCTTTTAACTTTTTTACTTTTTTACTTCTTTACTTCTTTACTTCTTTACTTTTAAAAGACGTTCTTTCTCCTCTTTTGTAACTACTCCCACCGCTCGGGGAGGAACGGGGTGGGAAACCAATTTTTTCATTGTTTATGTGGTAATTAAAAATTTTTCCCTAACTTTGCACCCGAATACAAACTACTGAAACGATGAAACGAATTACAAGTCAGATGTCACGCCTCATGACATCTTTGGTCATGACGATGATGGCGGTCATGGCTGTCGCCCAAGAATTGCCTCAATTGAAAGTAGATATCAGTATCACCAACCGACAAGCTCAGGAGGTGCAAGAACCTGGTTTTATCCTATGGCAGGCTGTTCAGGGCAAGTCCGACACCCTTATCGTTGACGGGTTGAAATGTGTGCTCTTCTGCCCCGAAGATGCCGAATACGACATTCGCACGGGATGGAGCAAGACCTACGTGCAAAATGCTGATTATAAGGAGAAGAACGGACGCCTCACCTTCGATGGAATTTCGCTCGACCCGCGTGTGTGCGGTTCTCTCTCGCTCAAACTCATCGGACTGCCTGTCGGTAGGCACTCGTTGCAAACCTATCACAATTGTTGGGAAGACCCGGTGAAGTTTTACGCTTACCCCATGACGGTGAAATGCAATGGAACGGTCGTTCAAGAAAATGTCGTTCCATCGTTCGGACAAGCTCTCGCTGCCGATGCGCGACTTATCAACACCTCCTTTACCATTCAAAATGAGGGTGATGAGGTGACTCTTGAGTTCTCTACCTCTGAAAGCCTTCCAGGCTCGCCCGACAAAGGACAGACTAATGCGTTCACGGCACCCCTTATCAACGGTTTTGAACTCAATACCGCCAGCGTGACCACCACAGCAAAAGACCCGTACCCAGCCAACGGCAACATGCACGCCGACTGTGATGGCGGACAGGTTACGCTCTCGTGGACGGCGCCCAATGACCATGTCAGCCAGCACATCCTCTATCTCGGTGAAAACGACCCGGCGAATATGACGCAGTTGGCGTCGCTCAATGGTGACCAGACCACCTACGACCTCAGCGAGCTCTACTCCATGAACACCTATTATTGGCGTGTCGATGAGGTGGATGACAAGGGGAACGTAGAGACGGGTGTGACATGGACGTTCAAACCCCGGCAACTGGCATTCCCCGAAGCTGAGGGCTACGGACGGTTTGCACAAGGCGGACGGGGCGGCTCGGTCTATCACGTCACCAATCTGCGCCACGACCATACACCGGGTTCACTGCTCTACGGACTGGTCGATATCACTGAACCCCATACTATCGTGTTCGATGTGAGTGGTATCATCGAGATGGACTTCGGCTCGGTGTTCACTAAGCCCAATATCACCATCGCGGCACAAACGGCCCCGGGTAAAGGTATCTGTATCAAAGCTTCCAACATCAATATAGGGTCGGACAATATCTGCCGCTTCGTGCGATTCAAACGCGGGCTGGGTGTCTATGGCGAGAATACAGGCAATGCCATGGGACTCTCGGGCAGCGACCATGCCATCGTGGACCACTGTACGGCGGCATGGGGAACCGACGAGACGGTGTCAGGACGCGGTGCGAAAAACATCTCTTTCCAATACTCGATGATTGTGGAGGCACTCGGCATCACCGGGCATAAGAACTACTCAAACGGCACCAACCATGGTTACGCGGCTACTATCGACGGACAGAAAGGCTCATGGCACCACAATATGCTGCTCCACTGCGAAGGACGCAACTGGAGCATGGGTGGTGGCATGGACGGACAAAACAGACCTATCGGCGGACTCGACCTATTTAATAATGTGGTCTATAACTGGCATAACCGGACCACTGACGGCAACTGCCATGCGGTGAACTTCGTCAATAATTATTATAAGATGGGACCTGACACGAACCGTAAAACGCTCTTCACACAGGATTTCGAAGATGGCATCGCTCCCGATGGCATCGACCAGGCTTACGTCAATGGCAATATCCGCGAGAACAAAAACCATTCGCTTACGTATGATGCCAAAGGTACGACCTACAACGCCACAGGTAATATCCCCACTACATACGATTACCTGGTCAACGAACCGCTCTTCCCCTCATACGCTACCATCCACTCGGCTAAGGATGCGCTCAAAATCGTCACGTCCTATGGCGGGGTCACCATGCCTGTGCGGGATGAACAACACGTGAGGGTGGTACGTGAGACGCTTGACGGCTCATATACCTACGTAGGTTCAAAATCGAAAATCAAAGGTGAGATTGACAATGAGGCGGATATCACCGAACATGAGAACGGATGGGAGGTCTATCCCGAAGAGACACGTCCCGCTGACTTCGACACCGACCAGGATGGCATGCCTGATTGGTATGAGCGGCTCATCGGCAGCGACCCGTCTGCGGCCAATCACAACGACGACCCCGATCGCGACGGATGGACGTTGTTGGAAGATTATTTAGAGTTCATGGCACATCCGTACCTCATCATTGAACCAGGACAGTCGGCCACCCTTGAGATGGCTCCTTTCTTCCGAGGATTCTACGGGCAGAACGGCAACGCACAGACACCATCGTTCTCCGTCACTACCGACAGTCCTTTGTTCTCCGTTGTTGTCGCTGGCGATGTGGCTTCGGTCAAAACTAATACCGATGGCGGCATCGGCACGGCTACTATGACAGTGACGGATAGTGAGGGGACATCGTTCAGCCAGCGTTTCAGCGTGGCGGTCACAGGTGAAGTTACCGCCATCCAACAAATGTGGGATGAGAACGACATCGAGGTGGCGAAGCGTGAGTTCTTCACCTTAGACGGCAAACAAGTAACTCGCCTGCAACCCCATGAGGTCTATCTGATGAAAATCACCGACACCAACGGCAAAGTTCATTCAGTGAAAATCATCAAAGACTAAAACTAAAAAAGAAGAGACACTCCAAAAAGTGTCTCTTCTTCGTAGGAACGATGGGAGTTGAACCCATGACCTCTACAATGTCAATGTAGCGCTCTAAACCACCTGAGCTACGCCCCTGTCATGTTTGCGGGTGCAAAGGTACAATCATTTTTTCATTCCCGCAAATTTTTTCCGAAAAAAAGTCAATAGCTAAATTACAATCATCCATTCCCTATCATCCATAAAAAGAAACGTCATTGAATAATGATCAAATTATTCCAATTTTTTTCTAATTTCTTCATCACTGAAGCGACCATTCCTCATTCCACATTCAATCTTCATCATCCCTCCGTATGCTGGCTGATGTTCAAACGCTTGTTCTTCAGAAAAGAGTCCGAAATAGATGCCTGCACTCACCAATACTCCTCCATGTGCAAAGATGGCTACTCGCTCGAATGACTGAGTCTGCAACTCCTCAAGGAAAGATGCCACACGCTGGTAAAGTATCGGAAAACTCTCTCCGCCAGTAGCGGGCAGGTGCATGTAATCTTCGTACCATGCTGTAAGGGCGGGGTCACGGATTTCATCGTAGCGTTGCATCTCCCACTCACCCATGTTCATTTCCTTCAGACGGTCGTCGCGAATAGCATCGGGAAAACCACAGTAGGCGGCCAACTTCGCCGCACGACTCAAAGGTGATGTGTAGGTGCGGTCGAACACAATGCCTTCTAAAAGGCGTTTCACCTCTGCGGCTTCTTCCTCAAAGGTGTCGGCCGTGGGCACGTCGCTTTGTCCGTAGCATGTGCCGGGTGGCACCCCTACACGTGTATGTCTGATAAGGTATATTTCCATTTTTTTGGTCGTTTGATCGTTTGGTTGTTTAGTTGTTTGGCCGTTTGGCTACATACAGTTCATGCTGAGATATACCGACAACTCCACCAAGAGGCAGAGAGCTCCGCAACAGTCGCCCGTATATCCTCGCAGACGGTGCCAGATCAGCAAATAGAGAAAGTACATCACCAAGCACGGTATAAACACTAACAATTCCAAATGTGGTAACTGACCCATGTCGGTCAACAAAAAGATGGCTGCCGCTGGGGCCAAACCCTGAATGGCAAGCAGAATGCCCGCTTGTATGCTGACTTTGCGATAGACAACCTTCGCTTTCGCCTCTTGCTCCGTTCGTGCGTAAGGCATCATTTGGATAATCTGACCGGCCAACATCTTGCTGAACGGGTCGGCGGCAAGGATGATGAGAGCGGCTTTTTCCGAATCTCCTATGCAGTAAAGTGATAGAAACAACAAGGCAATATAGCCTATCAGGCCCAATACGCCATAGGTGCCAATGCGCGAGTCTTTCATGATGGCGAGGATATGCTGGCGGTTATGTCCGCCACCACCGAAACCGTCAAAGAAATCGGCCAAACCGTCTTCGTGTAAGGCACCGGTGACTAACATACGCACAAGGATAGCGATAAAAACGGCCATAGGGTAGGGCATGACCATACTGCCGAAATAGAGCACTGCAGCCATGAGCCCGCCTGTGAGCCAACCGGCCAGAGGCCAGAACTCAACAACCGCGCTATAACTCTCACGTGGGGGTTGATAGATGCGCCAAAAGGGCAGACGGGTGAAGAATATCAATGCCGCCCACGCATTCTGATACCATTTAGAAGTATTTGGTGATGTTTGCATTGTCAAAATTATTCATTTCGTTAATCATCCTGACTGAACTCTCGATGATGGGGTAGGCACACAGGGCACCGGTGCCTTCACCCAAGCGAAGTCCCAAATGCAACAATGGTTCAGCATTCATCAGTCTGAGCATCCGCGCATGACCGCTCTCGTCACCACTATGGCAGAAAATGGCATAATCGAGCACCTCAGGATAAAGTTGTGATGCGGCCAACATACACGCGGTCATGATAAAGCCGTCAACCATGATGATCATCCCCCGTTCTGCTGCACGAAGCATCGCACCAATGGCTCCCGTCATCTCGAATCCGCCAAAATAACGGATAATATCAATAGCATCCTGCTCTTTGCCCCCTGCCTCTTGCTCCCAAGAATCAACCGCTTCCCCCAAAACCTTGCGTTTATGGGCGATGCCTTCATCATTCAGTCCTGCACCTGCACCGATGCATTCATCGAGTGGGATGTTCCCGAATATCGACATCCAGATGCTCGACGGTGATGTGTTGCCGATGCCCATCTCGCCGATACAGAGAATGTTGCAACCTACAGCAGCACAGTCATCGACTAACTGTGCGCCAATATCGATACTGCGGTCATACTCTTCCCATGTCATGGCCGCTTCGTGAAGGAAATTGCGGGTGCCGCGGGCTATCTTGTGGTTGATGATGCCGGGAATAGAAGTCAAGTCGTAGTCAACACCCATATCGACGATGCGAAGGTCAAAACCGTGTTGGCGGCAGAACATATTCACACCGCCGCCGCCACGGGTGAAGTTGATCATCTGTTGCCAGGTCACCTCACGGGGCGACACACTCACTCCTTCCCGTTCGATGCCATGGTCACCGCCCAAAAGGAGGTGGCATGGATGTTGCAAACTGGGCGATAGCGTCTGTTGCGCCATGCAAATCTGCTCTGCCAAGGTTTCCAAACGACCAAGTGACCCTTTCGGCTTGTTCAGATTGTTTATTTTACTTTGGATGGCGCTCCTGAGACCTTCATCAGGATGTACGATATGAAATGTTCGATGTTTGTTTTCCACAATATGATATCTTATAATCTTCTAATGATAAACATTATATTATAATATGTATGCTATTCCCTGTTTCAGGCATGCCTTGACACAATCCCGGTCGGAACTGATTTTGGCTCTATTTTCAAGACGATTATCCTTTGACTTTCATGGCGATTCCGCTCACCATGAGCACCACCTCGTCTGCTTTGGCCGCAATGTATTGGTTCATGATGCCTTGTAGGTCGGTGAATTGGCGCATCATCGCGTTGTCGCTGATACCGCCACAGCCAATCTCGTTGGTCACGAAGATGAATGTGGCTTCCTGCGCGGTGAAATGGTCGAAATCCAACTTCAAAATGTCAAAAACGTTTCCTACATCAGGCAGCGAACCGTCTGCACCGCTCATGTCTAAAAAACGGTTCGTACACCAGTGAGTCACACAATCAATCAAGACTACCTTGCCGCTGATGTCGATGCCGCTGAGCAGTCCGTCGCACTCGATGGTTGTCCAACACGGACCACGGCGAGCCTGATGTTTGTCCACTCGCGCACGCATCTCTTCGTCCCATATCCTGGCAGTGGCTATATAAAAAGGAGATGGGTCGTGCTGTAAGGCCAATAGCTCCGCATAAGCACTTTTTCCGGAGCGTTGACCGCCTGTCACTAAGATGATTCGTTTCATACCGCAAAAGTACGACTTTTTTTGCAGATGGGCTGACACAATCAAGGACAAAATGTTCAAAACACCCTCAAAAATGGTGCTTTCATGGATGATTTTACTATTTTATTAGATTATTTTTTGGAAATATCAAGATTTTTTTATTAATTTGCACCCGAAATCATGTATTTGATAACATTTATTATAATTTCAAACCTAAAAATTTTTAGAGAGACATGAAAAAAATGATTACACTGATGGCAGCAGCCGTGTTTGCTTTATCGGCTTCTGCTCAGACTGTGAAGGAAAGCAAGTCTTTCGACAACTTCTACATTGGCATCAATGGCGGTGTGGCTACAAAAACCACAGGTCATAAATGGATGACCGACCTCAATGGCAATGCAGGACTGCGCATCGGACGCTACTTCACTCCGGTGCTCGGTATCGCTGTCGAGAGCAACGCTTACTTCTCAAACAAACCTTGGTGTTCTACCGGTACCATGGTTCGCTATTTGAACACTTCGTTAATCGGTACGGTTAACATTAGCAACTGGTTCGGTGGTTATCCTGGTGAACCTCGTTGTTTTGAGGTGTCAGGACTCTTCGGATTCGGTTGGGGACATGTGTTCACCAACAAGCACGATTACTATGAGCCGGCTAACCACATGACTTCGAAAGCTGGTATCGACTTCGCGTTCAATTTTGGCAGTGCTAAGCAGTGGCAGTTCTACATCGAGCCGTCTATCACATGGGCTTTTAATGCTCGTACAGTAAATGCTGAGGCTGCTTACGACCAAGGCACCTTCAAAGCTAAAGAGAATGCCGACCAGCCCGCTTACAACATCAACAACTCGATGGTGCAAATCAACGCTGGTATCGTGTATAAGTTCGGTAACTCTCACGGCACACACAACTTCGTGATCTGCCCGGGACGCGACCAGGCTGAAATCGATGCGCTCAACGCTACTATCAACGACCTGCGCAACGCACTCGCTGCCAAGGATGCTGAATACCAGCGTATGCTCGCCGAGAAAGACCGTCGCATTGCTGAGCTTCAGAAACAGCTCGACGACTGCCTCAACCGCGAGCCGGTCATCATCAAGAATGAGACGGCTACCAACCTCCAGCCCACAGTGCTCTTCCGTCAGGGTAAGTCGGTCATCGACCCGGCACAGTATGCTCCCATCGAGCTCATTGCCGCTTACATGAAGAACCATCCTGAGGCTCAAATCGAAATCAAGGGTTACGCTTCTCCCGAAGGCTCTGCCGAAATCAACCAGCGCCTCTCTAACGAGCGTGCCGAGGTGGTGAAAAAAGCTTTGGTCAACAAGTATAAGATTGCTGCCAACCGCATCACCACTCAGGGTATGGGTGCCACTGACAAGCTCTTCGAGCAGGTGGAATTCAACCGCGTTGCCACTTTCAACGACAACACCAAGAAGTAATTCTTAAAAACCTCTATAAAAAAGTCCGGCCCAGTCATGAGCCGGACTTTTTTAATCCCTTCATCTCCTTACTCCTCCGGGCATTTTCACATTCACCTTTCCTTTATCATCCACCTCTACACTCACTTCACCATACAAGGTGTGGATGGTGGTCTTTACCTGTCGGATGTCACCGGGTAATTGCGGGTCGATGACCAGGTGGCGCATACCGTGTGTGCCTGGCTTTTGACGGATGCCCGAGAGAGTACGGAAGAACCACTCGTCAATCTGTCCCATCATGAAATGGTTCCACGATGACCCCTGGCGTGGATCCCACTGCTCGGTGAGCGTGGTGGCGCCTTGCAACAACTGAAATCCATAACCGGGCGTCTCGTAGTGGTTCATCATCTTATAAAGCAATTCATTCTGTCCGTTGTCGGCCAATACGCGGAAGAGGTAACGATTACCCACGTCTCCCGTTGTCAAACGGTCACCATGTGCGTGGATGTCAGCAATGAGACTGGCCATGACCTTTTCCTTGTTTTCGCCAGCAATACCAAGGAAGAGTGGTAGTGCATTGCTCGTCTGACTGCCCGTTCCGTAATAGCAAGAGTCGGGCTTGTAGAAATGGCGGTTGAACGATGCTGACACCTCTTGGCACAAATCACCGTATTTCCTTTCATCTGCTTTAAGCCCCTTCATACGTGCCGCTTCGGTAAGCAACTGTAAATCGTATATGTAATGGGCGGTGGCCACCAGGGCGACAGGGGTGTTCTTTGAGAATCCAGCACGCCACGGGCCGTAGTCGTACCAGTCGCCTAAGCCATGACTGACGATACCATCCTTTGCGCGTGTTCCGAGATAGTCCACGTAGCGTCGCATCGGTTCATAATAGTCGGTGATGAGGGTGCTGTCACCATAAATGTCGTAATACATGAAAGGCAGAATAATCAAAGTGGAACCCCATTCTGGCGAATCGTCGAACAGATTGCCGAACGACACGTATTGCGGGGCAGTGGTGGGCACCATGCCATCTGCTTTTTGTGTGTCAACGATGTCGCGGATGATTTTGGGCACGATACGCGTCATATCGTAGTTAAAGAGCAACGATGGTCCACACAGATGGTCTTGCTCCAACCAACCTAATTTCTCACGGTGTGGACAGTCGGTCATCACGGCTTGCATATTGCTTCGCTCAGCGCGTTCTATCAGACGGTGAGTCTGTGTGAATAACTCATTGTCGCACCAGAACGATGAGGTCTCTTCTGCGGAGTTATAGACGAAACAACTCTGCAAACGGTGAATCACAGGCAACCCCTTAGGATTGGGTTCGCCCTCTAACACTGCTCCCTCCACTTGGATATAGCGGAACCCATAATAAGAGAATCGTGGATGCCACGTCTCCTGTCCCCAAGAACTATTCTCCTGTCCCTTGCTCCCTGCTCCTTGCCCCCTCAAAGTATATTCATAATAGTGCTGCCGTCCCGTTTGTGTCTGGTCGCATACGCCTTGTGGGGTGAGGCGTTCAGAGACGATAAGAGTCACTTTCTGACCAGCGCGACCAGAAACGGTGATTTCTGGGAATCCCGCTAAGTTCTGTCCCATGTCACACACGAAGGCAGACACATCTACCGTGCGTTTCGTCTTTGCCGAGGCTGCAGCGAGCGAATCAGCGGGAATCCTGTTCCACGAACGGATACCATACCGCTCCATGATTCTCACGGGCGGCGCAGTCTCGGCACGAAGAATCCCTTCTGGTGCTTCCACCATCATGGCTTGTTGCCAACGGCTGTCATCGAAACCGGCAAGCAAGCACCCTGCCTGTTCCATCCGAGCATCGTACGACTCTCCGCCATAGATGCTGTTGAACGTAATCGGACTGAGTGTCCACCGCCAAGTGCCATCGCTTACGATGCGCTCCGACGTACCGTCGTCGTAGGTCACATCCATACGGAAAAACATTCGTGGTGAACCGAAACTCGTTTGCAATTTACTATAACGGTTGCCGCGTTGCACGTTGAAGAACCCATTACCCAACAACACGGCAATGGCATGGCGGACATCAATGCTTTCTGACAGAAGAGGAGTGACATCAAACACATTATAATAAACAGTACGACTGTATTCGCTCCACAACGGGGCAAACTCACTGTCACCAACCTTCTTGCCGTCGATGGTCAATTCATAATGCCCTAAACCGCTCACATACACCATGGCATCGGTCACTTTCCGTCTCAACTTGAATTCTTTGCGCAACAAGATACTCTTAGCCGACAAGGTATCCACGCCCGCCCATTTGGCTTGAAACGTGTCTTTTTTGAAAACGGAATTACTCCAACGTCCTGTGGGAATACCGGCGTCTTTCGTTGTGATGGCGCCGACCCAATGAACGGTATCCCATGTGGGCATCACACGTATCACTTGGCGGCGACTCCAGTCCGACCAAGTGCCTCCACGACCTATGCGCACCTGCCACTCATACCCTTGAGGGGAATAGGACAGGGCGGGCAACTCGCGCAACTGACTCTCGCCCGATGCAATCAGTCCGCTGTCATACACCCGTCGGCCTGTCTGACGCTCATCCACCACAATCTGGTAGCGTTCTTGCATGGCCGGGACCTCGCTGTCATCGGTATATTGCCAACCCACTCGCACACGGCTGCCCTGTTCCACGATGGCCATGTCCTCACCCTGGTAATTACACATTGTCTTTGTAATCACTAACTTACCATGCCCCGCCATTCCCATCGCGCAGCAAACAAGTGTGATGATGTATCTTCTCATTGTAAAAGTAAAAAAGTAAAGAAGTAAAAAAGTAAAAAAAGAATTGCATTTTATAGTAGTACTATTCACTCCCTCCCCTCGGGGAGGGTTGGGGAGGGGGCTTTCCCTTGGGGAGGGCTGGGGAGGGGGATTTCAGTACACCACCTCTCTCCCTCCTGTCGCATGCAACTTAAACCGCACCGGCCACTCCTTCGGCCATGCCGGCAACAACATCACTTCACCTTCGGGTGTCTCTTGGAGCAGCATTTCTTGCAGTCCGATCATCGCCGCTCCTCCACGGTTTAAGTCGGGCGCCCAATCAAATCCCGGATCCCAAAAGGCAGGGAACCGGTAGGGACCGTCGGCGAATTTCTCCACGCACAACCGCTTCGCCTCGTCGGTCAGTCCTAAACAGGCCGCCCATATCAAGTCTTGTTTCCACCCTTTACTGCTGCGCATGGCCACTGCGTGCGGGTCTTTCAGGTAGGTGTTGCGGGCGATGTCCAAACCGGGCCTGCCCAAGCCGTAGATGCGCCAAGGGAAGACGGGGTAGAGTTGCGGTGTCTCAGTGTTCTGAATGCGTGCCCATGTCACTGCGGGGGCAATGCACGTGTCGCCGTCGATGGCCCGTAAGGGGATGTCGGGGATGCGTTCGAGGGGTAGGGGAGACTGCGGAAAAGCAGTGGCCACGGCCTTGAGCGCAGCGATGGTGCTCGACGGGTTGTATGCCATCTTGTAGG
>JAEEGL011610495.1_pt1 | contig 11279 bp, 18 predicted proteins | sample 9134231 | NCBI WGS metagenome assembly JAEEGL01 (sample SAMN16246548, study PRJNA631951) | gut metagenome | biome: gut microbiome; feature: rumen; material: fiber-attached | host: Bos | place: Iran: Karaj | collected 2018-10
ATTCCTAATTCTCCAAGGCAAATTCCTAATTTCTAATTCCTAATTTCTCATTCCATTCTATTTCTCATTCCTAATTCTCCAAGGCAAATTCCTAATTCCTCATTCCTAATTTTGTAATGAGAGCTATCATTCCATCCGCTGGCCAAGGCACCCGCCTGAACCCCTCTCCCGACGCGCCGCCGAAGGCCATGTTCACGCTGGCGGGACGGCCGCTTCTTGAGCATGTTTTGGAGCAGACGGACTTCATCGCCCCCGAGGACACGTGGATCGTCGTCGGCTACAAGGGGGACGTCATAACCAGTTATTTCGGAGACAGATACCACTACGCATGGCAGCGGGAGCAGCTGGGCACGGGCCATGCGGTCATGCAGTGCGCGGAGGATTTCCGCGGCTACGACGGCACGGTGCTCGTCACCTTCGGCGACATGCCCCTCTTCCGCCGCGAGTGCATGGCGGCCATGTGCGAGCACCACGCCGCGCGGAAGGCCGCCTGCACGCTGCTGACCGCCGTCAACCCCGCCGTCCCCATGTGGGCCCACGTGGTCCGCGACGCCGACGGACGCTTCCGCGACATCGTGGAGGGGAAGGACTGCACCCCCGAGCAGCTCAAGCAGCCGGAGCTCTTCGCGGGCGTCCTCGCCTTCGACGGCCAGTTGCTTTTTGAATTCCTCCCGCGGCTCGACACCCGTAACGTGCAGCACGAGTTCTACCTGACCGAGGTCCCCCGCCTCATGGCCGAGGCCGACCTTCTCGTGGAGACCTTCCCCACCGACGACCCCGACGACATGCGCGGCGTCAATTCCCCCGACGACATTCCCGTCTGCGAGGCCATCATTCAAAAAAGGAGCACAGAAAATTAGAAATTTTTCATGAGAATTAGAAATTAGAAATTAGGAGTTAGGAATTTTTCGTGAGATTCGGATTATCATGGCAATCTTTGACAAAATTTCTCATTTCTCATTCCTCATTCCTAATTCTCTTCTCGCGTCTCACGTCCCCCGTCTCACGTTACCTCCCGTCCCCCGTCTCCCGTCCCTCGTCCCACTCTTCACTTTTCGCGTCTCGCGTCTCGCGTCTCACGTCTCACGTCCCATTCTTCATGACATGAATTTTGTAAGGTCCTGAAAGGACCTAATTTACGTAACCCTGGGTTGAGCGTAGCGAAACCCAGGGGCAAGGCCTCCCTCATGACTCCACGGCCCCAACGGGGCCGAATTAACGGCTCTGCAGATGGTAATTTCGAATTATTCCCGACAAATTCCTCATTCCTAATTTCTCATTCCTAATTCTCTCCCCTCTTCACTCTTCACTCTTCACTTTTCACTTTTCACTTTTCACTTTTCACTCTTCACTTTTCACTCTTCACTCTTCACTTTTCACTCTTCACTTTTCACTCTTCACTTTTCACTCTTCACTTTTCGCTCTCTACCATTGACTGCGCCGTGCTATTCTATGTCATGATGCGCAAAAAGGCCGCATTGATCGGTCACTTTGTGCAGCCTGCTTGTCCCTATCCAGTTCTTACAGATATATTTAGCATCGCGGTGGCGTTCAGAACCTCGCGTTTTCGACGTCCTGCCGCCGTTCACGCGTCAGCCCCGTAGGGGCGGAGGAACATAGCCGTGGGTAAGCGCAGCACCGCAGGTGCAAGCGTAACCCACGGTACACGAGAAAATTGGAGATTCAGAACCGCGTTAGCGGTGGCAGGATTCGGACGTGAGTGGAGCGTAGCGAAACCCACGGATAAGTCCCACATCCCGTGGACACTCTCAACAAAATTATCATAATCGCATAAAACTGAATAAAACTGCATAAATTTACAATTCATCGATTTGACTTGTCTGTCGGATGTGTTATCTTTTCATGGTAACCAGAGAGGAGATCAGACATGGCGACATCAAGCATATTCGCAAATTTCGACATAACGGACAGGAAAAAGGCACGGGCTTTTGTGCGTGCATTGGAACGGTCGGCCAAAGAACAGCCGCCCTCGCGTTTAAATGAGAAGACATTGGTGGAGGACAGAAAGAAGGTTGAGGCATTGTTTCGGACTTCGTCGCAAAAACACTGATGCCATTTTTTACGTACAATATCCATGATATGCTGGATGCAGGAGGCAGGGATGATGTGTCAACGCTCCTGAAAGGCTTTTCATGTCCGTTAAATCAGGAAATCCATGATTTTGTGGCAAAGAATGCGGTGGAATTCGCCTTGCGCAAGATATCGGTGACGTATTTCGTCATGAATTCATTGAATGAGATAGTCGGTTTTTTCACGTTGACACACAAGCCATCGTTCATCAGTTTGGATTTGCTCGGTAGCAAGACGATGCGGAGGAAGCTGGAGCGGCACTGTAGCGGTTTCCATATGGATGAAAGTTTCTTTGCTCTGCATTTCTGATAGCCCAGTTTGGTAAGAACATGAATTCACTAAATGGGGAGACTATATCGGGAAATGAACTGATGGATTGTGCCTTTGAGGTCCTTGGAGATGTGCAGAAGAGGATAGGCGGTGGACTTGTCTTCCTTGAATGTGAAAACAAAAAGAAACTTTTGGATTTCTATCAAAATGACCATAACAAATTTATGGTCTATGGCACACGTAGGGACTACGATTCCAATATTGAATATTCGCAATTGCTTCGAGTCTTTTGACATATAGCTTTTTGAGCGGCCACCATCACTGTTTTTCTATACAACTATCTTATATAGGGGCCGCAACTCTTTTCACTTTTCACTCTTCACTCTTCACTTTTCACTCTTCACTTTTCACTCTTCACTCTTCACTCTCTACCATTGACTGCGCCGTGCTATTCTATGTCATGATGCGCAAAAAGGCCGCATTGATCGGTCACTTTGTGCAGCCTGCTTGTCCCTATCCGGTTCTTACAGATACATTTAGCATCGCGGTGGCGTTCAGAACCTCGCGTTTTCGACGTCCTGCCGCCGTTCACGCGTCAGCCCCGTAGGGGCGGAGGGACATAGCCGTGGGTAAGTGCAGCACCACAGGTGCAAGCGTAACCCACGGTAACCCACGGTGCACGAGAAAATTGGAGATTCAGAACCGCGGTAGCGGTGGCAGGATTCGGACGTGGGTGGAGCGCAGCGCAACCCACGGATACGCCCCACATCCCGTGGACACTCTCAACAAGATTATCATAATCGCATAAAACTGAATAAAACTGCATAAATTTGCGGCTTATAAATTTGACTTGTCCGCCGGATGTGCTATCTTTTTCACAGTGACAAAATGGAGTTGGAAGTCATGAAGGAATAGCCGAAAGGGAGAGAAAACATGGCAACATCAAGTATTTATGCGGACTTTTCCATCCGTGACAATGGAAAGGCGGATGCATTTGCCGATGCCTGTGAATGGTCGTTGAGGCACCAGCCGCCCAAAACCAAATGCAGGATAAAACTGCTGAAAACGGAAAAGGAAATAAAAAAGACGTGTGCAAAATTGACTGAGAAGTATGGATGCCATTCCAAATAATCAACGTATTGAACCTGCTTCAGGATTGTCCTGAAATCGCAGTTGATAATATTCTTCATGCCTTCAGTTGTCCGAAGAACAAAAGCATTGAGCATTTCCTTCATGTCAATGCCATTTCCTGTGCCCGTCAACGTTTTGCCATTACCTATCTCATTCTCAACGAATGCGATGAAATGGCGGGATTTTTCACATTGACTCATAAGCCTGTGTTTTTTTGACCATGAACGTCTGGATGGAAAGCGTAGACGTAGAGTTCGTCAGTTTTGTGTCCGTTCCATTGAAGGGGATGATGTCGGAGGCGAACATTTGCTTGCTTCTGCGTTTCTCATAGCTCAGCTTGCCAAAAATGACACGCATTTGACAGGGACAACCATCACGGGACGTGAATTGCTGGAGGTCGCAATGCAGACTCTAGCAGATATTCAATGGAGCATCGGCGGCGGACTTGTTTTCCTCGAATGTGAAAATGAGCAGAAATTGCTTGAGTTTTATGAAAAGAACGGTTTTCGACAATTTGGCGAACGTGCTGAAAACAAAGAAGGTGAGTATTACCATCAGCTATTACGGACCTTATGAATGGCGGTGGAGCATACCCCATGAAATAGCGCCTGGAAGGCGCAACTCCTACAGCTCCAGCGGCTTGCATGATCGAATTTATGCTGTGGGAGGCGGCGAAGGCAGACCGCATGGCATGTCGAAAAGTGAACCGCCTTGGCGGTGACAGGATCATAGCCGTGGGTGAGCGCAGCACCGCAGGTGCAAGCGTAACCCATGGTGCACGAGAAAATTGGAGATTCAGAACCGCGGTAGCGGTGACAGGATTCGGACGTGGGTGGAGCGTAGCGTAACCCACGGATATGCACCACATCCCGTGGACACTCTCAACAAGATTATCATAATCGCATAAAATTGAATAAAACTGCATAAATTTCGTTTCATCGATTTGACTTGCCTGTCAAATGTGCTATCTTTTTGGTATAACCAGAGAGGAGAGCAGACATGGCGACATCAAGCATATTCGAGGATTTTACGACAAGAGACAAGAAGACGGCGCGGTCTTCCAGAACGCTAGCTGATAAAAACGCCGCGGGAGACGAGACGTTTCAAAAGAGGATGGCACTTAGGAAGATGACGTCAAAATACTCCTTTGAAGATGTGGATACGGCCAAGTCAGCTGTCCTTGGGGAAAGTATGAGAAGTATCTATAACTCTTTCCTTGTCACTTTCCCGTCCTCTTGCTGTCGTGTGTGTTGCCAAGAGGAGAAGATATGATGATAGCTTCGAAAAATCCAATCAAAGGCAAAGAAGAAACAGCGAAGGAGCTCATTGCCGCTCATTACAAAAACGACGTGCAGATGAAGAAAGCCAAACTGTTCCTGTCTAAACAGGACAGTGTCATCCGCATTTTGGAGCTGACGGCTGGTGTCCCGGCAACTGACGCGCCCAGTCCCTTCTCTTTTGATGCGGCTTTAAGCCAGGGCATTCCTTATCCAAGTTCGGTCATTCTGGTCAATCAACAGGACTGGGACAAGATTCAGACAGGCCAGCTTAAGCTTCCTGCCCGTTGGAATTTGAAACATTCTCTGGATATGTCGCGGGAAGCAGTTGAGAATGCAATGAACTGAGATGGGCAAATCAACCATTTCAAATGCATTCTACCAGGAGGCGAAGGAGAATTTCTGCGCTGCAGGGATTGTGTTTACTTGTCTTAAGAGTGCTTCAAGAGAACAAAAAGATGGCGGAGGATCAGGGAGGCAACAACGGGGGTCTTCGCTTTTCGTGCTTCTGCAAATGGCAGTGGAGAAATTATGCAAGGCATCATATGCCAGGCAGACTGGTGACAAAAAGATGCCACCATACGATCATGATTTGAATCTGCTGATGACAATAGCCATGCGGAATCCTTCGCTTAAAGATTTTTTTGAGAAGAGCAATCCAATAGCCTATAATTTTCTGATGAATGAATTGAATCCCTTGCAGCCAAGTAATGCTGGACGCAATAGGGAGAATTTGGAATATCCTTGGATTGCCAAGGGAAACAAAGTCAAGTATCCGTCAAGAGATTTGAATCTCATCCAGAAATGTCTGCATGATCCTCGCAATCGAAATCTTGAACTCATAATGGGGAAATTGAAGGATTTTTTTCTTTCATTTAATAAGATGATGCATGCTGACTGATAGCAAGTCCTTCTTTTCACTCTTCACTTTTCACTCTTCACTCTTCACTTTTCACTCTTCACTTTTCACTCTTCACTCTTCACTCTCTTCCATTGACATCGGATTTTGCGCCGTGCCGCTCCGCTATGCTTCGCGGCATGGCGCAAATGATGGAAAACATCTACTGTTGTAGGTTGCACGTATAACAGCCGCAAGCGGGAAGCGTCCGGAGGACGCGATTTGCATAACCGCCTGCAAGCGTCCGAAGGACGCGCCGCTGGCGGAGCAGAAAGCTCCATGAAATAGCGCCTGAAAGGCGCAACTTCCACTCCATGTCATGATGGCGACCACCATCGCCGCTTCTCTATACAACTATCTTATATAGAGGCGCAGCTCTTTTCACTCTTCACTTTTCACGGGACGCGGGACGCGGTCAAATTCCTAATTCCTAACTCATAATTCCTAATTCCTAATTCTCCACGACAAATTCCTAATTTCTAATTCCTCATTCCTCATTCCTCATTCCTAATTCACTTTCTTCTCTTTCCTCCTCTTTGTCGCTGTTAATGGCGCCGTGCCGCTCCGCTATGCTCCGCGGCATGGCGCAAGAGGGAGGGACGCGCTCCCGCGCGTCCGCCCCACTCGTATCGGTCGCGCAGGAGCGCGACCCTCCCGTGGCATGACATTCCGTCTTCGCCTTTCATCATCTTTGATGATTTTCCCTCGACAAATTCCTAATTTCTAATTCCTAACTCCTAATTCTCCAAGGCAAATTCCTCATTCTAATTTCTCATTCCTAATTCTCTTTCCCGTCTCGCGGACGCTCTCAACAGAACACATCATCATTGCATAAAACTGCATAAAACTGCAAAAATTTCGCCTTCCCGATTTGACTTGCCTGCCACATGTGCTATCTTTTTGGTATAACCAGAGAGGAGAACAGACATGGCGACATCAAGCATATTCGCGGATTTTACGATAAAAGACAAGAAGACGGCACTGGCCTTCGTCAAGGCCATGGAGACGTCGGAGAAAACACCGCCTCAAAAGAGGACAGCGGATTTCAGAATAGTCGAATCTCAGGAGGAAATCAAGAAGATCGTCAAGAGGATAAGAAAAGCTCGAATAGGAAAGAGGGCATGACCGGATGGCTTTCCACAGAAGGCAAATTCGAATGACGTGCACGATTTTCTGGACACATTTTCATGTCCTTTAAACGCCGAAATCAATCATGCATGAATACTTTTAGGAGTATGTTGTCATGAGTATATACAAAGAAGTCGTAGAAAAATTGTTCAGAACAAACTCGCATTATGTTATTGCTAATAATAGCGAGGATCATGCTGCTGTGCTCTATGAAGATTTCTTCAAGTATGGGAAGAAGGAAGTCCGTATCTTTTGTCATAAGTTGAATCCGAAAGTCTTTGGTCGTAAGAATGTATGTGATTCTGTTGAGGAATTTTTGAATAGAGGGGGAATGCTTTATATTGCTGTTCAAGAAGAACCCAAGAGTGCTTCACGCTTTTTGGAAATTATACTGGAAGAAAAATACAAGAATCAAGTATATTTTTGGCTAGGAAATAAATTTTTGGAAAAGATGGTAAGTTACTGAATTTCTCTGTAATGGATGATACTGCCTATCGTTTTGAACCGAATCAGGATGAAACCCAAGCTATCGCCTCTGCAAATGATTCTTCTTTTGCACAAAAACTTGTCAAAGCATTTCAAAATGAAATTTCTCTCAATTCTTTTGAGAATGTATGCAAGACGGCGTGATAATATATTTACAATATTCAGATATCAATGAATGAGAGTTTAACATATACATTCCTTGCCATTGCCATCACGATTAATTCTATTACAGGACTTGTTAATGACACATTAGCCAATTTATTAGTTCGAAGAGTTTGTAAGGTAAATCCAGGAAATATCTTTAATAAATTCTTAAATAGCGATTATAAAGATGATGTACTGTTCTTTCTTAAGAGATTGATGATATTAGAGATTATTTGGTCTATCCTTCAATTATTTGGCTATTTATCATTACAGGGAAAAGCGGTTTGCATGGCAATACTGCTTTTTATTCCACAAATAATTATAATTTTAGTTTATTTGTGTATATTTTGGTTTGTTGGAATCGATTTTGCATGGAAACGGTTTCAGCGCAAAGAAAAGAAAGAAATGGTAAAAATCTCATTTTGGCTTCTTCTTTTCATATTAGCGGAGCCTTTATTACCCATGTTGGCAGACGTGTCAATTGTACAGATTAATAAAGTCAAACAAAATGCATTACCCGAGATATCAAGAGAATATGCATTGAAGGAAAATGCAAAGACTTCAATAGAAGATATTTCACAGATACAAAAAGATAAAGCATTGGAAAACGCAAAGTATTTGCGTCAGAAATTTAAAATTCAAAAATGAAATGATAATAGGGTGATTTTACATGAAATCTTGTAAAATTGCTATGTGATACTACAATTGCTATTGACACCCATTGCTCTACCGGAAAGACTATCAGAGTTTGGCAGTTGCGGAAATCTCCGATTTCAGTTGGAAAGACGATGGCATGCTACTCTCCCTCCTCGCCATCTGTGAAGGACTACATATTCCACACATAATTAGAAAAAGGCCGCATTGAGCGGCGACTCCACCACCGTTCCTCCATACAACTATCTTATATGGGAGTCGCAACGCGGTTGCTTTGCCACAGAGTAGCAGCTCTTTCGATCTTCACGAGAAACAGAAACAACTGTGGAATTTTATCACGGTAATCAAATCTTTGGGTATTTTTGACTTTGAACAGTAATATACCTAAAAGGAGAATTCAATGAAAGAGTGTATAGCTGTGTTAATTTCAGCTCTTTTATCTGGTATTGTTGCTACTATCATTTTGTTGTACTGGCAATGTAGAAATGAGAAAAGGCAATGTAAACAATATTTTTGTGACATTAATGGGATTACGTTTTTCGTTGCCAAACGAGAATACTGTTCGATGTATGAATATGATTGACATTGTATTTTATAAGGATGAATCTGTGAGAAAACAATATAAAGAATTCTTGGAAGAGGCCAATAAACCAGAAAATGGAAAAAGGGACATAGATGAAAAGCATTTAAAGCTGTTAGAAGCAATGGCTGAATCTTTAGGATATAAGAATATTCAGTGGGATACAATCAAACATACTTACTTCCCAATTGGTCTTGCAGAAAAATATCAGGATGATGATGCATTACGCAAATTACAAGTACGTAATCTGGCTGTTCAAGTGCAAGGGCCAACCAATCATAATCAAAAATAAAGAGAATAGGGGAATATGAAAATGGGAAATGAATTGCGAGGTGGATTTCGATTTACAGCAGATGTAATTGACAAAGAAGTCCCTGTTGGTATTGTTGGAAACTATTTGTTATCAGAGGGACTCAAGAGTACCGAGAATAGACTCATTGTTACATATGTTGGACGTTCAGATGATTTGAATCGTCGGCTCAAAGAGCATTTATTGCGGCTCAGAAAACCACGGGCTTTGACCGTGGTCAGAGCCAATCGGCTACGCCTTTACGGCTCTTTGCGTTTGCTAATGATGACAACTCATGGTATAGTCTGTGTGCTGTTCCCGCAGACACAGAAGGGTCAATACCATGAGTCGTTTTCGTAATTTAGCACATGTTTTGTATTATACCAAATATCATTTGGTGTGGACTCCGAAATACCGCTATCGCGTGCTCGGAGGCGAAGTTGGGAAGGAGGTCGCTTCCTGCATCCACAGCTTCATGAGCTGGCTTGGATGTGAAGTGATTGAGCTGAATGTCCAGTCTGATCATGTCCACATGGTAGCCTGGATATTGCCCAAGCACTCTGTCTCTTACGTGATGGGTGTCTTGAAAGGTCGGACTTCCATCCGTGTGTTCAAGAAATTCCCATGGATGAAGCAAAAGCCGTATTGGGGGAATCACTTCTGTGCTGAGGGCTACTGTGTTGACACGGTTGGTCTGGACGAGGAGAAGATTCGGCTTTATGTGAAATGGCAGGAAGACAAGGAACGTCGTGCAGAAGCTCTGGCGAAGGGAGATTCCCGGCAAGGACTTTTGAACCTGAAAGGTTAAAAGGAATCAAAACAACAACCAATGCGGGACAGTTTGCCGGGGGCCTTTGGCTCCCGGCTGAGCCCCCCTATGGGGGGCAAGTCAATGCCGCCCCCTTTGGGGGCGGATTTTTACTCCAAAAGAAGAAGGGAAACGTTGCACAATAATTCTGGATTGTTGTCGTACACAAGACAAATACATTCATATGAATAAAACAGCATCAACTAATATCGTAGAAAATCAACAAAATATTAGAGCTTTGGCACGAGAATGTTTTGAAGAAGAATTGGCTAAGTGTGAATATGGAGTTGCGCATATTTATTCAACGCAACCTGGTAATTCAGCAGATGACTTATCTTCTTTTACTAGATGTATGATAGAAGGAGCTTCAGAAAGAATATTACAATTGCCCCAAAAAGAAATATTGTCAATAAGAGAAGCCACGGCTATTGCTGCATCAATGCTTAAACAACATCATATAATGCAGATTCCTACATATAATGCGGGACGTCGTTATAATCATTTCCCATTTGCAATAAATATATGAATAAAAATATATTGTTTAATAAATTTGTTCCACGGATATTATTGGGGGCATCAATGCAGAAGGTTGAAGAAATACTTGTTGAGGATTTAATACTATGGTCAGAAAATCCTCGTGATAAATTTTCATCTAAGTCGAGTAGCAATGTTCAGATTATAGAACAAGCATTGGAGGATAAATCAGGCAAATGGGAATTACGTAAGTTAGCAAGCCAGATGGGAGATCATTATGATTTTAGTGAACTACCTACCATTGTATATAACAAAAGTGGCATACCCATAGTATATGATGGAAATCGTCGTGTTATTTTGGCGATGCTTGTGCTTAAAATATATCCCAAATTTAAGAATATTGCTTTCAAGATGCCATCTTGTCCGAAGGAACTTCCATGTTGCGTAACGGATGAGGCGACTGCAATTGATAATATATGGAGGAAACATGCAGAAACGGGGTCTTGGGATCAAATATCACGAGAAATTTTTCAAGTTAGATTTAGGAAGCAACAAAAATCTGTTTTCTTGCAATTAGACGAAATAACAAATGGAACAATATCTCAAGACAAAAGTTTAAACCAAAGATTTGTTGCGGATGAAGTCCTTACAAACCCTCGTCTAAAGAGCATCGGTATTAAGGTGGAGAATAATAAGATTATATCTCGCCACAATGAAGCAGAAACAAGCCAATTGCTTAATGAGATTTTTAACTTGATAAAAGAAAAGAAGATTACTACTCGAATAGATCGAACGGCTCAATTGTCTGAACTTGTTAGTGAAGAATCCAAGTCAATTATTGAGAAAGATAAGGATAAAGAGTATCAAGAGGTTGAGTCAAGCTCTGTTTGCATGGAGCTTAAATCAGCCGAAGATTCTCAAGGCACTGTGCCTGCTCCAACAAAAATGCCACAAATTATAGAGTCAAAATCGGCTGAAGATTCTCAAGGCACTGTGCCTGCTCCAACAAAAATGCCACAAATTATAGAGTCAAAATCGGCTGAAGATTC
>JAEEGL012530501.1_pt1 | contig 11279 bp, 9 predicted proteins | sample 9134231 | NCBI WGS metagenome assembly JAEEGL01 (sample SAMN16246548, study PRJNA631951) | gut metagenome | biome: gut microbiome; feature: rumen; material: fiber-attached | host: Bos | place: Iran: Karaj | collected 2018-10
ATGGGCTCGATGATGCCCATTGCATAGGACATGAATACCGACAGCGTCCCTATCAGCATGACACCCTGAAGCGTCAGGTTTCCGCCCTTCCATAAGACTATGGCAAGTGCCACGCTTGAGAGCAGGGTGACCGTCGCGCTGTAGAGTGCGGCATGATGAGCAGTGTTGATCGATGCTCTTTTCATCGAGAAAGTATCCTTCATAAACGCATCTTCCATATGCACCTCGGCATTCAGTGCCTTGACGGAGCCCGCTCCCGTGATGCCTTCGTTGAAGTCACCGGTGATCGTGGAGTTGAGCTCACGCACTTTTCGGTTCAGGGGAACGAGTTTGTGCTGGAAAAGCCATGTCACCACGACGGCTACGGGGAAGAGCAGGAATATCATAAGACCGAGCCTGAAGTTTGTGAGAAACATGACTACGATCACGCTTATGATATAGGCCGAGTTCCATACGAAGTCCATCATTCGCCAGCTGACCAGCTCACCTATCTTGCCCGAATCGGACATGACGCGCGCATGCACATATCCGACATTGTTCTGATTAAAATATGAGAAAGATAAAGTCTGAAGGTGGTTGAACGTCGCGTTTCTGAAGTCCCTGTTCACATTCAGCTCGAGTTTGGAGCACAGCAGGCAGGTAAAGTAATTCTCAAACGAATGGAAAAGCAGGATCACCAGGTACAGCACCGTCACTATGGGCAGTGTATCCAGGGTCATCTCTCCGACATTGTGATTGATCACATATTTATTGAAAAGAGGATACAGCGAATCGAGCGCAGAACTCAAAGCCCCAAGTGCGATCATGAAGATCATGCGCCTGCGGTACACCTTGAGGTATCCTGCTATGAGCGGGATGCCGTACCATCTGGTGTGCTTTTTGGTCTGTTCATTATTGCTGGAGTTCATATATCTTCCTGTAAAGGCCGGACACTTCCGACAGTTCTTCGTGCGTGCCCTGCTGGACCAGATTTCCGTGGTCCATCACAATGATGTGATCGGCATGCATCAGCGTTGATATCCGGTGGGAAATGATGATCTTCGTCGTATCTGAGGAAAGCGACGCGAGCTCGCTTCTTATCATCGCATCCGTCTGCGAATCCACAGCAGAGAGCGAGTCGTCAAATATCATTATCGGAGCATCTTTCATGATCATCTGTGCTATGGCGGTACGCTGTTTCTGTCCGCCCGAGAGAGTCACGCCCCTTTCTCCGACGTAGGTATCATATCCTTTATTGAACTTCGATACCGTCTCGTCAAGAGCGGCGATCCTTGCAGCGGCACGCACCTCATCCATGTTTACTTCATCGCGGGTTATGGCTATGTTTTCAGCTATGGTTCCGGAGAACAGATAGGGCTCCTGAAGTACGATGCCGATGTTTCTGCGAAGCCACGCTCTGTCGATCTTGCGGATGTCGATGCCGCCTATCGTGATCCGGCCGCCGTCCTTATCCGGCTCATACAATCTGTCGAGCAGATGCATGAGGGTGGATTTGCCGGAGCCGGTTCCGCCCAGGATACCCACGGTCTCTCCGGCCTTGATGGTGAAGCTCACATCGTTTAGAACATCGCTTTCTTCATATCTGAATGACACATGCTCGAACACGATATCCTTATTCATCGGCGGAGTCTGTGCACCCGGATCATCGCTCTCCTCGGGAGAGTTCATGATATACCTGATACGGTCGATCGAGATGCCCGCCTTACTCATGTCGGCGACCACGCGCCCCAGAGCTCTTACCGGCCAGGTCAGCATCGCGTTATAGGATATGAACTCGATGTATTCACCTGCGCTTATGTTTCCTTTTACACAGAGCACGGCGCCTATCACTACGATGAGCAGAGCCTGAAATCCTCCGGTGAAATCGCCGGTAGCCCAGAACGATGACAGGAGTTTCATGAGTCCTATCCATGTGTTCATGTACTTTTCGTTATAGTCACAGAAGTGTTCGCGCTCATATGCTTCACGTCCGAATGCCCTGACTACGCGTACGCCGGTCAGGTTCTCCTGCACCATTGCGGAGAGCCGGCCTTCCATCTCATCAACGTGTTCGAAGGAAGCCCCTATCTTAACATGGAAGTAAAGGGAGTATCCGACGATGATCGGAAGCAGCGCCAGCGCCACGAGCGTCAGCGTCACATTTACGCGCAGCATGAAGATGATCGCGAGCGTGATAAGTATCACGGTCCTGACCAGATTCGTCACCTGCTCGGCTAGGAAATTGCGCAGCGTATCAAGATCGGATGTACATCTCTGGATGATGTCGCCGGTACGGTTTGCGTTATGCCAGCTCATCGGCAGTCTGATGATGTGGGCATAGAGTGTGTCACGCGCCCGGCAGACCAGTCTTTCCTCGGATACCGAGTTTAAGAACTTGAACAGGTAGCTGGTCAGCATCCTGAGCAGTGCGACCACGCAGATGAGTATGGCGATCAGATACATATGATCCTTGATATACGCGATCCCGCCTGCGAACGCTATCAGCTTATCCACTATGGCCGGGATCTCATAAGAAGAGCCTATCAGTATCGAATCCACCGTGAACGCGATGATCTTGGGCATGAAAAGATCGAGCGCCGCGCACAGCGCCGCAAAACACATGCTGATGAAGAATATTAACTTGCTTCCTTTCAGGAAACCGAGCAAAAGTGATGCCCGGGTGGGATAGTCTGTCTTACTGTTCATAGCGTATATTATACAATATACTAAATTAAACACATATCTGTTTATGTTATATTATAGTGTAGATCACCAAGCAGGTTTGAGCGAAGATCACCATCAGGTTTTCCCGAGGGAGGAACATATGTTATACGGAGCACTTGAAGCCGGCGGTACCAAGATGGTATGCGCCATAGGCGATGAGAACGGAAATATCATAAAGCAGACCCAGATCCCGACCACAATGCCGGATGAGACGATGTCTAAGATCATAGAATATTTTAAGGAAGAGCGGATTGAGGCGCTCGGAGTAGCGTGCTTCGGCCCGGTCGATCTTAACAGGGAGTCACCGACCTACGGATATATCACATCCACGCCCAAGAAAGGGTGGACCGATTTCGATATCGTCGGATGCCTGAAGGATGCCCTCGGAGTGCCCATAGGTTTCGACACGGATGTAAACGGATCCCTGCTCGGGGAGGTTACCTGGGGATGTGCCAAAGGTCTTACCGATGCGGTTTACATAACCATAGGAACCGGCATAGGCGGAGGAGTCCTCAGCGGCGGAAACCTGCTTCACGGGATGATGCATTCGGAACTTGGTCATATGCTGCTTTCTCCCGAACCCGAGGATACATATCCCGGCGGATGCCCTTTTCATACGGCGTGTTTTGAAGGCCTGGCATCCGGGCCCGCGATAGAAGCCAGATACGGAAAGAAGGCATATGAACTTACCGACAAGCCGGAAGTCTGGGAACTTGAGAGCAAGTATATCGCCAAAGCCTTGGTTAACATAATTCTAACACTGAGCCCGCAAAGGATCATCCTCGGCGGCGGAGTGATGCATCAGGAACAGCTTTTCCCGCTTATCAGGAACAAAGTGAGAGACTATCTGAACGGCTATATACGTGCTGCCGGACTGGAGGATATGGATACATATATCGTGCCCGCATCACTCGGAGACGACCAGGGTATCATGGGTGCCCTGAAACTTGCTGCCCTTGCGGTTTGAAATGGTGTATACTAGAAAAGAACCGGATCACACAGGTAGTTTACATAACACCTCTAAGAATATAAGGAGAAAACCCAATGAGCAAAGATCAACTTGACGAGCAGATGGAGCGTGAGATTAAAGAGGACGCCAATATGACCGTTACGGAGCCCGTGTACGTGGCACGTAAGAGATGGCTTCTTTTTGGGCTTCCTTTTACATTCACCAAGTATTCGATAGGAGAGAATATCCTCACTATCGATACGGGATTTTTCAAGAAGAACGAGAACGACTGTTACATGTATAAGATCCAGGATGTTAAGTTCAGCGCTTCTTTGCTTGAGCGCATGGCCGGTCTCGGTACCATCACCTGTTTTACGGGTGATGTGACGGATCCCAAGCTTGAACTGCTTCACATCAAGAAGGCAAAAGAGATCAAGAACTACATCCTTGATGCATCGGAGAAGGCACGTATCAGGCGCAGGACTCTCAACACACTCAATATCAGTGCGCTGAACGAAGAGGTTGATCCTGCCGATTTTGTATAAAAAGGATCGTAAGTGAACATTCGCGAATCGGAAACTTATCTTGAACACCTGGCGGCAGCAGGCATGAAACCCGGCCTTGAGAGGATGCATACCCTCTGCGAAAGACTCGGGTCCCCTCAGAATGCCCTGAATTTCATCCATGTCGCGGGGACTAACGGAAAAGGATCTGTTTGCGCTTTTATCTCGAGCATACTTACAGAAGCAGGATACAAGGTGGGCCGCTACACTTCTCCGGCCGTGGTCGAACAGCGCGAGAGATTCCGGATAAACGGACGGAACGTTTCGCAGAGTGCTTATTGCAGGAATCTTGAGGAAGTAAAAGCCGCTGCAGACCAGATCGTGTTCGAAGGCGGAGAGGAACCGACTCTTTTTGAAGTCGAGACCGCTCTGGCGTTCATGATCTTTGCGGAAGCGGGTACGGATATCGTGGTCATGGAGTGCGGAATGGGCGGCGCAGGCGATGCCACCAATATCATCCACGCTCCGGCGGTTAGTGTCATCACACAGATCAGCCTGGATCACACGAAGTATCTGGGACGTACCATAGATGCCATAGCCCGCGAGAAATCCGGCATCATCAAACGCGGAACGCATGTAGTGACCGTCGCTCAGTCCGCCGAAGCCCTCTCCGTGATCAAGGCCAAGGCGTCTCTTGAGAGGGCTGATCTTGCGATAGCCGACGTATCCAATGCGAAGAACATCAAGTACGGACTTACGACTTCGTCTTTTGATTACGGCCAATACAAAGGTTTGAAGATATCGATGGCGGGACTGTGGCAGATCGAAAACGCATGCCTGGCACTGACTGCGATCGAAGCATTGCAGAAGGTCAGGATCAGGATCGAGGAGACTGCCATTCGCGAAGGGCTGCTCAAGACCGCATGGCCCGGAAGATTTGAGATCATATCGAAGAATCCTTATGTCATAGTTGACGGGGCCCACAATGAAAACGCCGCGAGGCAGCTGGCCGATACCGTTGAGTATTTTTTTCACAAGGAAGAGGAGGCCGGCAAGCTGATATATATCTTCGGTGTCCTCGGAGACAAGAATTACCCGGCCATAGCCGAGTACATGGCGCCTCATGCGGCGCACGTGATCACGGTCACTCCGTCCAATCCCCGTGCACTTCCCGCACAGGAACTTGCCGAGACCGTGAAGAAATACAATGAGATGGTCACGGTGGCTTCATCCGTTGACGAAGCGCTTGAGATGGCGTATCTGCTCGCCGACAAGGATTCGGTCATCATAGCATTCGGATCGCTGTCTTTCCTCGGAGATGTCCGCAGGGTAGTAGACAGCAGGGAAGTATTCCTTAAGAAAAAGAAGATAGGTGTATAGAAATGATTGATGAAGAAAAGGTAAGACAGGCCATAACGCTGATGCTCGAGGGCATCGGTGAGGACCCTTCCAGGGAAGGTCTCATAGGGACTCCGGACAGGATCGTCAGGATGTACGGAGAGATCTTCGCCGGCATGGATGAGGATCCCGCAGATCATCTTACCCGCACATTCGAAGCCGTCGGCACAGATATGATCGTGGAAAAGGACATCCCGTTTTATTCGATGTGTGAACATCATTTCATGCCCTTTTTCGGAAAAGCACATATAGGCTATATACCCCGTGACAGAGTGGTGGGATTGAGCAAACTTGCCAGATGTGTCGAGACATTTGCAAGACGTCCCCAGATCCAGGAGAAGATGACCTCTCAGATCGCAGATGCGATATATGAGCATCTGGACTGCGAAGGTGTGATCGTTGAACTGTGTGCGGAGCATATGTGCATGTCGATGCGCGGCGTTAAAAAAGGCGGTACGCAGACCGTGACAGTTGCCAGACGCGGCTCCTTTGAGACCGATCCTAAGCTTGAAGAGAGGTTTTTCAGGATGCTATGAGAATAGGAAACAAGGATTTTGATACCGAAAAACATACATATGTCATGGGAATCTTAAACGTGACCCCTGATTCTTTCTGGGACGGGGGACGTTTCCTGGGCATGGACAGATCGCTCAGGCACGTGGCCGGGATGATAGAGGACGGCGCGGATATCATAGATGTGGGCGGTGAATCCACGCGCCCCGGATCCAAAGCCGTGGATGCGGCGGATGAGATCGCGAGAGTAATGCCGGTGATCGAAGCCATTAAGGACAGGTTTGATATACCGATCAGTCTCGATACATACAAGAATTCCGTAGCCTGGGCCGGTATAGGCGCGGGTGCCGACATGATTAACGATGTATGGGGACTTAAAGGCGATGACCGCATGGCTGAGGTCGTTGCCGGCTCGCATGTTCCCGTTTGCATCATGCATAACCGTAAAAACGAAAATTATCGTGATTTTATGACAGATGTCATATCAGACCTGAGAGAGTCTCTGGATATCGCGGAAAAGGCCGGAATAGCGCCTGAGAACATCATCCTCGATCCAGGTGTCGGATTTGCCAAGGACAGGGCTCAGAATCTCGAGATCATGGCCCGACTGGAAGATATAGAGGCATTGGGATATCCGGTGCTTTTGGGCGTCAGCCGCAAATCCGTGATAGGAGATACGCTCGATCTTCCGCTCGAAGAGAGACTGGAAGGTTCTCTTGCGACCACGGCATGGGGCTTCATGCACGGAGCGGCCTTTGTCCGGGTTCACGATGTGAAGGAACATGTGCGTGTGATACGGATGCTGGAAGCGATCCGTGATTCGCAGTAACAAACAGATCACAGATCGATCATCAACATATCGATCCCGAGTTATATGATGGACAAGATCACTATAGATAAACTTCATATATACGCATACCACGGTGTGCATGAGAGTGAAAAGGAAAACGGACAGAACTTCTATGTGAGTGCTGTCCTTTACACTGACCTCTACAGGGCCGGTCATACCGATGATCTGGGTGATACGGTGAGTTACTCCGATGCGGCGAAGCTCATAAGCCGTGTATTTGTTTCAGATAAATATGATCTCATAGAAAAAGCGGCTTATGTCTGCGCAGAGGCTTTGCTTGACACATTCCCCGCCGTACATGCCGTTGATCTGAAAGTCAGCAAACCCGAAGCTCCGATAGGCCTCGACTTTGACAATGTATCGGTTGACATAACATTATCACGTCATAAAGCATACTTAAGCTTCGGTTCAAACATGGGAGACCGGATGGCCTATATAGAGTCGGCTATCGAAAAACTGAAGAACACTCCCGGCATAAAAGTCATCAGACGATCGGATATCATAGAGACCGATCCCTACGGTCCCGTAGAACAGGATAAGTTTTTAAACGGAGTTCTTGAGATCGAGACATACCTGACTCCCGAAGCGCTGCTTGATGCGCTTCATGAGACGGAAGATGCTCTCGGACGAAAAAGAACGGTCCGCTGGGGACCGCGGACCGTGGATCTTGATATCCTGTTATATGATGATCTGGTAATGTGCACCGAGGATCTTGTGATACCTCATCCCGACATGAAGAACAGGGATTTCGTCCTGAAGCCTTTGTGCGAGATAGCACCCAATCTAATCCATCCCGTCTTAAGGATCAGCATATCCGAAATGCTCGATCACTTGCTTTTCTCTGCGGCTTCACGTGCTGCCGTGAATTCATAAGGACTTCCGCCTGCCGTCGGTACACAGTATACCGGTGTATCGGTGTTAAATGTCCGGTAATATGTGTAGGTCGAAGTCATATTGACGTCACAGAAATATCCGAGAGCCACGGGCTCTTTTCCCGAGCCGTCCAATCTCATCCGATACAGTCCCGGTGCTTCGCCGACAGATACGACGTAGTAGATCATGCCGTATCCGACATTGAAGTTATCAGCACGGTCATGGCTTAAGATCTCGACCGTCTGGTTCATCGGAGAGTATCTGCAGATCTTGTAATCATCAGAGATATCCATGTAGTAGAAATATCCGCCCTCGTAAACAGGATTCCATACATCGCCTTCCCAGATGGCGTTGGATGTATCGCTTACGGGATTATATGCGTAGAGGTAATGATCCTTCTGGGTCCCTCCGTAGTAGATGGTTCCGTCTACCGCACAGGCGGGGTTGAGCACGAAAGTGTCTTCGATGACCTGCTCCTCTTCATCGCCCCTCATATCGACTTTCTTGAGTCCGACACCCGTGCCGGTTCCTGCCTGATAGTAGAGGGTATTGCCGACCAGATTCATGATCAGCGAATCGTCGGAGGTCAGACACTTTACCTTGGATCCCGTCTCTGTCGCACGGTATATTCCGGAAGTTTTGATCACGAATCCCAGACCTGTTCCGCCCTTGGGTGTCTCCATGCAGAAATACAGATATTTGCCGCCTACGCAGATGTTCGAACAGTCGCTGTTGTAGAGGCGCTTAAGATCGGTCTGGTCGACGTTCATCGAGTAGAGATACCCGTGATCGTATGCGTTTGCAAAATATACCTTGCCGTTACTCTCACAGAAATATCCGCCGTTGTTCAAGTTTCCGGCGGTGTTGCCCGTAAGGGTCGGCGGGTTGTCGGGGATGCGGTTGATTATGTTGAAAATGATCGCAAGAAGTACAAGCACGAGGATCATGCATCCCGCGATTATGAGAAACAATATATTGGATGTGTTCTTTTGCTTTGACATATGGTTATTTCATGGATGAAATTAGTGCATGTTTGGAAGTACACGGATGTACTTCCATGCACCATTTTACCATATATATGATAATATAAGTATAGTCTAACAAGATGAAAAGATCAGGAGAACACCATGAACAACAACGCGGATCTTGCCGAACTCAGACAGCGGCTGGATGATATAGACAGCAGGATAGTAAAACTCTATGAGGAGCGCATGGACATATGCTCCGAGGTGGCAGATGTAAAGATCGCAACCGGCAGGAGAGTGCTCGACAGGGAGCGTGAACTGGCCAAGCTCAAGGCGGTCAGGGACATGACACACAACGAGTTCAACGCCAAGGGCATAGAGGAACTCTTTGAGCAGATCATGAGCATGTCCCGTAAGCTCCAGTATCAGAAACTGACCGAGCAGGGGGCCATCGGAAGACTGCCGTTTATCGCGGTCGACAAGCTTGATACGGAGGGCGCCAGAGTCGTGTTCCAGGGAGCTGAGGGCGCATACTCGCAGGCAGCGACCGAGAACTATTTCGGCGAAGAGATCAGCTGTTTCCACGTGGATACTTTCCGGGATGCATTTATGGCGCTGGATGAAGGAAGCGCTGATTTTGCGGTGCTTCCCATAGAAAACAGCACAGCGGGAACGGTTTCCCAGGTGTATGATCTGCTGGTCGAGTTTGAGAGCTACATCGTGGGAGAGACAGTCATTAAGATAGAACACTGCCTGATGGGAACGCAGGAGAGTTCGATCGATGATATCGCGACCGTATATTCGCATCCTCAGTCACTGATGCAGTCGGCCCGTTTTCTGATCGATCATCCGGGATGGCGTCAGATCAGCATGCAGAACAATGCATTCGCAGCGCAGAAGGTGAGGGACGATAACGATCCGACGCAGGCAGCGATCGCAAGTGAGCGCGCCGCTTCGGCTTACGGACTCAAGATCCTTGAAAAAGGCGTAAACCAGGATGAGGACAATCAGACCAGGTTCATAATCGTATGCAACCAGAAGATCTATATGCGCAGTGCCGGCCACGTCGCTCTTGCGCTTGAGGTCCCGCATTCGAGCGGATCTTTATATCATATGCTCTCGCATTTCATTTACAACGATCTGAACATGACCAAGATCGAGTCACGTCCCATAGAAGACAGGGATTGGGAATACAGATTTTTCATAGAACTTGAAGGTAATCTGGCAGAGCCTTCAGTCAAGAACGCTATCCGTGGCTTAAGAGAAGAGGCCAGAATGTTGAAGGTGATAGGATGCTTTTGAAACACAGGGAACTGATAATATACAGGAACATGGAACATGCGGATATCCTGAACGATATCTGCGATCTGCTCGAAGTATATCACGGCGGTGAGGATATACCGTGCCTTACGGGCAAAGTTGCCGATGCTTTCGGGAGACTGATCGAGTATTGCAGGGAAAACGGATACAGGGGAGACTTATGGAGCGTGTATCTGACCAGCCTTCTCGTAAATGCGGAGAATTCCTATTCGTATTCCTGCGAAGCGGGAGGCACGGCAGAAGCGGATGATATACTGCTTCACGACATGAAGATATTCGCCGGTCTTTTTAAACTTGACATAGACGGTCTGATCACGGAATCGGATCTTACGGGGCTTCGCATCATCAGGGATTATTCGGGCTCGGACCTTCGCGCCACATACGATCCGTGGATCAGGGATCTGGTACTGGAGCTTGCCGATGAGCTGAAAAATGCCGAAACTCCGGAGATCATGGCCGATAAGCTCGGTGCATTCTATATAAAGTACGGCGTGGGATCGATCGGCCTTCACAGGGCTTTCAGACTCGATACTGATGACGGCCTTAAGATAGTCCCCATTCCGAGGATGTCTCATTTTACCCTGGACGATCTTATCGGATACGAATCCGCCAAACAGAAACTGACTGAGAACACGGAGGCGTTTCTGAACAAAAAGCCTGCCAACAACTGTCTGCTCTACGGAGATGCGGGCACCGGCAAGTCCAGCTGCATCAGGGCTCTGGCTACGGAGTACTACGAGCGTGGGCTTCGCATCATCCAGGTCTGCAGGGACCAGTACAGATATCTGATCCCTCTGATCAGCATGATCAGAAACCGCAACTACAGGTTCATCATATATATGGATGATCTGAGCTTCGAGGATTTTGAGACCGATTATAAGTATCTTAAAGCGATCATAGAGGGCGGCATCGAAGAACGTCCCGACAATATACTCATATATGCGACATCCAACAGAAGGCATCTGATCCGCGAGAGCGTATCCGACCGCGACGATCGTGACGAGGATATGCACAGATCCGACACCATGGCCGAGAAGATCTCACTCAGTCAGCGTTTCGGCGTGAGCATCTATTTCGGATCCCCCATGAAAAAGGAATTCAATTCCATCGTCCTTGGCATCGCGAAGAAGAGCGGCCTGGATATGCCGGAAGATGAACTTCTTGCGGAAGCCAACAAGTGGGAACTCTCACACGGCGGCCTCTCC
>JAEEGL012831456.1_pt1 | contig 11279 bp, 8 predicted proteins | sample 9134231 | NCBI WGS metagenome assembly JAEEGL01 (sample SAMN16246548, study PRJNA631951) | gut metagenome | biome: gut microbiome; feature: rumen; material: fiber-attached | host: Bos | place: Iran: Karaj | collected 2018-10
CTTCTTCACCTGAAGCTGTTGAAAGTGCGATTGAGTCAATACCATTTGATTCAGCAGAACTTCCACCACAACTAATAAATGTTGCTGAAAGCAATGCTGCTGCTCCCAACAAAGCAATTAATTTACAGTGTTTCATTTTTCCTCCTCTAGATTTATGAAACCTTATTAAATAATTATAACTTAGTTTTTCTGTTATAACATTTTTAAAAGTAAAATCCAGAAAAGATAAATATCTCTTCTGGAATCCACCATTATTAACCTTTTACAGCACCCAGCATGATACCTTTTACAAAGTACTTCTGCATGAATGGGTATACACACAAAACTGGAATAGCAGTAACCATAGCTACGGTGTACTGAATTGATTTTGTGTTCAACATTTCCTGACGCTGAGCTTCAGACAAACCAGTAGTAGAAGTACCCATTGAAGCAGCCAGGTTAGATGACTGAGTAAGATAAATGTAAAGTCTTTCCTGTAATGTCTTTAACTGTGGTGCACCAGACATCAAAACAAGGGAATCCTGGAATGAGTTCCAGTGTCCAACTGCACACCAGATAGCGATTGTTGCAAGAATAGGCTTACTAAGTGGCCAGATAATCTTTAAGAAGATGATGAAATAAGAAGCTCCATCAATCTGGGCACTTTCTTCAAGTTCTGCAGGAATTGATTCAATATAAGTTTTAACCATGATGATGTTGTAAACGCTTACAAGACCTGGAATGATGTATCCAAAGAAGTTATTTGTAAGACCAAGCATCTGCATTGTTGTAAACCAAGGAATAAGACCTGCACTAAAATACATTGTGATAATCATAAAACGGTAAGCAAATTTTCTGTGCCACATTTCACGTTTTGTTACCAGGTATCCTACAAATCCTGATACTGCTGTAGATGTTGCAGTACCAATAAGAGTTCTGGCAAGAGTAACAATAAATGAAGTTCCCAAACCATGAACATTACGCAAGTTGTAATAGTTCTTCAGCTGGAATCCACGTGGATAGAAATTTATCAAACCTTTTGCAACCATTCCGTTATCAGAAATTGTATTTATCAAAAGATAATAGAATGGAAATACACAAATAATTGTGAACAAAATAAAAAATGTATAGTTGAAAATATTAAAAACTACATCATTAACAGAACGTCTTTCTACCATTTTTTACCTCCTCCTAGAATATTGAAGAACCACGAATCAGTTTTGAAACTCTGTTTGTGATGAACAGAAGAATAACACTGACAAGAGACTTAAACATTGAAACTACAGTTGAGAATGGAATATTGTTGCTTGAACCTTGTCCAAAACTTAACTGATAAACATAAAGATCAAGTACTTCAATTGGATTCTTATTTGTAGGATTCTTGAATACCAGGTACTGATCCATACCGTTACTCAAAATGTTAGATACAGAAAGAATCAAAAGAACAATGTAAGTTGGGAACAATTCTGGAAGTGTGATATGCCACATCTTCTGGAAACGTCCGGCACCATCTACAGTTGCAGCTTCGTACAACTGCTGATCAATTCCTGAAATAGCTGCGATATACATAATTGCAGACCATCCAAGTCCTTTCCAGGTTCCCCAGAGCCACATCTTAACCCAGATAAAGCTGTCGCCCATCAACATATTCTTTCCTCTTTCCCAGAAGCCACTGTTTACCATCAAACTTGAAATAAATCCTTCTGTACCAAAGATACAGAATGCAATTGCATAAACAAGTACCCAGGAAATAAAGTTTGGAATAGTTGTTAATGTCTGAATAATTTTCTTAGAAGTCTGGTTCTTAATTTCCGAAAGGAAGATTGCGAAAATCATTGGGAGCCAGCTTGTTGCAATACCAAGTCCACTCATTGCAAGAGTGTTTCTTAATACACGGATGATATCGTTACGAGTTGCGGCATTTTCGAAAGGAGCTTTGAACCACTTCCAGCCAACCCAGGCATCCATAGAAAGTGTATCACCAGCATTGTAATCAAAGAAGGCATAACGCCATCCCCAAAGTGGAAGATAAGCAAAAATGAATACCAGAATAAGGAATGGAAGAATCATCAGAAAAAGCTGTAAAGGAGCTTCAATTGCTGGTTTTTCATCCTTTTCTGGAGCAGGAGTTTTAATAAATGAAATTACTGCACAAATACAAATTAAAGCAAGAAGAATACAGTACATTGGCACTGTTGAAGGTTCAAGCGGTTCAATACGCTCTACATTTTCACTTGAAGTAATAAGATTATATGCATGAACAATTCCAAACATACTTACAAAAGAAAGAGCACTTCCTGCAAAAATTGAAATATGTGCATAGCGTTTAAGTTTATTATTACCAACTGAGATACAAGAACCAACACCACAAGCAATAATTCCAAGACAAGCAAGTAAACTTGAAAAATATGCAATTCTCATTACAGATGAAGGAAGCCATCCGCGAACAAGAATACGTTCCATATTTCTTACATAAGTTCCATAAGAGAAACCAGATGTAAACAAAGAAACGTTACGGCTGATATTCAAAGAAATACGGGCTGGGTTTGCACCAGGAATAAAAAGCAAAATAAACAAAAGAAGAGCCAGAAGACGATATGTAATCTGGAAAGGAGTAGCTTTCAATTCAGATTTCTGTCCCTCAGGAGCTTTTTCTACAATGAACAGGGCAAGTGCAAGAGCAAAAGTAATAATACTGAATGAAATAAAGCCTGCGATTCCTGCAGGAGGAATAGGACTTACTTCCAGAGAATCAAGACTGCCTGCAAGTAAATCATAAGCATAACCATAAGGAATCATACTTAAACTTACTAAAACAGCACCTGCACAAATAACAAGATAACCAATCTTTCTGATTTTATTTGTGCCACATGATAAGTAAAGACCAATAATACAAATAAAGATTGCTGCCAGAGTAAAAATACTGTATTTATGACCTTTTTCTACAGCATTAGCAATTTGAGAATGTGCTGCTTTGAATGCGGCCCATTCCTTCTTATAACTGCGAACTTTTATTTTTCCAGCAACATTTTCATCATCATCGTCATCATCCAATCCACCAACCATATCATAAGCAGAAGTATCTGCTACCATAGCGGCGAAGTTTGAATAATAATCATCAAAAGAATCACCAGAAGTTTCAGCAAGATTTTCAAGTTCAGAATTAGAACTTTCTGTCTTTTTAGCATTCTGTAAGGCAACTAAATCAGAGGTATATCCCTTGAAATACAAAGCAGATTTCACCAGAGAAACGTTTGTATTCATAACCTTAGAAATTCTAGCTGGATTCATACGGCCGATGAACATGAATACAAAAAGCAATATTACAGTCGCTTTCGATAAATAACTCAAAATTTGAGTAATAACCGATTTGACTACATTTTTTTTGTCTTCTAACATTTTCAGACTTTACTCCATTATTTAAGTGTAAAGTACATTATAATTAGGAAGTAAAAAAAAAGGATTAAATACAAGTTAGTTTTTTAGACATCATTTATTGGAATTTTTATAAATTTTTATAATTTTTCCTGCTATAAAAGTTGCGTTACATTTACTAACTGGTGTATTAGAAAGAACGATAACAGACAGGCCATCATCAAAAAAATAGGCATCATAAGCATTAAAAACATTCGTTGTGCCCGCATGAAAAACGGAATCTCCCCTTCTGTAAATTCCATAACCATAAGACTCTGTTGAAAGCATTTTTTTCAAAGACTTTTTACTTACAACTTTTCCATTTACAAACTGAACATTCCATTTAAACAAATCAGTTACACAGGAATTTACATCACCACATCCAAAAGATAATTCTGAAGGCAAGCTGTAATAACGGTCTTTATAATCATAACCTTTGCAATCTGTATTTTGAAATTCAAGATTTGAATATCTCATTCCGCAAGGCTTAAAAATATTATCCCTTAAATAGTCATACCAGGATTTTCCAGAAACCTGCTCAATTATTTTAGCAAGAAGATAATAATTTGTATTACTGTAAAAATATGTACTGTCCGGATTTGCAATAAGTGGTGCATCATAAAAATAAGTTAAAACCAGATTATCTTCCAAGGGTCTGCATGCCAGCTGATTTTTTTCAATATTTCTATATACATTTGAAGGAAAGAAATCATCAGCCGCATTAATATGATCACACAAACCAGAACGCATATTCAAAAGCATTTCTACTGTAATTTCTTCACCGTGAACATAATCAGGAAAATACTTTGAAATTTTATCATTAAGTTTGATTTTCTTTTTTTCCACCAGCTGCATGATTGAAGCGGCAGTCATTTGTTTTGTTATTGAACCAATTTCAAAAGTTGTATTGATTGTGACGGGCCTGAGAATATCAGAGTTTTTATCACACACTCCATAGCCCTTTGCAAAAATTATGACATCTTTTTTACCAACAAGAATTGCACCCTGAAAATTATTGGCATTAAGATATAAATCTACCTGGTCGGCTTCCTCACTGTACTTTTCGTTGAGGATAAAATCACCACTCCAGGTTTTATTTTTAACAGAATTACAGGAAGACAAAACAAGAGTGAAAAAGAGCATGCATTCTACAAAAAAATGATTTTTCTTCAATTTCAGACCCATCAGTCTGTCTCCCTGATAATTAAAAACTAGGAATTTTTATTGATTACCAGCTGTTCGTATTTTCCAGTTGCAATATCAATAAATCTTACAAAAAGAGAAACCTTATTATCTGCATTCAAAGAATTCCAGATTTCATCAGCAAACTCTTTGATTGAACCAGAAATTTTTACTTTTACAGGCTCTCCTTCAAAACTTGGAAGAGGATTTCCATCACCCATATAAGTGTGAATATAATGTCCTTCACCATTCTGAGGATTATCGTAAGTGTAAGTAAAACGAAGGGTATTATCACCATTTCCACAGTCACTCTTCAAAATTGAAAGAGAGTATGCATATCCGCCGTCTACACCACCTTCAAGGTCAAGCAAAGATGAAATACGTGGAGTATAGTTTGGAGCATCGTGTTCGTATTTGCGGCTGCGGAGGGACTGTTCAAAAGTAAGACCTTTTTTTAATCCTTCAGAAATTGTATCTGTCTGGTCCCCATTTGTTACGATTGTCTTTTTTCCAAGCTGGCGAACTGCGGCGTAAATAATCAGGCTTGGATCTCCGGCAATAAGACTTTCATCAAAAGCTTTTGTACGAATTACTTCTGTACCAGCTTCGCCATCATTACTGCTGACAAAAATACGGTTACGACTACCTGCACTGCGTCCCATTGTCCAGTAAGCAGAAACTGCATATTTTCCATCTTCTGATTTTCCTGCAATAATTCCACGTCCTGGATAAGTTGTACTGCTTAATTCTGATTTTATATCTACCATTTTCATACCCTGCTATAAATTAAGATTATTTTTTTGCTTCAACTTCATCATGCTGTTTTTCAAGAATTTCCATAACAGCATCAACTGTTTTCTGTTTTGGATCTGCTTCATCAGCTGGAAGTTTTTCCAGAATTTCGTTACGGAACTTTTTACATTCAAGAACTGAATGAGCTGTAAGTGTAACTTTACCTGGTTCAAGAATATCCGAAAGCATATCATCTGGACTTTCAGGATTAATTCGCAAACAGTTTCCATTGATTGAAACCAGAAGCATTTCATCAAAAAGTCTTAAATATGAATCTATTTCTCGTAAACCTTTTTTTGTTTCAGGCTTTCCCGGACGATAACGAGTTCCACTTGGGAAAACCAGAATAATCTGACCACGCTTTTTACAGGCATCCATTGCACGCATAGCAGCAAAATTGATTTTACGAGCTTTCTGTTCTTCTGCCTGTTTTTCTTCCTCTGAAATTGACTTTCCTTCAACAGCGACAAGACTTCTTGTAGGATAAATTACAACGCGAGTAAATCCTTCTGTAAAAGCACGAACTCCTGCACTTGCTTCGTTCAACTTCATTCCAGCAACTGCAACAATTCTTGAAGCAAAATCATCTGCCCAAGGCTCTCCAACTTTCTGGAGTAAATAAATAATTGCTGGTAAATCAAGATTTGTAAAATGTTCCATAAGAATTAAACCAGATTTACCATTCTGTACTACATCATTATAAAAAGTTTTAAAATTCTCGAGATTTCCTAAACCAGAATCAGAAGAAAATGTTTCATCAAGAAGCTTCATCATATACTTTCTTGTTTCCATATTTGCTTCTTCATAAACTTTTGTCTCATCGATTTTGGCAGCAGCATGAGAATGTTTAAGCATTTCTGCAAGAACATCACCATACTTTTCTTTCAAAGTGTATCCCATTATTTTTTCCCTTTATCTAAAAAATATTTTATCTATTATAATTAATTTTCTATACTTTGTACACGAAAACACCAGTGCAGAAGACCCTTATAAGAGCTTCAGTAATATGCCCGATTTATAAATTCTGATTTTCCATTAGCATTTAAAAAAACTAAAAACAGGTAGGACTATGAAAAAAACACTTTTATTACTGGCAGGAACACTATATTTCTTTGTTTCTGGTTGTGCTGCAAAAAGCCCGGCAACATGCATTAACAGAGATGGCAGCGTTTCTATTCTAAAAATTGATAATGAAGCTAAAGCAGTTACTTTTGATAAAAAAGTCCAGGGCTTCACAGGAGTTACTGAAGTTAAATTCAGCAAATCTCAAAAACGAAATCCTATTACTATTGATTTAAGTGAATACGGAAACAAAGACATCCTTATTGATTTTAATATGGACATCATGATTGCAGATAAAGGCGGAAATACCAACAATGTTGTTTTTGTATTAAATGATGTTGATGCAAAACTTCCTCATCTGGCAGACTGTAAAGTAGAACCAAACGTATGGACCAGCCTTCATTCACAACTTTTTGTAAAACTTGGTGAAAAACGTCAGATCTTCCTTTCTGGGGCAGGTTATGACAAAGAAAATGTCACATTTTATATTAAAAACATGAACATCCAGATTTCTGGTGATGGAATTGGCACAATGAAAGCTATTTCAGAAAACTGGCTCGAAGTTCCTTCCTTAAAAGATGCCTATAAAGGTATTTTTGATTATTTTGGTTTTGCTGTGACTTTCAACGACGAACTTATAGAAGAAAATATTCAGGAAGGCTTAAAATATCATGCTGATACAATCACCATGGGAAACGAGTTTAAACCTGATTTCGTATTCGGATGGAGCGGAACAAACTCCACAAAAGATTTTACTGCTGAAAATGGAAAAACCTACAAAGTCCCAGCTGACATTCCAAGATTCGCCACTGTTGACAGATGTTTATCAATTTGTAAGGACAATGGTCTTACAATGAGAGGGCATGTTTTTGTATGGCATTCCCAAACACCAAAATGGTTCTTTGAAAAAGATTTTGGCATGAGCGGAAGTATGGACCTTGTTTCGGTGGAGGAAATGAATGCCCGAATGGAATGGTACATCAAAACTTTCATTGATCATGTTGAAGAATGGGAAAAAGAAAATAATGATGGAAAAAACATTGTGATTGCCTGGGATGTTGTAAACGAAGCTGCCTCTGACAATGCAACAGAAAATCAATTCCTTAGAACAGACAGCCCATGGTATTCCATTTACCAGAATGCAGACTTTATTGTAAACGCCTTCCGTTATGCTAATAAATATGCACCATCAGATGTTAAACTTGTTTACAATGATTATAACTGCTATCAGGAAAACAAATTAAAGGCCATCTGTAAAATTATAGATGCAATCCAGGCTAATCCGGATACACGAATTGATGCAGTAGGAATGCAATCTCACATAAACATTAACACTCCCGCAACTGGAGCAGGCAGTTTTGAAAATGCAGTTCATACTTTTGTAAGCAAGGGATTAAATGTTCAAGTAACAGAACTTGATGTTGCAAACGGAAACGAAATTTACAATCCTTATAAATTAAAAGGTGTTTACAAAGACTACTTCAAAATGTTCATGAATAACAGAAAAACAGAAAGTTCAAAAGGAATTGAAGGAGTTTCTATCTGGGGACTGAAAGATGAAGGTACCTGGCTGAACAATCTTTCAATGTACAGAGGTTCAACTCAGTATCCCCTCCTTTTTACAGGAGAGGACTACAAGTGTAAACCTGCTTATTACGGAGTTTTGGAAGCCGTTACAGAATAAACTGACCGCGGCTAAAAACAGGCATACAGTCAAGTGGAGCATCAACCTCCACTTCCTGTCCGCCTTCGAACTCCTTCTTAGAAGAAAGTTCTATCCATTTTTCGCCTGAGCTTAGAACCGGCAGATAAACAAGTCGTTTTCTAGCTCCGGCTTCCATCACAGGACAAACCATAAGTTTTGGTCCAAACATATACTGATCTTCAATTTCCCACGATAAATCATCATCACTAAAATCGTACATCAATGGACGCATTACAGGAGCACCTTTTTCGTGAGCAGTTTTCATCAGTTCTTTGATATATGGTTTCAGACTTGCCCGCAGTTTCAGATATTTTTCCAGAATCTTGTAAACATCATCACCAAAAGCCCAGACTTCATTATCCTGTCCACTTTCCATCTGCTTAATCTGATAGCCGCGTACCTCGTGATATACTTTTTCCGGCTTATGGAATGGAGGTCGCTCCCCGTGTAAACGCATAACCGGACAGAAGCAGCCCCACTGGAACCAGCGAACCAGAAGTTCCTTAAACTCTTCAGATTTTATATCACCGCCGAGGAAGCCTCCAATATCAGTTGTCCACCACGGAATGCCCGCGATCGCCATACTTAAACCGGCCTGCACCTGATTACGGAAGGAACGGAAATCTGAATGAACATCGCCACTCCAGACAACAGCCCCGTACTTTTGGCTTCCTGCCCAGGCACAACGAACAAGACTCAAAGGCAAATCTACGCCTTCTTCTTTAAGTCCGTCATAAAATCCTTTTGCATAATAGTAAGGATAAATATTTGAACATTCCATTGCAGGTCCAAGATGATATTTGTAATGATCAAATTCATACAGACCATATTCAGGTTCTGCTTCATCCAGCCAGAAAAGCTGAATGCCTTTTTTAAAGTAATTTTCCTTACATTTTTCCCAAACGTACTTTCTTGTTTCTGGATTTGTTGTATCAAAGAAAACAGTATTGCCCATCCAGTCCATGTTAAAGCCGTCTTTTTTATCAAAGCTGATTAAGAGCCCCTGACTTGCCATTTCTTCAAAATTTTCTGAACGTTCGTCTATAGTTGGCCATACACTCACCATCAGCTTAACATTCATTTCTGAAAGTTCCTTGACCATCTTGTCAGGATCAGACCAGTCTTCTGCATCAAACTTAAAGTCACCCTGGCAAGACCAGTGGAAAAAGTCTATTACAATTACATCCAGAGGAAGTCCACGCTTGCGGTATTCCTTTGCAACCTGAATAACCTCTTCCTGATTTCTGTAACGCAACTTACACTGCCAGAAACCCATTGCAAAATCTGGCATCATTGGAGTGCGGCCTGCAACTGCGGTGTAATTTTCTTCAATTTCAGCAGGACTACCACAAGTTACCCAGTAATCTATTTTTTGAGTTTCTTCTGCCACCCAGACAGTTCCATTAGTTGCAAAAGAGGCAGTTCCAATTGCCGGGTTATTCCACAAAAATCCATAACCTCTGGAAGAAATAATAAATGGTACAGAAGCCTGAGAATTTTTCTGTGATAATTCCCAGACTCCACCTTTTTTATCAAGATGAGAATCCTGATACTGTCCCATACCAAAGATTTTTTCATCATCATAAGCTTCAAAACGAACTGTAGCTTTATTGTTAAATTTTCCAAGATTTGCTTTTAATTCACGGCCTGCATTATTTGTTGGAACACAAAAACGGTCTATTCTCCAGCGGTTTCTCCACTGCTCTTCAAATAAAAGTTCCTCTTTTCCGTTTTCAATTTTCCAGAAACTAATCCAGTTTTCATAATTTACTTTAACAAGCATTTTTCCATTTTTTAAACATGCAGTCTGTCCGCTTGTCTTTTCAATTTGATTTGTTTCGCTGTCAAAATGTTTTGCCCAAGGGTAAGTTGTATCAACATCTTCAATCTTAATTTCAGCACCAGGTAATTTTGATATCTGACAGGCAGAATCCTCCAATGCCCAGTCATTCTTATCCATAAAGCGGTCTTTTGTCATTCGAACACGTACAGAATCTTTTCCCCACGCTTCAATCCAAACAGTTCCAAATCCATCTTCAATAATTAATTTCTTTCCATCAGTTTTCAACATAAAAAAATAGTAAAAGTGATTTTTAGACCTGTCAACGTTTATTATTTGACCTATAAACTCAGATTTTTGTAATGATTATGAAAAAAGATGACGATAATAAGAATGGGAAGTTTTAAAAAATTTTAAACCCTCTCCCAAAATCATCATGTCCAGGTATTGCATATGAAGAAAACGTTTATAAGCATTTTTATAATTTCTCTTTTATCTATAACTCTTTTAAGTTGTAATTTCCAGTTTAGTGGAAGTTCTATGCTGACAAAACCTGATGTTGAAGCATCAAGAAATCATATTACAATATCTATACCCCTACAAAGTGCAGATACTTCTTACATAAACCTTTATAGAAAAGTACCAAATGAAGAAACAATTGTTAGTCTAGGAATCATTTATCCTTCGGCATTGAATTCAACTGCAAATGCCTATATTTATACAGACTATCTTATTACAAAAGATACAACCTATCTTTATCAAGCAAGATATAAGGAATCTGACGGTTACTACATCACAGAATGGTCGAACGAAATTACAGCAGTCGATGGCTACTCAATCAACGATTCTATTACTTATGATAAAGGATCTGCTTTCTTTGTTTATGATGAAGACGAATACTCCCTCAAAATCGTTGGTACTATTAGCGCCCCTACATCAATTGCCGATTTTGAAGATAACTACAAACCAATGCTTATTGTAAATACTAGTACAGAAAGTCAGCTTTTTGAACTTGCTACCATTGCTGATACAACCACAATTCCTCTTAAAAACTATTTGCCATTAAATTTCTTGGACACCCCTATTACTATAGTAGGAATTACAGCTGGAAAACAAGAATATGTAGATCCAGAAGCTTCAGAACCAGTTACAAAATACATCTATTGGATAGAACCTACAGAAATGACTATCCGTGGATATAGTGACAAGACATTTGTAATTCCTTCTACAGATACAGAGGCCGGTTTGGACTATTCACACAATATCAATACTATTAACTAATTAAAATTTTCTCCATCCTCGAACTTTATTCTGACAATTGAACAAATTTTGAGAAAATGTTAATTTAAAAATATGAATACACTA
>JAEEGL012913368.1_pt1 | contig 11279 bp, 7 predicted proteins | sample 9134231 | NCBI WGS metagenome assembly JAEEGL01 (sample SAMN16246548, study PRJNA631951) | gut metagenome | biome: gut microbiome; feature: rumen; material: fiber-attached | host: Bos | place: Iran: Karaj | collected 2018-10
CGCTGTCTGCTTTGCATAAATCAGTGATTACTCTACCCATATGTCCGTTACATCCGTGCATTACTACTCTTGTCATCGCTATTCTCCTTATTCCATAAAATGCTTATTTATAAACGAATAACCAGAGATTATTTCTCTGGTTTTACGTTTAATACACTATCTGCAATTTCTATAATTCCTCGTGTGATATTTAAACCAGTCAGTATGACATTAGTGGAGATGGAACGTCCCTCCAGAGAACATAAAATGTCCTGCTCAGAAACAATTCCCTCATCTAACACACCAAGAACTTCATCAAGAATAACCAAATCGCTCTCACCTGTGCCCAGAACCTTCTTGGCATAGTTGAGACCGTTTTGGATGTTTTTAATCTCTTCTTGTTTTTGCTCATCAGAAAGATCAGAAAAATCCTCCTTTGAGCGCTCAAATCTAAACAGCTTGATTTCTGGCTCAAGCTTGCTTAGATAATCTGCATTTGTCTCAGATTTCAAAAACTGAATAATAGTAGTTGATTTACCCTGAGACGCATAACGAATTGCATTACCAAGGGCAGCCGCCGACTTGCCCTGACCTTTTCCATAATATACTACAATACTTCCCTTTTCCATGAGTCTCCTACTTTCTGAAGCCAGCTCTCTTTCTAAGAGTAGGGTCAAGAATTCTCTTTCTGATACGGAGAGATTCTGGAGTAACCTCTAAAAGCTCATCTACATCAATGAAATCAAGAGCCTGCTCAAGGCTAAGAACTCTAGGTGGTACAAGTGTAAGTGCCTCATCTGCTGATGATGAACGAGTATTTGTAAGGTGCTTCTTCTTACATACGTTAAGCTCAATATCCTCAGCACGTGAGCTCTGACCAATGACCATACCAGAGTATACCTTCTCGCCTGGTCCAATGAAAAGTGTTCCACGGTCCTGAGCTGAGAAAAGACCATAAGTAACTGACTCACCAGTCTCGAATGCAATAAGGCTTCCAAGCTTACGATAAGCAATATCACCCTTATATAGTTCATAACCATCAAAAATTGTATTGATTATACCATTTCCTTTGGTATCTGTCATGAATTCTCCACGATATCCGATAAGACCACGTGAAGGAATCTTAAATTCGATACGTGTATATCCACCTGCGATAGGTGTCATATTCTGAAGCTCACCCTTACGCTGAGAAAGCTTTTCGATAACAGCTCCTGTGAATTCATCTGGAACATCTACATAAGCACGTTCCATTGGCTCAAGCTTGCGTCCCTTTTCATCTGTGTGGTAAAGAACCTCTGCCTTTGCTACTGCAAACTCGAAGCCTTCACGACGCATGTTCTCAATAAGAACTGAAAGGTGAAGCTCACCACGTCCTGAAACTTTAAGTGAATCAGGAGAATCTGTATCTTCAACACGAAGTGATACGTCTGTGTTAAGTTCTCTCATAAGACGCTCTCTAATGTGACGAGATGTTACATACTTTCCTTCCTGACCAGCAAGTGGGCTATCATTTACAATGAAGTTCATTGAAATAGTAGGCTCAGAAATCTTCTGGAAAGGAATTGGATTTGGTGCGTCTACTGCACAAATTGTATCTCCAATGTGAATATCAGCAATACCTGAAATAGCTACGATAGAACCGATATTTGCTTCGTTCACATCTACCTTTTCAAGTCCATCGTACTCAAATAATTTTGAAATACGAACCTTATTATTTTTCTCAGGATCATGTGCATTTACTACGATTGCATCCTGGTTAACCTTGATAGAACCGTTCTCTACCTTTCCAATACCGATACGTCCAACGTATTCGTTGTAATCGATTGTAGAAATAAGTACCTGAGTAGGAGCATCTGGGTCTCCCTTTGGAGCTGGAATGTAATCAACGATTGTCTCGAAAAGAGCTGTCATATCTTTGTGCTCTTCATCAAGGCTTCTAATTGCAAAGCCTTCCTTTGCACTAGCATAAATAAATGGACAATCGAGCTGCTCATCAGAAGCATCAAGATCCATAAACAACTCAAGAACCTCATCGATAACCTCATCAGGTCTCGCTTCTGGTCTATCAATTTTGTTAATACAAACAATTACAGGTAAATCAAGATCAAGTGCCTTCATAAGAACGAACTTGGTCTGTGGCATTGCACCTTCGAAAGCATCAACTACAAGTACAACACCGTTTACCATCTTAAGAACACGCTCTACTTCACCACCGAAATCAGCATGACCTGGAGTATCGATAATGTTAATCTTTGTATCCTTATAATATACTGCTGTGTTCTTTGAAAGAATTGTAATACCACGCTCACGCTCAATATCATTTGAGTCCATGACACGTTCTGCAACTTCCTGGTTCTCTCTAAATACACCTGACTGCTTTAAAAGCTCATCAACAAGTGTAGTTTTACCATGATCTACGTGTGCGATAATTGCAATGTTTCTAATATCTTCTCTACTCTGAATTCCCATAAATTTCTCTTTCTAAATTCTTACAATAAACTACATTGTAAAAACCCCTATAATCTAGCCGAGTAGTTCGACCAGCCTTAATATTAGTTTTGAGATCGCTTTCGCTATACTCCTCAAAACTAATATAATGCTTGTCTCCTACCGGCTAGCCAAAACCGTTTCGCCTCTATTAAGGCATTTTATTTAATTGGTACAAGGACTTCCTTGCCACCCATGTATGGACGAAGTGCTTCTGGGATAGCAACAGAACCGTCTTCGCGAAGGTTGTTCTCTAAGAATGCGATAAGCATACGTGGTGGAGCAACAACTGTGTTGTTAAGTGTGTGAGCAAAGTACTTGCTGCCATCCTCGCCCTTAACACGAATCTTAAGACGACGTGCCTGAGCATCACCAAGATTTGAGCAAGAACCAACCTCAAAGTACTTCTTCTGACGTGGTGACCATGCCTCTACATCACAAGACTTAACCTTGAGATCTGCAAGGTCTCCTGAACAGCACTCTAATGTACGTACAGGAATGTCTAAGCTACGGAATAAATCAACTGTATTCTTCCAAAGGACATCATAGTATTTCTTTGAATCCTCTGGCTTACATACTACAATCATCTCCTGCTTTTCGAACTGGTGAATTCTGTAAACACCACGCTCTTCAATACCATGAGCACCCTTCTCCTTACGGAAGCATGGGCTGTAGCTTGTAAGTGTATAAGGTAAGTTAGCCTCATCATTAAGTGTATCGATGAACTTACCAATCATAGAGTGCTCTGATGTACCGATGAGGTAAAGGTCTTCACCTTCGATTTTGTACATCATAGCATCCATTTCTTCGAATGACATAACACCAGTAACTACGTTTGAACGAATCATGAAAGGTGGAATACAATATGTAAATCCTCTATCAATCATGAAATCACGAGCATAAGAGATAACTGCTGAGTGAAGACGAGCAATGTCTCCCATTAAGTAATAGAAACCATTACCTGCAACCTTTCCAGCTGCATCCATATCTATACCATTGAATCTCTCCATGATATCTGTGTGATATGGAATCTCAAAATCAGGAACTACTGGCTCACCGAACTTTTCGATTTCTACGTGGCAAGAAGCATATGGACCAATTGGAACTGGTGGATCGATAATGTTAGGAATCTTCATCATGATTTCCTCTACCTTATCAGCAAGCTCCTTTTCAACTGGCTCGAGATCCTTGATTTGCTGTTTAAGTTCAGCAACCTCAGCCTTAACTGCCTCAGCCTCTTCCTTTTTGCCCTGTCCCATAAGAGCACCAATCTGCTTTGAAGCCTGATTCATTTTTGCTCTCATGTCATCAGCCTGCTGCTGAGTAGCACGCCTCTTGTCATCAAGCTCGATGACCTCATCAACGAGGCCGAGCTTGTGCTCCTGAAATTTCTTTTTGATATTCTCTTTTACTGCGTCTGGATTCTCGCGTAAGAACTTAATGTCTATCATTTTCTTTCTCCTAATCTAATACATTAGTTTTTCTTGCTAAATTTAATTTTAAAGATGTACCAAAGCTGTGTAGCAATAAAGATTGATGAATATGTACCAGCAATTACACCAGCAAGGAGTGGTAAAGCAAACTCTCTAATAGTAGATACACCTAAAATGAGAAGCATGAGTACCATGATTGCAGTAGTAATTGATGTTGAAATACTACGTGAAAGAGTCTGTGCTAATGAAGAATTAGCAAGATCTTTAAGTGTTTCTGGTGTCTCTGTTCTAACAGCCTTGTGATTCTCACGAATACGGTCGAATACAACGATTGTATCGTTGACAGAGTAACCAATAACTGTAAGCATACATGCAATAAATGCTGCACCAACTGAAATACGAACGATTGCATAAAGTGCTAATACGATAAGTACATCATGAACAAGGGCGATGATTGCTGCTGAAGCAAATCTGATGTCCTTGAATCTAAACCAAATGTAAATAAGCATGAATAATACAGCAACAAGTACGGCGATTGTAGACTGTGAACGCATTTCTCCAGAAATTGTAGAACCAATACTCTGTGATGTAATTGATGATTCAGCAACACCATAGTTTGATTCAAACATTTCGTTAAGAGCTGTTCTCTCATCAAGTGAAAGTGTACGAGTCTTGAAGATTACCTGATTTGTACCATCAACTGTACTCTTCTGAACAGAAGCATCTCCGATAACTGTTTGGATATCAGGAATGATCTGATTGTTAATAGTATCATCTGACTGAAGCTCAACAAAATCAACAGTAGTAGATGTACCACCCATAAATTCAAGTGAGAAGTTAAGTCCCTGTCCATCAGTTACCTTGTGAACTCCCATTGAAATGAAGCCTACTGCAATAATTAAAATAGAAATGCTAATGAAGATTACTTTTCTACCAACGAAATCAAACTTTGTAGGCTCCTTAGCCTTACCATATAATTTAGCATCTTTGATACCAAGTGCATAAACAGCATTGATAAGAATTCTTGTAATAACAAGAGCTGTAAACATTGATAAAACAACACCAAGTGCAAGAGTAACTGCAAAGCCCTTTACAGAACCTGAACCAAGAACTCCAAGAACTGCTGCTGCAATAAGTGTTGTAATATTTCCATCAAGAATAGCTGAAAGCGCCTTTGAGAAACCAGTCTCAATTGCAGAGATTACAGGACGTCCTGATTTAATCTCTTCTCTAATACGAGCGAAGCAAATAACATTAGCATCAACTGCCATACCGATTGAAAGAATCATACCGGCAATACCAGGAAGTGTAAGTGTAATATCAAATGCCTTTAAAATGCTAATAAGAAGTACTGTATATAAAGCAAGTGCAAATGATGCAACAACACCAGGTACAAGGTACATGATGATTAAGAAAATCATTACAACGACAAGACCAATACCAGCTGCAATTAATGAAGTTTTAAGAGCGTCAGCACCAAGCTGTGCACCAACTACCTGTGACTCCATCTCCTTAAGCTCGATATCAAGTCCACCGATACGAATGTAAGAAGCAAGCTTCTCAGCTTTTTCGTAGTTTTCCATACCTTCTACTACGCAGTTACCATCTGTGATTGCATTCTTTACTGTAGGAACTGAAACGAACTGTCCATCGTAATAAATTGCAATTGAATCACCTGTAAGCGCTGCTGCTGTAGTAGCTGATTTGAATGCTGTAGTTCCTTCGTCATCGAATTTAAGTTCTACGACATACTCTGTAGCGTTTGTTGTCTGATTTGACTGTGTAGCAGCCTGTGCACTTCTAACGTTAGTTCCTGTAGCAATAACAGAACCATTGTCAATTAAGTCCTGAATATCATAGTTAAGTGTTCCGTCAATGTTTCCGTCTGCATCATAACCATTAATTGTGTAGTTTGCATTTCCCTCAGAATCATACTGAGTGATGAAGTAAAGTGTACCTGGAGTACCAAGCTCCTCTAATAATGCGTTAGCATCTGTAACACCTGGGATTTCAACTGTGATACGCTTTTCACCCACACGGTAAACGCTAGCCTCTGTAGTAGAGCTCTCTTCACCAAGGTCGTTTTCGATACGCTGCTGGAGCTTGAGAATTGTATCATTCATCTGCTCATCTGTAGGAGTGTCACCTACTGCCTCGTATGTAATACTAACACCACCATCTAAATCAAGCCCCAACTTTAGACTATCAGCTTCGTATTTTGCCATCTGAGCCTTCTGCTCATCTGTGGCATCCTCGCCTAACTGAAGGCTCGAGTCATTAGCTTTAATTGTGCCTTGAATTACTGTCATTGCGTAATAGCCAAGAAGTCCTAGGCATAACACAAATGCAATAAGCCAGGCAATCCCCTGTCCCATTTTCAATCGTTTCATTGTTATTCTCCTATTTCCTTTTATTTGCCGGCAAAGCCGACCAAAGGGTTATTTATTCTCCCTTTATTTCTGATTCTCTAACTTTGAGTGCAATCGCACACTCAACACGCTTCTTTTGAAGCTCGCAGCCTACATGATAATTTCCAAGGATGCTTCCTGTGAAATTGTATGCATTAGCTGCGCAACCGCCGCTGCAGTAGAATCTTGCAAAGCATTTGCTACATTCTGGTTTTGCATAAACGTTGCAGTGCTTGAACTCATTAACAATGTCCTTTTTCTGAACACCGTTCCAAACATCGCCAAGGCAGAAATCTGTATTTCCTACAAACTGATGACATGGATATAACTCACCTGTAGGTGTAACAGCCATATACTCTGTACCTGAACCACAACCAGAAAGTCGTTTGTAAACGCAAGGTCCACCCTCTAAATCAATCATGAAGTGGAAGAAATTGAAATCTTCTTCTGTACCCTTGCGACGCATCATCTCAGCACAAAGTGCATCGTATTCAGCGAAAAGCTGTGGTAAATCCTCTTCTCTGATGGCGTAATCGTCAGTCTCCTGAGCAACTACTGGCTCAACTGAGATTTGCTTGAAGCCTTCGTTTGCCAAGTGGATAACATCCTTTGAAAAATCAAGGTTGTTTCTAGTGAAAGTACCACGAATGTAGTATTTATCCTGATTTCTTGATTCTGCAAGCTTTTTGAACTTTGGCATTACAAGCTCATAGCTAGGTGCACCCTTTTTGAAAGGTCTCATGAGATTGTGAATCTCTGGACGCCCATCACAGCTAAGAACTACATTTGCCATTTCTTTATTGGCAAATTCCTGAATCTCATCATTTAACAATACTCCGTTTGTTGTAAGTGTAAAACGGAAGTTTTTATTGTGCTCTTTTTCGATTGAACGGCCGTAGGCAACTAAGTCCTTTACTACCTGCCAGTTCATAAGTGGCTCTCCACCAAAGAAATCAACTTCGAGATTTCTACGGCTACCAGAATTAGCAACCAAGAAATCAAGAGCCTGCTTACCAACCTCGTAAGTCATAAGCTCACGCTTACCTGTGTGGTACTCTCCTTCTTCGGCGAAGCAATATTTACATGCCAAATTGCAATCGTGTGTAATATGTAAGCAAAGAGCCTTTACCACTGTAGGTCTCGCAGTAAAGTCTGCGATTTTAGGCTCGTAATTGTCCTCAGTAAAAAGTGAACCATCCTCAATTAAATTATTAATCTCAGACTGGATTTCTGCCAACTCCTCCTCTGAAACCTCCGGATGAGATTTCTTCATTTCAGCAACTGCCTTTTCCTCTCCAAGCTCCTGCCAGAAAGCGAGAAAATCATATGTGATTTCATCTACTACATGAATGGCACCGCTGTTAACATCAATGACAACGTTATAACCGTTGTTTTTAAACTGGTGTATCACTAAAAAAATGTCCTTTCATAAACGCACAATAGACCGTCCCTTATATTAAACAATAAGGACCGGTCTGGGCGTTAAAATAAACTAAATATAAAGCTGCTATTATCTATTGTGCTCACAGCTCTGATTTCCAACTGTACAAGAAGTCTTGCAAGCTGACTGGCAAGATGTCTGGCATTCACCACATCCGCCTTCCTTTACTGTATTCTGTAATCTCTTTGTGTTAAGTGTCTTAATGTGTTCCATAATAATCTCCTTATATTATAATTGGACAAAGGCCCAAAAAGTTAGCATAAATTATACTACAGCTTATGAAAAATATAAAGTATTTCTATTCTTCAACAGCCTCAGTAGCTTCCTCAACTGGCTCAATATTAACCACTGCATTCTCAACACAGTAATCAAGAGCCTTTTCTGTTAAGTAATAAAATTTGAAATATCTCTCTCCGTCATAGCCAGTAACTGTACAATCAGAATAGAGAGTCTCTAAATCTGTGTAGTTGTACTGTGAGCAATAGTCATTAACAAAATCATTATAGCCTTCTTCGTCAACTTCTATTCCCTCAGCCTCAGCAATTGCCTGAAGAATAAGTCTAGTCTTTGTATCCTCTTCGGCACTTGATTTGATCTGCTCTAGGATATCATCATAATTGTATCCCATTGACTCAAGGTAATCCTTGAAGGAAGTGCTGAACTGATTTTGACATTGTCTCTCGTCAATATTGAGCTCCACATCAACTCTGGCCTGTAATAAGTCCTCAGGTACCTCTGATACTGTGCAGCCATTAATAAGAGTGTTTAAAACCGCTGTTTCTTTGTCAGATTGTAGGTTGCTCTCAAGAGTTGATTTGTAGCTTGTTTGAAGGGCTTCTACGAGAGCGTCTACAGTATCATAGCCGAAATTCTCGCTAACAATTTCATCTGTTAAATCATCTCTAGTTTCAACCTGTTTTGCTATGTAATTAATATTGAAAGTAAATACTACAGTCTGTCCTGCTAAGTCCTCATTATTAGGATAAGAATCAGGGAAGGTTACCTCATAAGCAACCTCATCTCCAACAGAATATCCTACAAGGCCTGAAGTAAATCCGCTAATGTATCCACCACCGGTACCTGCTCCGCAGTTGTTAGCGATATCAAGATTCTGATTCTCAGCAGAGCCGCCCTCGAATGCAACTCCATCCTGTGAGCCTACGTAATCAACGTTTACGATTGAATCCTCAGCAACTACTGTTTGTGAATCGTCAGGAACGAATAAATTGCTATTTAAAATGCAGCTATCAAGATATTCTTCGAAAGCCTCATCTGTGTATTCATAGTCCCCATTAAGAGTAACCTCGAGATTTTTGTATTCTCCTAATGTAACGTAATCATTAACGTTGTATTCTATCTGAGCGCTAGTGGTAGTTTGCGCTGAATCTGTCTTATTTTCCTCAATAATGCATCCATTAAATGAAGTCATTGCCAGTCCTGCAAGGAGTACTGAAAGTATTTTTTTCTTCATTGAAAAATCCTCCCGAAAAAGTCTTTTTGTAGTTTACCATATCAAAAAAACACCTGCAAGTACGGCTCCGGTACCTGCAGGTATATCAAAACTCATATTACTTTTTTGAAGATTTTTTCTTTGGAATTTCTTTTTCAACACGGTCATACATCAAAGCCATGTCATACATCTTTTTAGCTAATTCCTGAGTCAATTCTCCATCTAATAAACGCCACTGCCAGTTGCCAGATTTGGTACCAGGCACGTTAATACGATTGTATTTTCCCAAGCCTAAATAATCCTGAATCTGAGCCACAAATAACATTGCAACAGAGCTCATTCCACCTCGAATCATGCCCCAGTTAAAGCCTTCTGAGCGAGATATTCCAAGGTATTTCTTAGCATATTCTTTATCAGCCTTTTTCGCTGTTTTGTACCATTCCATAATGGTTGCATTATCATGTGTTCCTGTGTAGCAAATGCAGTTTTTGTCATAAGTATGTGGCTGATAATTGTTTGGTTCTCCTGAATCAAAGGCAAACTCCAAAACCTTCATACCTGGCCAGTTGCTGTCCTTGAGAAGCTTAACAACTGTTGGTGAAGGCTGTCCTAAGTCCTCTGCTATAAATTCTGTATTAGGGTATTCTTTTGAAAGAAGACCAACTAATTCCATTCCAGGTCCCTTCTTCCATTTACCATTCTTTGCAGTTTTGTCCCCTGCTGGCACTGCCCAATATTCATCAAAGCCACGGAAATGATCAATTCTAAGGACATCATAAAGCTTTGCGCAGCCACCGATTCTTCTAATCCACCAACGATAGCCGTCCGCCTTCATGGCCTTCCAATCGTAGCAAGGATTGCCCCAAAGCTGACCGTCTGCACTGAAATAATCAGGTGGAACACCTGCCACCTCAACCGGGTAATTTTCTTCATCTAAACAGAAGAATTCAGGCTCTGCCCATACATCACATGAATCTAGGGCTACATAAATAGGAAGATCTCCAATTACCTCAATGCCAAGCTTGTTAATATATTTCTTTAATTCGGTCCACTGTTTAAAGAATAAATACTGAATAAAGATGAAGAACTCAATATCCTCTGCAAGCTCTTTTGTATATTTAGCAACTGCCTTTTTCTCATGCAATCTGATATCTTCCTCTGGCCATTCCTGCCAGCTAATCTGATCAAAATGCTTTTTAAGGGACATGAACAATGCATAATTTTCTACCCAAGGATTAGCCTTTTTAAATTTAGCAATTTCCTTTTCAGCAGCTTTGTAGCCTCTTTCCTTAGCCTTTCTAAGAACTTTGAAGCGACTAATATAAATCTGGCCGTAATCAACATACCTAGGATTTGTTCCCCAGTTTTCAGACATGACCTCCTTTTTAGTAAGAAGTCCTTCCTTAATCAGAATTTCTAAATCTATAAAATATGGGTTTCCTGCAAATGTAGAAAAGCTCTGATAAGGACTATCTCCATAGCTAGTTGGCCCTAAAGGCAGAACCTGCCAATATTTTTGTCCCGCAGCCTTTAAAAAATCAGCAAATTCATAAGCAGCTTTTCCAAATGTACCTATGCCATATGGTGATGGCAATGAAGATATTGGCATTAAAACTCCACTACTTCTTTTCATTTTCCCTCTCCTTCTATATATCAATTACTTAATGTTCTAAGTGTCTCGCCTTCTCTCAGATAAGTAGGCATGGTTAAATGTTTATTTTCACCCTTATTATCAATCAAATTCACAAGCAGGTTCACTGTTTCATTACCTATTTCTGTGGTAGGCTGGCAAAGTGTAGTCAGCACAGGATTGCTATACTCTGATACCTCAATACCATCAATAGCAATAAGCGCAACGTCCTCTGGAACCTTTTTGCCTGCATCACGCAATGCCTTCATTGCGCCAAGAGCAATATTGTCAGAGATAGCAAACAGTGCATCAAATTTATACCCTTTTTTCAACCATTCCCTCATATTATTGTAAGCATCAGCAATGTTAAAACTGTGTATTGGAATAATTAAATTGTTATCAATCTCCTGTTTGGCATCAGCCAATGCTCTCTTATAGCCATCAAATCTTA
>JAEEGL013503972.1_pt1 | contig 11279 bp, 8 predicted proteins | sample 9134231 | NCBI WGS metagenome assembly JAEEGL01 (sample SAMN16246548, study PRJNA631951) | gut metagenome | biome: gut microbiome; feature: rumen; material: fiber-attached | host: Bos | place: Iran: Karaj | collected 2018-10
CAGTTTCCGTTCTCATATGTCCTGAGGTAATCGACCGGCAGCGTCCACGCGAACTCCACCACATCGGGGTCCAGCAGCGGCACTCTCGTTTCCAGTGAAACAGCCATTGCCGTTCTGTCCACTTTCACCAGGATATCATCCGGATGGTACATCAGAAGGTCCATCAGCATGACATCGTGGCACGCGTCCCCCAGAAGGTCACGTTTCATGGTCGTATATGCGTACGGTATCCTGCTCTTATCCAGCGGGAGCCGCCAGTTCATACTGTATCCGCTGGTCTCCATCATCTTCCGGTAAAGATCTTCCGGCGATGACGCGGACAGGATGCTGCCGTAGCTCTTTTTGCCGGCCGGAATGCCGGGGATATATTTCCAGAGGGTCCCCGCCGTCTTCCTGAGCGGCGTCCACATCCATTTCATCTTGCTCCAGATCCGCTCAATGGAATAATAGGTATTGTAACCGCAGAACAGTTCGTCTCCCGCGTCGCCGGAAAGGGATACGGTCACATGCTGCTTTGTCATACGGCTGACCAGATATGTCGGTATCTGCGAGGAATCGGCAAAGGGCTCGCCGAACATGGCGGGCAGGAGCGGTATCACTTCCTTGCAGTCCGCCTCACTGATATACATCTCCGTGTGGTCTGTACCCAGGTGCCGCGCTATCTCTCCCGCAAAGACCGCTTCGTTGTATTTCGGATCCTCCATTCCGATCGTAAAGCTCCGGACAGGCTGCGTGCTCTCAGCCTGCATGAGGGAGACGACCGTGGAGGAATCGATACCGGCGGAAAGGAAGGCGCCGACCGGTACATCGGATGCCAGTATCTGCCTGCGGATCGAAGCCCGCAGAAGCCTTTCCAGCTCCGTGGAAGCTTCTTCGAATGATCCCCTGAAAAGGTTTTTCTGCCCCTGCTTTGCCACTTCAGTCACAGACCAGTATGTATCCCTCACGATGCTGTTTTTATCATAGGGCGGACGGATCGTCAGGATCTTTCCCGGTTCCAGTTTCCATATATCTTCATAGACTGTGTAGGGGGCGGGGATATAGCCGTGTGTAAAGTAGATCGGCAGGACATCTGTCCTGATCCCGTTCCGGAAACCCTCCAGCACGGAAATGCAGCCGATATCGGAAGCAAATACGAAGGCCCCGTTCACGAAGCCGTAATACAGGGGCTTTTCCCCGACACGGTCCCTGGCCAGTGTGATCTCTCCCGTCTCACGGTCGTAAACACCGATCGCAAACATACCTTTGCAGAGGGACAGTGCTTCCTTTGCCCCGTAACGCTCGATGGCTTCCAGCAGGACTTCCGTATCGGAAGTGCTTCTGAACCGTACGCCGTCACCAAGGAGCCTGTCACGCACTTCCGTATAGTTGTAGATCTCACCGTTATATACGATCGTCATACGCCCGCTGCCGCTCGTCATGGGCTGTGCGCCGGCCGGGGACAGGTCAATGATGGACCGTCTCCTATGCCCGCACCAGCCGGAACCGTCCGCATTGTGCCAGGTCCCCTCTCCGTCCGGTCCCCGGTGCACCATGCGTTCCTTCATCCGTTCGATATTGCGTTCCGATCCGCTGCCGAATCTTATTAACCCTGCAATTCCGCACATAACTCAAAACTCCCAAGATGTAATAAACTATTTTATCTGGATCCCCTGATATACGGTTTCCCGAGAGACTCCGGCTGTCCGCTCTTACCGGCGGCTCCGAGCATCGCGATAAGGGTCAGCGCATAAGGCAGCATGGCCAGGATGAACGGAGAAACGGAGATCCCTATCGTCTGGAGCCTTATCTGCAGCGCATTCGCACAGCCAAACAGAAGCGCCGCCCCGAACATGCCGAAGGGTGTATACCTGCCAAGGATAACAGCCGCAAGAGCGATATATCCCCGGCCCGAGATCATATTCTCCGTAAACACACCCAGCTGCACAAGCACCAGGAACGCACCGCCGATACCGCCCAGGATACCGTTCAGAATGACCGCTGTCCACTGGTACCTGTGGACCGGGATGCCCGCCGATTCGGCCGAGTGCGGGTTCTCCCCGACGGCCGCGAAGGCAAGCCCCTTATCCGTATATTTATAGAACACCGCTGCCGCGATCAGCAGCAGATACAGTATATAGCTTAGTATATCACGCTTAAAGAAAGCTTCCCCGATAAACGGGATCTTTGAAAGTAAGGGGAGCGGTATCACCGGCAGAGTCTCGATCTGCTGGTAGCTCTGGCCCTGGCTCATCAGCTTGAAAAGGAAACTGGTCAGTCCCAGCAGCAGCATGTTGACTGCAAGTCCGCTGACTGTCTGGTTCTGTGCAAGGCGGATGCTGATCAGCCCGTGGAGCAGCGCCGTTACGGTTCCCGCCGCGATCCCGCACAGGAGCCCGACCCACAATGATCCCGAATACCATGCGCAGGCAAACGAAACGAACGCCCCGGCCAGCATAACGCCTTCCATCCCGATCTTGATGATACCGGCTTTTTCCAGGATCGTCTCGCCCAGTCCCGCATAGATGACCGGCATCGAAAGGCGGACGGCCGCCGATAGGAAAGCCGTGACAAAAGCCGCTGTCAGAACAGGATTCATGCCGCACCTCCTTTGATCTTTCTCTCCCGCCGGAACAGCTTCTTACAAAGTATAAGCACCACGACCAGGCCGATCAGTATATTGACGATGGCACTGGGGACGCCGAGCTGTCTCTGCATGGAACCTGTGCCGACCTGTACAGCCGCATAGATGATCGCTGCGGCCAGTACGCCCAGCGGATGGTTGGAAGCGATGAGCGCGATCAGGACCGCGGTATAGCCGCAGTTCCCGGATATCCCTTCCAGGAGCTTCTTCTGTATCGCCATCACTTCAATGACGCCGGCCATGCCGGAAAGCCCGCCGCTTAACAGCGCGCACCGGATCGTGTTCCTGGCAACGGAAATACCGCTGACCAGCGCGGCTCTCGGATTGGACCCGACCACGCCAAGTTCATATCCGATCGTCGTCCTGTAAACGATATACCATACAGCCAGAGCACAGAGGACTGCGATGATAATACCGCCGTGGAACCTGGTAGCCGGGATCACCGCACCGATCTGTGACGCGGGATCGATCTTTGCCGACTGGGGAACATTCCCTTCCGGATCCTGCAGAAATGACCGGACAGCATAGCCCAGGAAATTGATGGCGATATAGTTCAGCATGATGGTCACGATGATCTCCGATATGCCGAACCGTGACTTTAAAAGCGCCGCGATCAGCGCCCAAAGCCCGCCGGCAACAAGACCCGCCAGAAGGGACAGGAAGATATTCGCGATCCCCTGTACCGGCAGGGACAGACTGCAGGCAGTCCCCGCCATAGCGCCGATGTAGAACTGCCCTTCGGCGCCGATATTCAAAAACCCCGTCCTGAAGGCCACCGCGCAGCCAAGGCCGGTCAGGATCAGCGGACATGCTTTTACGAATATTTCGGCGAAACTCTGTGTATTCCGGAATATTCCCGTAAAAAACAATCCTAACGCCTGCAGGGGATCTGCTCCGCAGGCAAGTACAAGGACCGCGGCTGCAGCCAGGGTCAGAATAAGGATCAGCAGTGCGTCCCTGATCCCGTCAGTCCTTTCAGAAAGCTTTTTCATCCGCTGCCTCCTTAGCATCCTCTGCCGTGATCCCGCCCATCAGGAGCCCGATCCTGTGTACGTCGGCTTCACTCCTCTTAAGGATCCCTGCAATACTGCCGTTATAGATGACTGCGATCCTGTCCGACAGGGCGAGGATCTCTTCGAGGTCGGCAGATATCAGAAGGACCCCGCCGCCCTTATTCCTGTGGTCCATCAGGCGTTCGCGTACAAAGGAAGTCGCGCCGATATCCAGGCCTCTTGTCGGCTGTGCTGCCAGCACCAGCCTTGCCTTTTCGGATATCTCCCTGGCGGCGATCAGTTTCTGCTGGTTGCCGCCCGACATCTGGGCGACCCTGGTGTTTATGCCCAGGTTCCCGGATGCCTTGACTTCATATTCTGCCATTTTCTTTTCCGCGTTTTCACGCATGGCCAGGCGATTGATCCGGCCATGCCGCGAATACGGCTCTTTCCTGTAATCCCTCAGTACCAGGTTGTCGGTTATATCCATGGCAGGGATCAGGGAATCCCCCAGTCTGTCGTCTGAAATATAGGCCAGGCCCCTTTCGTACCGTTCCCGTACCGACAGTTCCATGATAGACTCCCCGTCCAGCAGGATCTGCCCGTCAGCCTTTGCCTTGATACCGGTCAGCACCTCGGAAAGCTCTTTCTGGCCGTTTCCTTCGACACCGGCTATTCCGAGTATTTCACCCTTATGCACTGTAAGGTCGATATGACGGAGCGCATGGGTATGTTTGCCCGCGCGCCTTGTCAGGTCCCTGATCTCCAGCAGTATCTCCTCCCCGGGCTCTACATCCGGTGCTTCGATCTCCTTCATGTCCCGTCCGATCATAAAACGGGAGAGCTGTATCGGGTCTGTATCCGAAGTCCTCATGGAGGCGGTGATCCTGCCGTCCCTGAGTACGGAAACTCTGTCGCTGATCTGCATGATCTCGCTCATACGGTGCGTGATGATGATGATCCCGTACCCTTCCGATCTGAGTTCCTTCAGGACAGCAAAAAAGTGCTCCGTCTCCTGGGGAGTCAGAACACCTGTCGGTTCATCCAGTATCAAAAGCTCGACATTCCTGTATAACGCTTTTAAGATCTCTACCCGCTGCCTTTCGCCTACGGAAAGATCGGCGATCTTTGCATCCGTGTCGACAGACAGTCCGTACCTTTCGGCCATCTCCATAAGCTTCGCGCATTCCTTCTTCCTGTTCAGGAACGCGGAATTGCCGGAAAGGTTAAGGATCACATTGTCCAGGACAGTCATATTCCTGACCAGGGAAAAGTGTTGCTGTACCATTCCGATGCCTGCCGCGATGGCTTCCCTGGGCGTACGGAACGCTACCTTATCCCCTTTCCAGAAGATCTCCCCGCTGTCAGCGTTATATAAGCCGTAAAGGATATTCATCAGCGTCGTCTTGCCCGCGCCGTTCTCCCCTAAAAGTGCGTGGATCTCTCCCTTTTCCACCGTCAGGGAAACATGGTCGTTGACATAGACGCCGGAAAATGATTTGCATATATCCTTCATTTCCAGTAAGGCCATACTGCTTTTCTCCCGTAAAAAACACTGCCGCGCCGGAAGTCTATACCGGCGCGGCAGATCCTGCTTTTCTTTAATGATCAGTTGCGGATCGTGACGTCCTTTACTACGTCGAACTCGCCGCTCTTGATCTTCTCGATGAGCTCATCGGCAGCAGCCCTGACATCATCGGGAATATTCTTTGTGTAGCTCATTCCTACGGCATTTTCCGCGAAACCGAGGTTGTAGACTTCACCTTTGAAGTTACCGTCGGCCACTGTGCCGAGCGCGATGTCAAGAACGACATCAAGATTGTAGAGGGCGGAATCCACCATGTTGTCAGGGGCGAAAGAACTCTGGTCGTAAGAATCGCCCATGCAGTAGATATTGGCGGCGACTGCAGCGGTGATCGCGCCGTTTCCGCAGGCGTTCGCGCAGTGCTTGATCACATCGACACCGTCCGTGATCATAGCCTCGGCAGCTTCCTGTGCCAGCTGTGTATCCACAAAGGAGTTGGTCCATGCCGTCTCGACAACGATATCAGGATCGACTGACTTTGCACCGTCTTCAAATCCGTTGACGATCTTGACAAGGGAATCGCCCTGAAGGGGGCCGATCGCGCCGACCTTGCCGGATTTGCTGATCATGGCGGCAATGACGCCCTCGACATAACCGGTCTCTTCGCAGGCCATTACATACGAAGCAACGTTGTCGGCAGCGGCATCTGCTTCCGTGCAGATGAAGAGCACGTCGGGATATGTACCGGCAACCTCAAGGGCGGGATCGCCGAATTCATAACCATGACCGATGATGACGTCATAACCGGCTGCCGCATAATCGGCAAACGCTTCCGCGATCTCGGCAGGCGTCAGGTTCTCGGAATAAGTCATTTCCATGCCGTACTTTTCACAGGCTTTGAGAGCGCCTTCGTATGCAGTCTGGTTCCAGCCCTGGTCATTGGCGGCACCGGAAAGACAAAGCGCGACCTTAAGGCCGGCAGCGGGAGCAGCTTCTTCTGCGGATGCTGCTTCAGCCGTTTCGGCTGCAGGCTCCGCAGCGGGCGCTGCGGCTGTGCCGGCGCAGGCGGAAAGCGAAAACGCGGTGATGCCTGCCAGTAATACAGCGATCAGTTTTTTCATACTTCTTCTCCTCATTCTTTCTGAATAACTAACAGATCATTTGCTTATGTTAACAGGAAAGATCCGCCTGTTCAGCACAGGCAGCCACTCCCGCCGACATCCGGGTAAACAAAAAAGGACCCCTTACCGATCAGTATCCATATATCTGATCCGAATGTCCGGTCCCTTTCAACCTCCTGTCCGATGTGCAGGTATTTCAGTCTGTACGCAACGGATGTAGAATATAATACGCTGCAGGTGAATGAATTGAGATTATAATACCTCTAACAGAGCCAAATTCATATTCACTTAAGTTTATGATTTTTTTAGGATCTCACCTGTTTTTTTGTCGATAATTGCCAGTTTCAGGGGGTTTGTTATATACATGGTATCCAAATTCTTTATCGATTTTATTGTCTTCAGTTTTCTGGGGTGGATATATGAGTGCATCTACTGTACACTGCGGACGAAGCATTGGCAGAACCGCGGTTTTCTGTTCGGCCCCGTCTGTCCGATCTACGGGAGTGCCGCCGTGGCCGGCATGGTCATCTTCGGCCGTCTTCCGGTCTTTGCCGGCAGCTTTGTACCGGCCTGGAAGATCTTTCTGATCAGCGCCCTGGCCAGTGCGGTACTGGAATTTGTTACTTCCTGGGTACTGGAAAAGCTTTTCCATGCCGTCTGGTGGGACTACAGCCGGATCCCGCTCAACATCCAGGGCCGGATCAGTCTTCCTACCACGACAGGTTTCGGCCTGGCAGGCATACTGGTCGTCCGCTTCCTGATCCCGTTTGTGGAGGACCTGCAGAAAGGCTTCAGCACCGTTTCCGTAGAGATCGCCTCCCTTCTGCTCATGGCGTTCTTTGCAGCCGACCTTGCCCTCACCGTTGCTTCACTGACGCAGCTCCTTACCCGGATCGAAGAAGTACAGAAAGACTTTAACACCCGTATGGAAGCCGGCTACCGGATCGCCCAGCAGGGTCCCCGGGCAGTGGGCGCATACATGGCCGGCGCAGCCAAAGCCGCCGGCGCACAGATGGCTCATTCCACGAAGGAAGCCGCGCAAACCGCCGGCGCCCTGCTCACTGATGCCGGCATAACGGCACGCAGGGAACTGGCAGAGAAGATACAGAAGCACACAGGTCTGTTGAGCGGCAGGGAACTGCATCATATAAATGCGATCAGCCGTTTTAAGGAATACCAGGTGAAAGCCCCCGTCATCCGGCTGCACGAAGCCATATCCGGCCTTATGCGGCGGCAGGCACCGGTATTCCGGTACGGACAGGAAGATACCCCGGACGATACCGATACCGGGGAAAAGGAACGGGATGCGACCTGAAAAAGAAAGAGAACTCGAAAAGATACTGCAGTCGCTCATCAGCGATCCGCGGATCATCCGAATGAAGGATTTTACACAGCACGGCAGCACGACGACTTTTGACCACTGCGTAAACGTAGCCAGGACCAGCTGCCGTATCAACCATGCTCTGCACCTTCACGCCGATGACAAAGATCTTATCCTTACTGCCCTGCTCCATGATTATTTTCTGTATGACTGGCATGATCATTCCCATCCGCTGCACGGCTATACCCATGCAGATACGGCGGCTGACAACGCGGTCAGGGATTTCCCGCTGGACACGGAAGAAGAAAAAGCGATCAGAAGCCATATGTGGCCGCTGAACATCTCACGCATTCCTTCCTCAAGAATAGCATGGATCATATCCGCCGCAGACAAGATCTGCAGTGCAAAAGAAACACTCTCAGGCCGGCACTCAGGCATGGGTCTTAAAACCACAGACGGAAAATGAACGACTGGAGTCTTCTTGTATAATCTGCCATATTCCGGACAAAGCATATATAATATATACAGATGCTAACAAACCTCAAAACCTAAATGGAGAAATCATTATGGCAGTTTTTTCTGTAAATTTCCTTTCTGATTCCCTCGGACGCACGGTCCCCGTCCAGGTCATCCTGCCGACGGACAAGATGAGCTTTGACGGCAGCGGCAAGCCTGCCGGGCCTTTCAGGACCCTTTATCTTTTACACGGCATCATCGGCGACTGCGGAGACTGGCTGAAGGGAACGGCGATCGAACGTTTTGCGATGGACAGGGATCTGGCTGTCGTCATGCCTTCCGGCGAGAACGGCTTCTATGTCGACCAGCCCTGGAACTGTACCCTGTACAGCAAGTTCATCGGTGAGGAACTGGTGGATTTCACCCGCAGGACGTTCCCGCTTTCCGATAAAAAGGAAGATACTTTCATCGGCGGCCTGTCCATGGGCGGCTACGGTGCCCTCTATAACGGCCTGAAATACGCGGAGACCTTCGGCAGCATTATCGCGCTCTCTTCCGCCCTCATCCTGGACGAGGATTTCCTGCAGGTGGAGGAACATCCGCGCTATCCTTCCCAGTCCGAAGAGTACAAGCACAGCTGCTTCGGCCCGGATCTTAAGGAAGCGGTATACGGTGAAAAGAATCCCCGTACTCGCGTGAAGATGCTGAAGGAAAGCGGCATACCCGTACCCGCGATCTATATGGCCTGCGGCGATAAGGACGGACTGTACGGCAAGAACCTCTCCTTCTCCGAGTTTCTCAGGGAAGAAGGCATTGAACATACATTTGAAGTCGGTCCCGGTTTCTCTCATGAGTGGGAATTCTGGGATCAGTACATCAGGCGTGCTCTTGACTGGCTGCCGCTCCATGACGCAGTCGCGGGCATGAGCAGCGGCAATGTCGGGATAGCATGACCTGCCGGTTCCCGTTGACCTTTACGATTCAGAAAAGGATCAGAAAAATGAAAGAACTTACAGCAAAACAGAATGAATTTGTAGAAGAACTCATTTCCAGGATGACCCTGGAAGAAAAGATCGGCCAGCTGAACCAGGCCTCCGTTTCCATCGTCGGCGGCTTTGATGTTTCTTTTCCCGAATTGATCGAAATGAATGCGGACGGCAGGATCTCGAATGAGGAGTTCCAGCGCATCCTCTCCAATGCTGACAGGGATTACCACGAGGAAGAGATCCGGAAAGGCATGGTCGGTTCCATGATGGTCTCTGATCCGGAGGACTGCAACCGGCTGCAGAAGGTCGCCGTGGAAGAATCAAGGCTCGGTATCCCGCTGATCTTCGGTCTGGACGTCATCCACGGCTTCAGGAGCGTTTACCCGATCGCGATCGCGGAGGCAGGCGCCTTTGATACGGACCTCTTTGCCCGCACGGCAGCCATGGCGGCAAGAGAATCCCGTACACAGGGTGTTGCCTGGCATTTTGCGCCCATGCTGGATATCGCCAGGGACGCCCGGTGGGGCCGTGTCTCCGAAGGTCCCGGTGAGGACAGATACCTGGCTTCGGCCTTTGCCGCCGCCAAGGTCCACGGCCTGCAGGACGACCATTCCTCTACGGAGAATTATGTCGCGGCCTGCATGAAACACTACATGGGCTACGGCGCCTGCGAATCCGGCCGTGATTACAACACGACTTCCATCGCGCCCCATCTTGTTTACAATCATTATCTGGCACCGTTCGCGGCGGGTGCGAAAGCCGGCGCCAAAACGGTCATGGCTTCCTTTAACGACCTGAACGGTGTGCCCTGCACCGCCAACAGCTGGACACTGCGCAAGATACTTAAGGGCGATCTGGGTTTTGAGGGCTTTGTCGTCAGCGACGCCAACGCCATTCGCGAAGTTATCGTCCACGGCTATGCCGAAGACGAAAAAGACGCAGGGATCAAATCCGTCAACGCCGGTCTGGATATGGATATGGGTACAGAGATCTATCTGCATAACCTGGCTGCGGCGGTCGAAGAAGGTACCGTAAAAATGGAAGTTATCGACGACGCCGTCAGAAGGATCCTCAGCGTCAAGGTCTGGCTCGGCCTGTTCGATCATCCCTACACGGAAGAAGCTGCCATGCACCGTTATGACGTCCTTCCCGCAGAGCATCTTGCTCTGGCGGAAGAAGCAGCCGTAAAGTCCGCTGTCCTTCTGAAGAACGGAACAGACGGCACACCTGTACTGCCCCTTTCAAAAGACGCAAAAGTATCCCTTCTCGGCACTCTTGCCGATGACAGGGAGAACATTATAGGCGCCTGGGCCATGAACTGGCGCGAAGAAGACTGTGTCACCATCCGCGCCGGCATGGAAGAGATCTTCCCGTCCCTTCAGTATTTCAAAGGCTTCGGTCCCGTGACCGCGGCGGATGAACTTGACGCGGCCCGTAAGGATATCGATGACGCGGTTGCCTATGGCGATGTGATCGTCGCCGCCCTTGGCGAACCCGGCGAGATGTCCGGCGAGGCGTCTTCCAGAGCCTCCATAATCATGCCCGGCAGCCAGAGACAGCTCCTTGGCGAACTGATGGAAAAGGCCCGCGCAGCAGGCAAAAAGGTCGTGCTTCTTGCCATGAACGGCAGACCGCTCGATCTTTCCTGGGAAACAGAACATGTCGATGCCATCCTGGAAGGCTGGCAGCTCGGCATCCGGATGGGCAGCGCCGTTGCGAAGCTCCTTGGCGGCGATGCGGCACCGGAAGGGCGTCTTGCTTCCACTTTCCCCGCCTGTGTCGGGCAGTGCCCCATCTATTATTCTCATCCGAACACCGGCAGGCCGGGCAGCAGGAGCAAATTCACGTCCCGCTACCTGGATGCGCCGTATGAACCGCTCTATCCGTTCGGCTACGGCCTGACGTATACACAGTTTGAGTATTCGGATGCCTCGGTAACAGAGAAGGCAGACAGCTTCGATGTAAGCGTGAAGGTCATGAATACCGGCAGCCGCAGCGCCGTCGAAACGGTCCAGCTCTATATGCAGGATGTCAGCGCAAGTCTTGTCCGCCCTGTAAGGGAGCTCAAAGGGTTTGCGAAGACTTCACCCGCTCCGGGCTCATGCGAAACAGTGACGATCTCACTGGCGAAGAAGGATATGGGCTTCTATGACAATGAAGGAACCTACCTCCTGGAAGACGGAAAATTCCGCTTCTATATCGGCGCCAACAGCCGCGATGCCGCTCTTGCAGCGGAGATCAATGTGAAGTTCTGA
>JAEEGL014888535.1_pt1 | contig 11279 bp, 8 predicted proteins | sample 9134231 | NCBI WGS metagenome assembly JAEEGL01 (sample SAMN16246548, study PRJNA631951) | gut metagenome | biome: gut microbiome; feature: rumen; material: fiber-attached | host: Bos | place: Iran: Karaj | collected 2018-10
GCACCTCACACCAGTCGCTTAGGTTTTATATTTCTATAAAATCGTAACGACAAATCCGTTCAAAAAATAGCTCTGGTTCTTAGAGCTATTTTTGTTATTTAGATTAAATCTTGATGCGGGTAGGTTTGGTTGTAATCAAAGTCTGATTCTGGCACTTCAAATGGCAAGGTGGAGGCTTTGTCTTGGCGGCGGTGGTAGGCAGCGCGAAGTTCTCTCACTTCGCCCACGCATTCAAACGGTTTGATTACGCCATCAATACCAAGCAAACCTTTGAAATCGTTGATCAAATTTTCGTTCTTAAATAAGTCTTGGCCGTTGAAAGTCTTCCTAAGTTCTTCCGGGTTTAAGAATGGCGCAAACAACAGATACGAATTAGCGCATTTGGCGCAGTTGCCACACCAACTCAAAGTTTGGTTGTCTGCTTGCTGACGGTAGTTTGCTACATTACAAGAGCTAAAGCTTTGGCCGTATTTTTGCCAACATTTGTTGACGAATAATTCGGCGATTTTAAGCTCGCTATACTGGCGAAGGATTGAGCCAACTTTCATGTTGCCGGCCACATATTTATCGACATACTCAGCCAATGCTTGTTCGGCTGGCCAGGTTTTGGACCATTGATGATTAACTTTAAGATCGCCAATTTCAGCATGGGCTTCGTTACCTTCTTGGCCGATACTGGCGAGCACCACATTCTTGTTCATGAGCACAGCCTGCACCAAAGCAATACTTTCGACAATATAGGTAATTGGCACGTGACCATTGAGGCCGCCGGTAGCTTTTAGCCCGGCGATATCAACATGGCGGCGAATCGTAGTAAGTGGCTCATCAAAAGTATCGAGCACGGCCGGATGGACGTCGGCATTAGAAATATAAAGTGGCGTAAATGGTTTGTCTTGCTCTTTCAAAAGCTCGGCCATCAGAAGCGAATCTTTGCCACCACTCTCTAACGTAATGATTCCCTCGCCGGCATACTCCGGTGCTGGCGTGGCGATGATTTTATCGGCGGTAAAATGCGCAAGGTCGGCGCGGGTGAGGTGGTTTTCGAAGGCATATTGCGACAGACCTTCTTGGTAGACTGTGTTAAAGAAGTTGGCTTGGAAGGCGTCTAGCTGAATACTTTCTGGCAGTTCTACTTCGCGAGTTGGATGGGCTTTGTAGTAGGAAGTACCGAGCAAAATAAAGCAAAGGTCAAGCGCGCGTCTTAACGCTTCTTTATCATAACTGCCTTTTTCTGGCATTTTGAACTCGATTTTTTCGGAGAAAAGCTGCGCGGTCGAATCCTGGTAATTGAAGGTAGCTACCCCTGTATTTTCGTCAAAACTGTAATTTAAGAATTTAAATTTGTCGACTTTTTCTTGGGCTTTTACGAGCTCCTGGAATTTTTCGCCGCGTTCGATGAAGTTTTTGAACATGTCAAAACTTGGCGCGCCTGGACTAAGCAAAACAATGTCAGCACCAAGACTTTTTGCGGCGGCGTTGGCCTTATCGAGAGCATCTTTCAAATCAGTTGCAAATTCGTAACGATCTGGATTTAGGTTTTCGGCCAAACGGTTTTTGGTTTCGCCAATCAAAATTGTTTTAACAAGATTTCTTTCGTTTGCAATCACGCTTTTATTGCCAGACAAATCTAGGCCGCGATCTTTGCCGCCGGCAATCAGCACAACTTTATTATCCGGAAATGCGCGCACCGCTACTTCAAGTGATGGGTAAGTAGCCGAATAGCTATCGTCGTAATATTTGATGCCGCCGATTTCGCGTACAAATTCAATGTGGTGTGGCAAGCCGTGAAAACTTTCTATGCCCTCCACGATTTCGTCTGCATATTTTTCGATAAAATCATTCACTTCCATTTCCAGGAAGCTTGCAGCTACCAAAATGGCAGCCTCAGCGTTTTCGCGGTTGTGGGCACCCGGCACCTGGATGTGGCTCAAAATTTCATTTAGTTTTGGTGAAGCTTCGTATGGATAGGTGCGCTTTTTACCTTCGCCAAGGTGGCCGATGCGAGTAGAATCCGCGTCGTTTTTATAATAAATACAGTAATCCTTTGGGGTTTGCCAACGCACGATGTTTGCTTTAGCGTTGACGTAATCTTCAAAACTATCGTGAACGTCTAGGTGGTCTGGCTCAATGCGGAGCACCACAGAAACGTGTGGCGACTTATGAAGATCCCAAAGTTGGAAACTGCTCATTTCATAAACCACAACGTCGTCTGGCTCGATAGTATCTAAAACGTCAAGTGATGGCACACCAACGTTGCCAAGAAAGTGCACATTTTTGCCGAGCGCCTTCAAAATGGCAGCCGTAAACGAACACGTGGTGCCCTTGCCTTTGGTGCCGGTCACGCCAATAATTGGCGCTGGGCAGTTGTCGAAAAAGTAGCGCGTGGCGCTGGTAAGATTATCGGCTGGAAACGGATGCAAACTAGGCGTACGAAAAACCCAGTCAAAACGGTTTAAACCAAGTTTTGGGATGTCTTCCTTCGTGATTTTATCGAAGATTTCGATTTCGTTTTCTGGATTTTTTGAAAAATAGCGTTCGACGCTTTTACCCTCAACGCCGTAGCCTAAAATTGCAATTTTCATACTATATATTATACCACAACGGATAAGCTAAAAGACCTCATGGGGGCCGCGTCGCTCGCTCCCGTCGCCACGGGGCTCGCGCGCTCAACCTCGCGCTGCCGCGCTCCGGAAGTCCCCCAAGAGGCCTTTTCGCATATCCTGTGATATTATATATAGTATGCAAGATTGCCTGATTGATGCATTGTTAGATACTTTGAAGTTACTGCCTTATCTTTTTGTGACATTTTTGCTGTTGGAATTTATAGAGCATAAAATCAATTCTAAAAAACTACTCAGCCGTGGACAGAAAGTTGGGCCACTTGTGGGTGGTCTTCTTGGCGCGCTGCCGCAGTGTGGGTTTAGCGCCATGGCGGCAAATCTTTTTGCCGGGCGTGTGATTACGATTGGCACCGTGGTGGCCGTGTTTCTTTCGACCAGCGACGAGATGCTCCCGATTATGCTCGGCGAGCAAGTGGACTTTGGCACTATTCTCAAAATCATCGGCATTAAAGTTTTGATCGGCGTTACCGTTGGTTTTATTTGCGACCTGGTGTTTTGCAAAATTTTCAAAAAGCAAAAGGATCACGAGATTTCGCATCTTTGCAAAGAAGAACATTGCCACTGCGAAGAGCACGGCGTGGTGGTTTCGTCTCTTATTCACACGCTTAAAACTAGTGCGTTTTTGCTGGCCGCAAACATTCTAATTGGCTTAATTATTTATTGGATTGGCGAAGAAAACTTGGCTAATTTCCTGCTTGGGAGCAGACCCCTTTCTTATCTTCTCGCGAGCTTGGTTGGCCTCATTCCAAACTGTGCCGGTAGCATTATCATCACGGAATTATATTTGGCCGGACTTATTAGTCTTGGTAGTATGATGGCTGGGCTGCTCACTGGCTGTGGACTGGGACTTCTGCTTCTTTTCAAGAACCACAAAAATTGGCGCGAAAATATCACGATTCTTGCCATTATATATATTGTCGGCGTGGTGGCCGGGCTGATTATCGATTTATTTTAGAAGTTGAGATAGGTTTCGAGCACCGAGATGGTGGCTTTTTCAACGCTCGATACGGTGGCGAAGGCGCGGATGCCGGAGCCAGCGAATTCGCGGGCGAGCTCGATCATGCGGGATTTGTCGATCGAAGAAATTAGATTTGGCATATTTTCGTAGTGCTCGATGGTTTCATTTAGAAAATAGTTTTCGGCGTAGTAATCGGCGATTTGACCTACGGTTTGGGCGCCCATTTGGAAGCGGCCGAGGGCGTAGGATTTAGCAGCTTCAAAATCTTTGTCGGAAATTTCGCCGTTCAAAGTTTTAGTTAACTCAGTCTGAATCAAAGCAAAAAGTTTTTCAGCGTTTTCAATATTGACTTCGCCGTCAAAATCCCAGTAAGAACTGTGGGCGTTTGATGCTACCGAGCTACCCATGCCGTAAACTAGGCCCTGCTTTCTGGCGGCGCCAAAAATCTTGGAATTGGTGGTGCCATTCAAAATATGGTTCAAACAGTTCATTGCAAAAACTTCGTTTGGCTCGAGATGGCGCGGAGTAACCATTGAAAAACCAAAGGTCACATTGGAAGCGTCTTTTCTACGAATCGCAACCGCTTCGGATGAATGGAGTTCGTCGCGCGGGATTTCAAATTTCTCGCCTTCTTTCAAATTCCAATCCTCAAGCATGCGAATGATTTTGTGCTTGCGGCCATGAATTTTGCCAGCAATAATAAAATGCATGTTTTTGGCGGTGTGAGTGCGGCGGTAGTGCTCGCGAATATCTTTGAGCTCGATATTTGGAATAGTTTTAATACGTTCAGACAAATCTAGGATATCCTCGCCCACGGCTTTTTGCACGCGTGGCCAAAGCAAGCGGTAGTAATCGTTCATGTAGCCGGTGAGTTCGGAGCGTACGTTGCCCTTTTCGGATTTGAGCTCGTCTTCGTTGAAGCTTTGTTCGCAAATTGAAATACGCTGGAGATCCATGATGCGGTCCCATTCGAAATCGGCGCATTCGGTTTCGTAGCAGACGGAGATATCCGAGGTCCAAGCGTTGTGATAGGCGCCGTTTTTGGTGAACTCGGCTTCAAAAGCCTGCTCGTCCTTGTATTTGGAATTGGCGCCAAAAGCCAGGTGCTCTACCACATGAGGAATTTCGTAAAGCTCGTGATTTTTGGCATAGCGCATGCCGGCGCGGAACTGAATACGCGTAGACATCACGCTGGCGCCCGGGATATCAATAAGAAGCCCAGTTGCCCCGTTTTTAAGCTTGATTTCCTCGACTGTGTGTTTCATAAACAGATTAGACTATTTGCGGCCTTTTTTCTTGTTTTGGCGAGCCTGTTTTTTCTTCTTTTTGGCGACGTTAGCCTTTTTCTTGCGGGCGTCTGACGCGGCGGTAGATTTTTCTTTCTTGAATTCAGAATCTAGGTTTTTATCGCCTTTGCTGATTTCGTTCACGCCTTTTTCGGTGGAAGATTCAGCCATCTTAGTAAGTTCGGTGTCGTATTCTTCGCCATCTACCACATCTTCGGCGCGAGCTTCGGCTGGGGTGATAGAAAGAAGGATCTTTAAGACTTCTTCGCGCAAGTTGCGTTGCAAACCGTCGAAGAGTTTTTGAGATTCAGCACGATATTCTACGAGTGGATCACGTTGGCCAACGGAGCGCCAGTGGATACCCTCGCGAAGGTGTTGCATGTTTTCAAGGTGTTGCATCCACAAAGTATCAAGTACTTTGAGGTAGACTTCGCGTTCGACTTTGCGCATGACGTCTTCGCCGAATTCGACTTCTTGCTTATGGTAAGCGTCTTCGATGGCGGTGAGAGCGAGCTTTTCACGCTCTTTTTCTTTTCTCATCAGGCCAATTTCGTGAATGAGGCTGTCGTCAAAATCAAAGACGGCCTTAAATTCTTCATCGAAGTGTTTATTAACGCGAGATGAGAACTCAGTCAAGGTGGCGGCTTCTACAGCCATCAAACGTTTGATTTCACTAAAGATGTTTTCACCTTCGAGAATCTTGCGGCGCATCATGTAGACGACTTTGCGGTGACGGTTAATCACGTTATCATATTGCACGACGTTTTTGCGGGAGTCGAAGTTAAAGCCTTCGATGCGTTTTTGCGCAGCTTCAAGCGTGCGACTAATCATCTTGGTTTGGATTGGAGTGTCTTCGTCGACACCGAGGCGAGTCATCAACATCTTGATACGGTCGCCTTGGTAAATACGCATCAAATCATCTTCACAAGAAACGAAGAATTGGGTTACACCTGGATCGCCCTGACGGCCACCACGACCACGGAGCTGATTGTCGACGCGGCGAGAATCATGACGTTCAGAGCCAATCACAACGAGACCGCCGAGCTCTTTGACACCTTTGCCGAGCTTAATATCGGTACCACGACCAGCCATGTTGGTGGCGAGAGTCACGGCGCCTTTTTCGCCGGCTTTGGCGATAATGGCGGCTTCACGTTCGTTGTTTTTGGCGTTCAAAATTTCGTAGCTGATGCCCTCTTTGTCGAGGTAAGCGGCAATTTCTTCGTTGTTCGCAATTGAGCCAGAACCCACCAGCACCGGTTGGCCTTTTTCGTGGTATTTTTTAATTTCGTTCGCAATAGCACGAAGCTTGCCGGCCTTGGTTTTGAAGATTAAATCGTCTTTATCAACACGAATAATTGGGCGGTTAGGTGGAATTTGAATCACGTCGAGCGCGTAAATCTGTTGGAATTCCTCGGCCTCGGTGAAGGCAGTACCGGTCATACCGGAGAGCTTGTGGTAGAGGCGGAAGAAGTTCTGGAATGAAATCGTGGCAAGCGTCATGGATTCTTCTTTGACGGCGACGCCCTCTTTGGCCTCGATAGCTTGGTGAAGGCCTTCGTTGTAGCGGCGGCCTTGCATCAAACGGCCAGTGTGTTCATCGACAATAATAACTTCGCCAGAGTTAGTGACCACGTAATCTTTGTCGCGCTTAAACACGACCTCGGCACGGAGAGCTTGCTCCATGTGATAAACGAGACGGGTGTTTTTAGTGGAGTACAAATTATCGACACCAAGGATGTTTTGGACTTTTTCGATACCGGCGTCGGTGAGCGTGACGGAGCGGTGTTTTTCATCGAAAATGTAATCATCTGGGGTAAGGCGGCTAGCCACCTTGGCAAATTGATAGTAAGATTCTGGATTGTCGCCAGCTGGCGCAGAAATAATGAGTGGGGTGCGAGCCTCATCAATCAAGATGGAGTCGACCTCATCGACGATCGCGAAGTTGAGCTCGCGTTGGCGGAGGTATTGAACCTCGGATGTCATGTTGTCGCGGAGGTAATCAAAGCCAAATTCGTTGTTGGTGCCATAGGTGACATCGGCGTTGTAGGCCTCTTTACGAGTGGCAGGCCTGAGATGACGGAAGCGTTCATCGTCGTGTTCTTCGTTTTCGTAATTTTTATCGTAAATGAAAGAGGCATTATTGATAATGACACCGACCGAAAGACCGAGGAAGTCAAAGACTGGGCCGTTCCATCCGGCATCACGTTGAGCGAGATAGTCGTTCACTGTAACTACGTGCACACCGCGGCCAGTAAGAGCGTTGAGGTAAGCTGGGAGAAGTGCTACGAGAGTTTTACCTTCACCAGTTTTCATCTCGGCAACGTTACCTTCGTGGAGAGCAATACCGCCGATGAGCTGCACATCGAATGGGCGGAGTTTAAGAATGCGTTTTGAAGCCTCGCGTACTACGGCAAAGGCCTCTGGCAAAATGTCGTTTAGGGCTTTTTGGTCGTCTTTTGGAGCTTTTTTCTTGGTTTTCTTGGCATTTTTTGCAATTTTACCAGATTTTTCGTCGGCTTTTTTGCTGTCTTTTGCGAGCTCGGCCTCTTTCAAAGCCTTGGCGAGGCGCTTTTTAAATACATCGGTCTGAGCCGCCAAATCCTTGTCGGACATTTTTTCGTATTTTGGCTCTAGTTTGCCAATTGCTTGCGCCTGTTTCCACATGCGCTTCAAGATTTTCTTTTGTGCGTCACCAAAAATACCTTGCAGGAATTTGGTCATCGCAGTTTTGTCAGCCAATTTGTCGGTAGGCTTCTTCTCCTTTTTTGACGCTTTCGCCATAAACAACTAAACCTCCACGGGATTACTTAATTCTTATAATTTTAACACACTATTTTCTCTTGATAAAGAGATTTTTGAAGCTACGCTTCTGGAGATGCGGAGTAGCTTCGAGTTTGTAACGACGGATTTGGCCGGCGAGTTTGGCCTCGACGAGATCGATGCCAGCAAACAGGTTGGTACACTCGTCTTTCGCGGCGATCACTTTGCCGCCTGGGATTTCCATAGCTACAGACAAATCAAATTTTTCGCCGTGGGCGCGTTCAGCCTGAGTGATGACGACTTTCACGACGACGTCTTTTTTGGAACCGCGCGGGAGAAAGCGATCGAGCTTGGCGATGCGTTTTTCGGCATATTTCTGAACGGACTCGTCAACTTTATAGTTGCTACCACTGATTTCGATTTTTTCAATCATTTTAGATCTCCTCTCTATTATTAAGATACGGTTTTAAGACTTCTGGAACTTTGAGCTTGCCGCCCATTTTGGCGTAGTTTTCGAGCACGGCCACCATGGTGCGAGCAAACGAAATTGCGGTGCCATTCAAAGTATGCAAAACTTCAACTTTGCCGTTTTCGCGGCGAACGCGAATGTTCAAATTGCGAGCCTGGAAATCGGTACAGTTAGAACAGCTGGTGATTTCGCGGTAGGTTTGGTCGACTGGGGACCAGTATTCGATGTCGTATTTTTTGGCAGCTGGAGCACCAAGGTCGCCAGCGGCGATATTAATGACGTGATACGGAATGCCAATTTCTTGCCAAATTTCTTCTTCGACGCCGCGGATAAATTCGTGCATTTCTTTGGATTTTTCTGGTAAACAGAAAACATACATTTCGAGCTTGTTAAATTGGTGTACGCGGAAGAGGCCGCGGGTGTGCTTGCCGGCTGAGCCAGCTTCTTTACGGAAACAAGCGGAATAACCAGCGTACATTAGTGGCAAGTCCTTTTCGTCGATGATTTCATCCATGTGATAGCCAGTAATTGGAATTTCGGCGGTGGCGATCAAGGCCAAATCTTCGCCTTCGACGTAGTATTCGTCGGATTGATCGGAAGTGCGTGGACAAAAGCCGGTGCCTTCTAGGGTCTTAGACGAAACGAGGTCTGGCACGATCATAAAAGTGAAGCCTTTTTCGACGACTTTTTTGATGCCGTATTGTAGAAGGGCGTTCTCGAGCAGGGCGAGCTCGCCTTTAGTGTAGTAGAATTTGTTGCCGGCAACTTTGGCGCCGCGTTCAAAATCTACCCAACCGCGAGAGATGGCATAATCTAGGTGGTCAACACCCTCATCGGCTGGCTTTTTGCCACCCCAAGAGGCTACTTCAACGCTGCATTCTTCGCCGCCTAGTGGCACATCGTCAAAAATGATGTTTGGCACGGACTTCATAGCGGCCTTGTAATCGGCTTCAACTTGGGTAAGCTTTTCTTCAAGCTCGGCGAGCTTGGTTTTGACGTTTTTACCCTCTTCGATAAGGGCTGGCTCTGGTTTTCCGCCTTTCATTTTGGCGGCAATCTCATTGCGCTGCTGGCGCAAGCTTTCAACTTCTCTTAAAACTGACTTACGCGAGTCATCCAAGGCAATCACATCTTTAATGTTTATCTTGTAACCCTTCTCTTTAATCGAATGTTCGACAAGATCTTGGTTTTCGCGAATAAAATTAATGTCTAACATATCTTTATTATACCACTGATGAGAGGGTTGTAAAAGAGTGTTCGATAAGATACAATTAAATCATAAAAGATGCCCAAGATATTGAACTATATCAAGCGCGTCTTTTTTTTGTTACCTATAATGAATTTGCTAGTTTGTCCCAGTCCGCGAGCGACAAATCTGCTGGGCGGGCGTCTGGGGAGATGCCGAGTCTACTAAATGCAGCTAAGATTTCGGCCTTTGGTTTGAGGTGGGAGAGGTTCGCGGCGAGTTTTTTGCGCGGGGCAATGAAGCCGAGCTTAATCAGGCTAAATACTTCGTCTTTAATCTCTGGGTCTTTTGGCGTCAAAATAATGATTTGGCTGTCTACTTTTGGCGGTGGGGTGAATTCATCTTTTTTGACCACTGGGCCAAGGGCGACTTCGGCGCGGTTTTGCACGAAGAGACTGAGCATGGTTTGGCGGCTGTCCGCGATGCGCTCGGCGACTTCTTTTTGGATCAAGAGTACGATGACTTCTGGGCGATTTTCGGTAGTTAAAAGCTTTTCGATAATCGGGCTGGTGATGTAATACGGAATATTGCCGGCCACCGCGTAAGGTTGTGGCATTTTAGATAGGTCAAATTTGAGGAAATCGGCATTGATGACTTCGAGATTTTTGCCTGGGAAAGATTTTGGTAAATTGTTTGCGAGATTCTCATCAAATTCTACGGCCACGACTTTTTCGAATTGTTTTAAGAGTGAGCTTGTGAGGGTACCGAGGCCTGGGCCGATTTCAAGACAAGTCTCAGATTTGCCCTTAGCGAAGGCGGCAATTTCGTTTAAAATTTCACGGTTTTTTAGCCAGTGCTGGCCGAGTGATTTGTTGTTTTTGAGCATTTAAATTCCGTTTCTGTTAGTCCAGTCGGTGGCGATATCGAATTGTTCTGGGTTTGAAAGGGCGAAGGTGCCGGTATCGTAGACTTTACCCTGGCCGAGGCTGGTTTCAACGATTGAGCAGCGTGGGTAACGATTAAGATCGGCGGCTACCAAAATATAGCCGTCTTGGTCGACTTTGACGCCATCTTCACGCACATGATAAGTGCCGCCGCCACAGAAGCCCATTACGCCGCGCATCGGCAGGTCGTAGAAGGTTTCTTGGCGCTCGATCTTGGCGCCATCAGGCTTGGTAACGGTGTAAGTGTTGCGGCCCATCACGGCGGTGAGTGGATGGCGCTCGATTGCGCTGGCGCCCACGGCCACGATGCGTTCCACCGGCTCTTTGATAACGGTTTCACTAAGGAGCTCGCGCGAGATTTCGGCGCCGTCTACAGAGAGCACCTTGTAAGTTTTGTTTACGCGGCCCACCTCACCAAGCTGGCGCACATCGGTGATGCCGACTGGAATGTTGTAATCTTTGACTTTCTTTTCTTTGAATGGAATTTCTTCTTCTACGGTGATCACCTGGCCGCCGTTGCGGTTGATTTTGTAAGTGGTAGCGATGCCAGATTCGAGGAAGGAAGTGTTTGGCACGAGCTCGATTTCGTCGCCATCATAAACGGTAATGCCGGCGCCCACCATGATGCTTTTGGCGTCGTGGCTAGAGGTCATGGCGTAGGTTTTGGCGATGCCGTCGATCAAAATAACCGGGTAGGCCCGGTAAATATTGATGTAAAAATTATTGGCATCGATCTCGGTATCAAGAGCTGGCTCAACGTGGTCGGCATCGTTAATGAGGATTTTGGCGCGCTCAAGAGCTTCACGCACGGTGCGCGCGGTGGTTTTGACGGTTAATTTAGAATCTTCATCGTAAAAAGTCACAAAGTGAGCACTGCTAACCGTTTGCGGCTCATCTTCGGCGGCGTTGGCAAAAACACGGCTAAGCTGAAAATGAGTAAAGGCAGCCACGGCCGCCATAACGGATATCACAGTGCATATAGCGAGAACAGTATCAAATCTTCTAGAAAGTCTCATACTATATGGAATTATAACTTAGTTTAAATAGAATTTCTA
>JAEEGL014977895.1_pt1 | contig 11279 bp, 10 predicted proteins | sample 9134231 | NCBI WGS metagenome assembly JAEEGL01 (sample SAMN16246548, study PRJNA631951) | gut metagenome | biome: gut microbiome; feature: rumen; material: fiber-attached | host: Bos | place: Iran: Karaj | collected 2018-10
TCCCAATAAAAAAGTCAGCCGCGGAGGATTCCGCGGCTTATACAAAAGTTTTAGGGGGTGTGGGGGCGTTTTTCAAAACGCCCCCGCGTCTATTCAATGGCTTGTCGTAAAGAGTCGCTCTATGGCCAGATTCGCCTCGTAGACATAAGCGTCGTAGTCCGTCTCCGGGTCGCCGGACTCTGCGGCACGGCGGATGAAGCCGTAGGTCCCGTCGGCAAGCGCCTCGGACGCGGGCCCGAAAACCGTCGACAGATCATACACCGCCGACTTCGATATCACGTCCAGCACGTCGCCCGCGTCGTTGCCGCTCATCCTCGTCATGAGCACCTCGTCCACGTATCTTTCCGGCACCACGCCGTAAGACCACGCCGACAGGGCGGACAGAGTTTTCCCTATATCATACGCGTTCTCCGTGCCGCGGATCACCGTGAACACCGGCGTATCGGGCGACGCGAGAGAACGGTAGGTCTCCGACGAGGAGGATCTCGGCACCGGCAGGACGCTCCAGCTCACTCCCCTGCCGTAGAGATTCGACCCTTCTCCCACCGTCTCGAAAAGGAACGCCAGGTCTCCCTCGCGGAAGTTCCTCACGCTGCCGTTCGCGTTTGAGACGAGGCCCGACCCGTCGATCAGCAGACCGTTCATTATATTCACGCTCCAGGTGAGCGTCTGCGGCGTGAACGACACCGCCGGAGAGACTAACTCTCCCGAGGAGATCATGGAGCCGCCCCTCGACACGTGGACCGTCTCGGGAAGCAGTTTCCCCAGAGTCCCCGCCCCGACGGAGTATTCTCCCTCTCCGAGATCCGCGCGGACCGCCGACAGGGTCTCGAGAAAAACGTCCCACGTCAGCCCGCCCTTCAGCGCCACCTCTCTGAGCGACTCGCCCCCGTAGTCCGGGACCGCGTCTTTGTTGTAATAAAGCGCCGGAAGCTCGGTCAGCACCGGACAGGCGTCCGACGCGAAGCCGTAAGTCTCGAATCCCGCGGACAGCGCCCTGACGGAGCCGGCGTCGAAATAGGGCGCCGTCAGGTCCAGCGCGGGAACGGAATGCAGGTTCATCAGAGTTCCCGACGCGGCGAAATTGCCCACCTCGCCAAGGGGAAGAAGCATAACGTCGGTGTAGTACATCCCCGAGGCGATGGCCGCCGCCGCCTCGTCAAGCATCGTCGCGGGCTCCGCCCGCGTCAGGTTGATCTTTACGTTGAGTTTCTTCTCCACGGCGGTTTTGCGTTCGCGGAGTTCCTTCGACATATACGTCGCGCCGTCGGCGTCCATCCGGGACACGGACGGCCCGGTGATGAACAGGTCGAGCCCGGCGAAATTGTCGTCGCCCACGGAGTCGAAATATACCCTCGAGCGGATCTCGTTGTCCGGGTCGTAGACGTGGATCTTCACGGGATCCCTCGTTTCCGGAGCGGTCGTCTCCGGCGTGACGGTCTCCCCGGAGTCCGCCGTCTCCGGCGCGCTGCGCTCCCCGCCCGTGCATCCCGTGACGGCAAAAAGAAGCGCCAGCGCAAGAGCCGCCGCAAGGCAGCGTAAAAAGGTCATGTGTCTCATCGTGACGTCTCCTTTCCCCGGCGGACGGGACGGAATTTCCAAAATTTTGAAAGACAAATATTGTTCGTTGAATAAAAAACTTCCCGATGATAGAATAATAGGGCAACGGTCCCTCGCCGGGGCCGTAATCCTTAAAGGGAGAGGTCGGACAACTTCCGGCCGTGCAAAAACAATGGATATTATGAAAACCATGCGCCGCATCGCGGCCGCGGCGGTACTTACGGTCCTGACGCTGAGCCCCGTTTTTTCCGCGGCGCCGGCAGGGCCGCGGGCGGAGCCCGACGCGGTGCGCGTCGTGGCGGACGGCAGACCCTACGGGGGCAGGTGCGTGCTCATCTCCGACGCCACGTACGTGTCCCTGAGGGAGTTCGCCGAGTTCTGCGGCGTCTGCCGTGTGAGCTGGTCGCGGAGCGACAGCACCGCCCGCGTGGAGACGGACTCGCTGACGCTCCGGGCGACGAACGGGAGCCCCTTCATCGAGGCCAACGGCAGATGTATTCCGTGCAAATACGGAGTCTTTATCGAAAACGGCGTCACCATGGCGCCGCTGAGGGCGCTGGCAGCCGCCTTCGGCTACAGGATCGAATGGATCGGGAGCAGAAGGACCGCCTCGCTCACCCGGGTGCGGCTCGCCACCGTCCGGGGCGAATTCTGCTACGACGACGGGGAGCTGTTCTGGCTCTCCAGGATCATCTCGGCGGAGGCCCGGGGAGAGTGCTTCGACGGAAAACTCGCCGTGGGCACCGTCATCATGAACAGAGTCGCCGATCCGTCGTACCCCGACTCGATAAACGGGGTGATATTCGACACAAAGGACGGCGTGCAGTTCACGCCGGCGGCCATCGGCACCGTGTACGAAGTTCCCGACTCCGATTCAGTCGCCGCGGCGAAAATGATCCTCGAGGGATACAGGACCTCCGATGAGATCATGTTCTTCCTCAACGAGCGGCTGGCTGAATCGTTCTGGATCACGAACAACTGCAAGTACGTCATGACAATAGGAAATCACGATTTCTACGCCTGATCCTCTCCCGCGGCGCCGCCGGCTCCGCGGGGGTCTTTTTTGTCCGGCAGATTTCTGACCCTCTTTTTTATCCTGCCCACGTCGCGGGCCATTTTCAGTCCGTCGCGGAACACGCGGATCCGCGATTCCTTGTGTATCAGCACCTTCACCGGCATCTCGCGGACCAAGTACCCCCGCTTTTCGGCCAGCATCAGTATCTCGAAATCGAATGACCACCCGTCGGTGACGGAATTTTCGAAGAGATCCCTCGTCGCCCCGGCGCGTATCGCCTTGAAGCCGCACTGGGAATCCGTGAGACGGAACCCCGCCCGCATGGCGAGCATTTTTTTGAAGGCGCGGGACGCGGTCTTCCTCAGCCGGGTGTATCCCTCGTACCCCTCCGGGTGGATGGCCCGGGAGCCGATCACCAGATCCGCGCCGGTCTCCTCCATGATACGCACCGCCTCGCCGATCACGTCCGTGCCGTAGGCGAGGTCGCAGTCGGTAAACACGACGCAGTCCCCTTCCGACGCGAGTACCGCGCGGCGGATCGCCGCGCCTTTGCCCCGGTTCACCGGCGAGGAGATCACCCTGATTTTCCCGGGGTATTCCGCGGATTTATTTTCGGCAATCGCCAAAGTTCCGTCGGAGGAACCGTCGTCCGAGAGGATGATCTCATATTCCCGCCCCGCCCCGGAGCAAAGTCCGTCCATGGCGCGGACAAGCGCGTCCGCGGTGGGGCCGACGCAGTTCTCCTCGTTATACATGGGTATCAGGACCGATATTTTCATGAAGTTCCGCCTCTCAGATCTTCTCGTAAACTGTATTTACCGCGTCGACGGTGACGGTCATTCCGTCACGCTCCGTCATTTTTTCTCTGACGCTCTCCGGAACACGGCAGGCAAAGGGCGTCATGCCGAAAAGGTCCGCCGTCTCTTCCCTGCTCTCAAGGTCTATCCGGTAGGTGAGCCGTTCAGTCCCGGCAATGCGGAAACCCTCCGGCTCCGGAAGCTCTTTCCGCCGCACCCGGACGTCGTCGTAGATCATTTTCCGCATCTCGATCAGGTGGTCGGGACCGGATCCGGTGACGGTCAGCACGCCTCCGCGCCGGAGCACCCGCGCCGCTTCTTCCCACGCCACGGGCGCAAACATGGAGACCGCGCCGTCGAGGCAAAGATCCGCCATCGGCGGGCGGAACACGTTTCCGGCAAAAAAGCAGAGGAAGGATCCGTCGTTTGAGTCAAACGTCGAAAATCCCGATCCCGCCGCTCTCTTCGCTCCGGCGGCGACTCCGTATTTCGACGCGTCTATTCCCACCGCCGCGGGCCCTGCGCCCGATTTTCTCACGGCGTCGGCTATACGGCAGGTGTGGTACCCCTCTCCGCATCCGAGATCGGCGACGGCGATCCCGTCCGCGTCGCGGGGAGCGTATTTCAAGATAAGCGAGGCGACGGCGTCGGAGATCCGGTCGTACTTCCCCGTCCCGAGGAAGCGGGTCCTGGATCTGATAAGTTCCCGGCGGTCGCCCGTCTTCGCGTTGTTTTTCTTCCCCGGAGGGAGCAGGTTCACGTAACCCTCCGACGCAATGTCGAAGGTGTGGCGCCGTCCTTCGCCGGTGCAGAACAGACTCCCGCCGTTCTTTTCGAGGCGCGAGCCGCATACCGGGCAGACGATCAGGTCAAAAACGTTCTTCATCCCGGCCTCTCAATCCGTCACGGAGGACTCCAGCACCGCGTGGAGCGCCAGGCGGTTGTCCGCCGCGCCGTTGGTGCAGGTGGAAAGGGTCAGGATCCGCGTGTTCTCGTCCAGCGTCACGCCGTCGGGCGCCTTGATCTTCGAATCCGCCGCCAGCTCATTCAGAAAACCGACGTAGCCGTCCCAGGACTCAAATGCCGTGCTGATGAAGCCGGAGTCGTACGGCGTCTCGTGGATGCAGAACGGCCGGTAGGTAAATATGCCGTCCATGGTGTAGACGGTGATCCTGTTGTTGTAAAAGACGTCTTTGTTAAGGAATTCCTTGAGACTCCCGAACATGGAGCCGGTATTCACGTTATGGCCGTAAATCACCAGATTCAGGTTCTCGGAGAAGGTGTCCGAGGTGCGGAAGTCCGCGAATATGGCGCCCACCGGCAGGTATTCGCCCGTGTACGCGTGGTCGAGGTAGTATTCGTTGTCGCCTCGCTTCACCACGGGATAGTCGATGTTCGTTCCCTCGACCTTTATCCACCCGTAGGTGTCGGGATTGGCTTTTTTCAGCGAGGTCAGCGTGGCTCTCAGACGGGACAGCTCTTCGCTGTGCTCCCCGTCGAGACCGCTCTTGCCCTCGGAGTTGTTTTTGATGATCTCGTCCATGGTCAGGGTCGCGGGGGAGGTCTTCGCCTTGGAGGGACCCTCGGAGTCTCCCCTCATGCCGTTGTCGAAGATGTTGGCGATCTCGTCGTAGATAAGCTGTCCCTTGTACTTGGCGTAGAGGTTCCGCGCCAGCAGGAAAAGCGTGACCGCGCTGACCGCGACGCAGAGGATAAAGGCGATGAGGGACAGGGCGCCGCCCTTTTTGCGGCGGGGAGCCGTTCCGCCGTCGCGGATGTCGTCCGGGCGGAGGTCGCGGAGTCTTTCGTCAAGGGTGGGAACTGCCTCTTCGGGAACGGTCTTTTCGGGGACGGTCTCTTCCGGCGCGGCATTCCCGGCCGCCGTTTCTTCAGCAGCCGGCACGGGCACGGTGATCTCCGGGATCTCTTCCGATATCTGCCCGGACGCGCGGAGAGAAGACTCTTCAGCCGGCGCCGCGGTCTTCTTCGCGGCGGGCGAGGGCCTGTTTTTTGCGTTATTCTTTTTGTTTCCGTGTTTTTTCTTCTTTTTTCCGGAACTCATGTTGTCTCCGTTTCCGCGCGGGCGTCCGCACTCTTCCGATACTATTTTACCACCTATTTTGAAAATAAACAACATATTTAGTGTGAATTATCCGTTACGGCGGCGGTAATCCGGCGAAAATGTTGACAGGCCGCCCCAAAAGGGGTATAATCTACGCGAGCGGGCGGGGCTGCCGCGCGACGGACGCCGAAAGGCGCCGACGTGAGGAAAGTCCGGGCTCCGCAGGACAGGATAACGGATAACGTCCGCCGGAGGCGACTCCCGGGAAAGTGCAACAGAAATAGCCTACCTAAGCTGCCCCATGGCAGCCGGTACAGATGGAAAGGCGAGGTAAAAGCTCACCGGCACGGCAGGCAACTGCGTGCAAATGTAAACCCTATCCGGAGCAACACCGTATGCGGAGTCGCGCCGGCCATTCCCCACGAACCGCTGTTCGCGGTTCGCCGGGGACCCAGGCGACAGGCGCGGTGCCGGTCCGGCACATCCGCGGGTGGCTTCAGACGCACGGCAACGTGCGCCGCAGACAGATGGCAGCCACGCGCTTTCAGCGCGTACAGAACCCGGCTTACAAGCCCGCTCAAAAAAATACCACGGCTCCTGCCGTGGTATTTTTTTAACACGCGCCGACCGCCGCGTATATCACACTTTTCTCCGCAGGAAGAAAGTATATCACGCCGTCCCGCCGGGACGGCATATCACTTTTCCGCCGCGTGAGTAAAGTGTTCCGCTCAGTCCCCGGATTTGCTTTTCTCCCCCGTCTATGGTAGAATATATTGAACAAAACAGAGAGGTAACGTATCATGCCGCGATTTTTCATAAACAAAGACGCTTCCGCGCCGGCCCCCGGCGACCTGTTCGAGATCACCGGAGACGACGCGAGACACATATCATCCTCTCTCCGCATGAAGGAGGGGGAAAAGCTTATCCTCTGCGACGGGGAGGGAAAAGACTACCTCTGCGCGGTGGAGTCGACCGGTCAAACGGTGGGCGTCCGCGTTCTCTCCGTGTCGGATAGCCGGGAGGAGCCGCCCTACCGGGCAGCCGTGTATCAGGCGCTGGTCAAGGGCGACAAATTCGACTCCGTGGTGCAGAAATCCGTGGAGTGCGGCGCCGCGTCCGTCACGCCGTTTCTCTCGTCCCGGTGCGTGTCGCGCCCGGACGAACGCTCCGCCGGCAAAAAAGCGGAGCGGTGGAGGAAGATCGCCGCGGAAGCCGCCATGCAGTGCGGCAGAGGCGCGATCCCCGGGGTGGGCGACGCGATCCCCTTCTCCGAGGCGATAAAGGCGGCGGTAGAGGCCGATATACCCCTTTTCTGCTACGAGGGAGGCGGGGAACCCCTCCGGGATGTCCTGCGGGGTGAGAGACCCGGCACGGTGTCCGTCGTCATCGGTCCCGAGGGCGGTTTTTCTCCGGAGGAAGCCGCCGAGGCGGCGGCCGCGGGCATGAAAACGGTGTCTCTCGGAGCCCGGATCCTGCGCACCGAGACCGTGGCTCAGACCGTCCTGCCCTGTCTTTCGTACGAGTTCGAAACCGAAGACCGCGCTCCGTGTTTTTCGGCACAAAAACGGCAAAATCGCCGCTCGCAGCTCCGTTTTTTCACATTTTTCATAAAAAATTGTACCAAAACCTATTGAAATCTCACAAAAAATAATGTAAAATATTGTGCAGAATGAAAAAAAGCGGTCCGTTCCCGCGCATTTCCCGCGGCGGTCCGCACCGACGAAAAGAATTATTTTTGCCGCCCCCGGCGGCGGAACGGAGTGAGTTATGTCAAACCGTCTGTTTCAAGGAATAATCCATCAGATGCGCGACTCGGTGGACCGGGTCATCGGCGTCCTTGACGAAAACGGCGTGATCATCGCGTGCAGCGAGCTGGTGAAGATCGGCGAGACCCGGCAGGAGGTCCGCGACGAGCTGGCCTACACCGCCGAGGCCGTCACATCCCTCGGCTACACGTATCGCCCCATCGGCGCCGCCGCCAAGTGGGAGTACGTCGTGTTCGTCGAAGGCGAGGACAAGCTGGCGGACAAAGTCGCGACGATACTGTCCGTGACTCTCGCCAACATAAAGAACCTCTACGACGAGAAATACGACAAGAGTTCTTTCATGAAGAACATCATCCTCGACAACATCCTGCCGAGCGATATCTACATTAAGTCAAAGGAGCTCCACTTCAACGCCGAGGAATCCCGCGTGGTGTTTCTGGTCAAGTTCCACACCAAGACCGACACCCTTCCCTTCGACCTGATGCAGTCCATCTTCCCCGACAAGAACAAGGACTACGTCATAAGCGTGGGAGAGCAGGATATCGTCCTCATCAAGGAAGTGAAGCCGAAGACCGATATCAAGGAGATCGAGAAGATCGCCAAGAACCTGGCGGACACCCTCAACTCCGAGTCCTACGTCAAGGTCTCCATCGGCATCGGCACCACCGTCGACAACATCAAGGACCTGGCGCGCTCCTTCAAGGAGGCGCAGGTGGCCCTGGAGGTCGGCAAGGTGTTCGACACCGAGAAGAATATAATCAGCTACGAGAACCTGGGCATCGGGCGGCTGATCTATCAGCTCCCCACCACCCTGTGCGAGATGTTCCTGCAGGAAGTGTTCAAGAACGGCTCCCTCGACGCTCTCGACCGTGAGACGCTCCAGACGATCCAGTGCTTCTTCGAAAACAACCTGAACGTGTCCGAGACCTCGCGCAAGCTCTTCGTACACAGGAACACCCTCGTTTACCGTCTTGAAAAGATCCGCAAGCTGACAGGTCTCGACCTGCGGGAGTTCGACCACGCCATCACCTTCAAGGTCGCCCTGATGGTCAAGAGATACCTGACCGCGAAGCCGGTCAAATTCTGATACCCCGGCCCTATAATATCACAATACATGCAGGGACGAAACAAGCTTACTCACTCCGCTTCGCGGGGCGATGACGGTTGTTCTCTCCCTGTAATGCTTTGATACGGGACCGAAAACGACCCGGGAAGACAGACGTACGACCGATCTGCCGCCGACGCGGCGTAATGGAGAATATTATGATCGATTTCAAAAACGTGGTAATGGAATATCCGAACGGCACCGTCGCCCTGAAGGGCATCAGTCTTCACATAGAAGACGGCGAGTTCGTGTTTATCGTGGGTCACTCCGGCGCGGGCAAGACCACGCTGACGAAGCTCCTCCTCTGTGAGGAGAAGCCCACCAGCGGCCATCTTATCGTGGGAAACTACGACCTGTCCCGCATACCGAATTACAAGATCCCCCACTACAGAAGGGAGCTCGGGGTCGTCTTCCAGGACTTCCGCCTGCTTCCCAACAAGACCGTCTACGAAAACGTGGCTTTCGCCATGCAGATCGTGGGCACCCCCGCCCGCAAGATCCGCCGCAGAGTGCCCGCCATCCTCAACACCGTGAACCTCAGCGACAAGCACAACTCCTTCCCGGAGGAGATCTCCGGCGGAGAGCAGCAGCGCGTGGCTCTCGCCAGGGCGCTGGCAAACAACCCGAAGGTCATCGTCGCAGACGAGCCCACGGGCAACATCGACCCCGAAATGTCCCTTGAGATCATGAACCTGCTTCTCAAGATCAACAAGCTCGGCAAGACCGTCATCGTCGTCACCCACGAAAAAGAACTGGTGGACTACTACCAGCAGCGCGTCATCATGATCAAGGACGGCGTCATAGCCGAGGACAGAGTGGGAGGTATGTACGAATGAAAAGCTTCAGACCGTTCTATTTCCTCATCGAAGCGCTCAAATCCCTGAAGCGCAACGGCGTCATGACGCTGGCGTCCGTGGCGGTGCTGATGAGCTGCCTTATCGTCATCGGCGGATTCTCCCTCCTGGTCTACAACATCGACGTCAACCTGGAACAGTTCGGCGAGATGAACAAGATCGCCGTCTTCTGCCAGTTCGACGCCTCGGAGGACGAGATCTCGGGCCTCAAGAGCACCATCGAGCAGCTTGACAACGTCAAGGAGGTCGTCCGGCACACCAAGGAAGAAAGACTGAAGACCTTCCAGGAAGAGCACGAGGACGCCTACGGCGACATCACAAGCGAGGAAAACCCGCTGTCCGATTCCCTGGAGATCACCTACAAGAGCACGGACACGCAGAAGATCTCGAATCTGACCTACGAACTCGAAAAACTGAAGGGCGAGGGACAGATCAGAAAGATCAGCAACAGATACACTCTCTCGAAGAAGATCGACAACTTCAAGAATACCGTGATGATGATATTCATATGGTTTCTTGCCATACTGCTCGTGGTGAGCGTGTTCATCATCGTCAACACCATCAAGCTCGCCCTGGTCTCCCGCAAGCGTGAGATCGGGATAATGCGGTATATCGGCGCCACAAAATGGTTCATCACCCTGCCCTTCATCATCGAGGGCATGCTCATCGGACTTGTGGCCGGTACGCTCGCCTTTTTCATCATCAAGATCGTATACAACACCGTGGTGGTGAGATCCTTCAACGTGGCGACCTTCATCTCCATCGCGAAGTTCTCGTCCATCGAGCCCGTCATGGTCATAGGATTCCTCCTGATAGGCGTGGTAACCGGCGTTGTGGGAAGCTTCATATCTCTCGTTAAGTATCTCAACACCTGACGGGAACCGTGATCCGTTATCCGGAGAAAGGAGACCGAAACAATGAAAACGAAAAAACACCTGAGACGGATGTTATGTCTGCTCAGTCTTCTCGCCATACTGACCGCGGGGATCGTCATGCCGTCCGCAGCGGAGACCTCCGACGCGACTCAGCAGTCCTACCAGAGCCAGATCGACGACCTTGAACAGAAGGCTCAAAACGCACGCGCCGCCATGGAAGCGACCCAGGGCGACATCAGCAAGTCCGTGGAATATAAACAGAGTCTGGACGAGAACATTTCCGCGACGTATCAGAAAATGCAGGTTGCACAGTCGATGATCGACGACCTTGACGTGAAGATCGCGGACAAGAACGACGAGATCGCCGAAATGGAAGACAAGATCGACGAGCGCTGGGAGAGATATAAGGAAAGGATGGTCGTCATAGCCGACGACGGAAACCTGTCCTATCTGGAAATGCTTCTGGACGCGGGCTCCCTCGACTCATTCTTCTCGAATTACGACGCCATCGCCTCTATCGTGGAGTACGACCACAACGTCATGCAGGAATACAAGGATACCATCGAGACCCTAAACCGCTCGAAGGAGGAGCTCGCCGTCGCCCAGGAGACACAGGAGGCGGCCATAGCCACCCTTGAGCAGGACGAGCAATACCTCGAGCAGGCGGCCGGCCAGATAGACGAACTACTGGACGATCTGCAGAAGCAGAAGGAACAATACGAGCAGAACTACGCCTACTACAAGGCCGAGGAGGAGCGGGTCTCCGCCGAGCTGCAGGAATACATGAGGCAGCAGGCGACCCAGAACCCCGTATTTATCGGCGGCGCCTATATCTGGCCGCTTAACGGGTTCACCAACGTGTCGTCGGGATTCGGCAACCGCACTCTTTACGGAGTTTCCGACTTTCACCGCGGTCTCGACATCCCCGCCGACGCCGGAACGCCCATCATGGCGTGCAACGGCGGCACCGTAGTCCGCAGCGAATACCACTACAGCTGGGGCAACTACGTGCTCATCGACCACGGCAACGGACAGTCCACCCTCTACGCGCATATGACGGCCACGGCGGTGTCCGCCGGCGCCACCGTCTCCCAGGGAGACGTGATCGGATACGTGGGACAGACCGGAAACGCATACGGCAATCACCTCCATCTGGAATACTGGATCAACGGCAATATCACCGACCCCTACGCAATGTTCGGTTGATCGCCCGATCCGGAAAGGACCGAACTGAATGTTTAAAAA
>JAEEGL015033991.1_pt1 | contig 11279 bp, 8 predicted proteins | sample 9134231 | NCBI WGS metagenome assembly JAEEGL01 (sample SAMN16246548, study PRJNA631951) | gut metagenome | biome: gut microbiome; feature: rumen; material: fiber-attached | host: Bos | place: Iran: Karaj | collected 2018-10
CAGATAAATATTGACCACGCCCTTTGGGCATTCCCTGAATGCTTTGATATGACGATTGAAAACGTGATAAAGCACAGAGCAGATGAACCCAAGCGTATCTGCGGTGCAGATGTTCCCAAAGAAAGAAACGAAATGGTAAGGCTTATCCTGAGCGAATACTAAAAATATCCATAACCGGATCCGGACGGATATTTTTTGCCGCTTCACACCTGCACATCAATCCCGGCAGATACCGGCGGTGCCGCCACAGACACACCTGCCGTCATCATTCCCCCGGAAGGAAATGACGCACTGTAGCCAAGGGAATTTCCCTTCATCCCCATTATGCCATCACACCGGTTCATTTGGTGTTTTATCATGCCCTTAAGATAATCCATGTCAGCTTTCAGCATCGCTTTCTGCTCTTCTGCCCGGTGCTTACGCTTCAGCTCATCCAGATCCTCTCTTGTCATGTGGGGATTCAGAATTTCCATGTCCTCAAAAAATTCCATGGCTTTTTCCAGCTCTTCAAGCGTCTCCTCGTCCAGTTCTGAAATCATCTCATTTAGTTCGGAAACCATCTCTTCAAAGCAACCCCCTCCGGTTTCCTCAGCATCTTCCGAAAGCTCCTCTGCTAAAGCCTCACGATTTTCAAAAATCTCATCTTCCTGCTTAGAAACATCTTCTTCAGCAGCATTTACCAGCGAATCTCTGATGGCTTTTACTGTCTCCTCCTGCCGGCTTGCATTCTCATCCCTCTGTATATTATTAGCTGCCATTTCTTCCATTTCCAGATGGTGCTTTTTCTTTCTTGCAGCCATTTCCATACGCTTTGCATGGGTGAGTGCCAGCTGAAGATCTTCCGCATCGCCGTCTCCTGTGGATATTTTCCTTTTTATCTCCACCACTTTTCTCTTGGCAGATATCACTGCCTGACCGGCACTTACAGAGGTCTTGGCGCGCTGAATCTTCCCGGCCACCTCTTTGTAATTATAATTAGTGTGTGATTTAACTTTCTGTTTGTCGTCATCTTTTGACATTTTGCAAGTCGCAATTAAATTCTCATTTAATTTTTCTTGAATGTTTTCACCCTCATTTTCTTTTTTTCGGCTTAGTTCACGAATTATTTTATGCAAATGACTGGATTCCTTCGTTTTTTCAGCCTCTGCTTCCTCCTTTTGACGAACGAAAAAATCAGGCTGGCTTTTTTCCTGTATGGTCTTTCGTGCAAAGCCAGTTGTCTTTTTGGAACTATATCCCGCTGAAAATCCTGAGAAATTATATGAAGATATGCCACTTAATCCCATCATAGAACACTACCTCCATGTAGCTGACACTGAAATCCTTTTCAGTTGCAAGACAAGATAAAACTCTATCTATACTATCGGCATAAGTATGTAAAGATTTAACCTTATATTTGCTTTTTTCCGTGGCTATTATTTTTTCCTGCGAAAGAGCAACGAGTTCTGCTATTTTCCGGTATAAGCATCCTTTTCTTCGAAGCTTATCCATTCGTACTGCTCCCCACGGACATCATATATATAATCCTGCTGGTCATAGAAACTGCCTGCATAGCAGTAACAGGGACACCACAGCGGTGCCGATTCGTCGACACGGGCAGTGCTGGAATACGCAAGACCGGACTTGTCATAAATTTTAATTGTAACGCCGTCTGCCTCCATCTGTGAGGGCATTCCCTCTCTGGCGTTCTTTGCTTCAGTCACGAAAAAAGTCTTTGTAATCTCATCGTCAGTATCATGAATATAAATTATTTCATAAGGCAGATCAGCACCATGGTCAGCGTAAAGGAAAACATTTCCGACACTGTCTGCAGGGTGACCGATATTCACATATTCCTGAAGTTCGGTATTGAATGCACACAGGTCAAGATCATGGTCACCATTCCAGGTCAGATATACAAATGCGTCATTGCCTGTTACCACAGGTATCATAGGTACCACCGGCTCAGTAGCCACATCCGAAATTTCTATTTCGAGCTGATTTTCATAGTATCCGTCGGCATTACATTTTATCTTGTAAGTTCCAGGAGCTATACCGGAAAATACTGCATGACCTGCATTATCGGTTTCAGCAAATTCTTCATATTCTGCTCCTTTTACTTGAAGCATCGCTCCTTTTATGCTGCCCGTTTCGTTAGCTCCAATCACACTGACCGTCAGTGTACCACCCGCATCTTCCTGAGCCGTACCTCCATTGTCTGCCGGTGTTTCTTCCACCGGTTCACCGGATACCGGCTCTGCAGGTGCAGGTGTTTCCGATTCATCCGGCACTGATTCACTTATTTCAGTGACGTTACTATCCGTCCGGGACCTTATGACAAGCACTCCCAACACAACTGCCATAATAATTACCACAGCCGCCCCGGCTCCAATAATGACGATCGGCAAAACTGACACTTTAGGTGCCGGACTGCTTTTTACATAATTGCCGGCAGCAATCTTCTTAAGTTCAGAATCCGCGTCATCCTTGACAACATAGACCGTCTTATCATCGCCTATCTGCTCTCCGCAGTGCCTGCAGAACACCGATCCGTCAGCTATCTCTTTTCCACAATTAGTACAATACATATTCTCCCCCCTATTTCCGCATTTTATCGCCCATTCATGAAACCTGCTGTTAGCATCCCCATCATGAAACAATTTCGGTCTGCAGTCTATCTGCCAATTCTCTCAGTCAGCAGATAAACTAATGGTGAATTCCAGTATATAGTCACCTCATTGGTTGAATAGCTCTGCACATTATCCACATAACACATTGCTGCCGGCACATCTGCCAGCACTGATGCTGCATAGGGATCTTCAAGTCCGCTTGCGGGACCGCCTACCAGCATTCCCGGCATTGCAGCACCTGCCACCTGTGAAGGTCTGTGATGAGGATCTTCCGGCGTAAATGTACCGAAGCCTGTTACATAGCAGTATCCCAGAGGATTTGCGCCTAACAGATAATCGAGCTGTGCTTCTGCCAGGGCCTTAAAATCATCCTCAGTATATCCCTTTGAAGAAGAAGTACCATTTGCTGCCACATCCGCAGCCATACCGAATAACACACCGTTATTTGCGACAGTCATATTACTGCCCCAGGGATAATTATTCATAAGCCCCATCATATATCCGTCAGCCATTGATTTTTCCGCAAGTTCATCAGCTGCTGCCATAAGCCTTCCTGCCGCATCAGCTGCTCCGTCCTTGCCGGACATTGCCAGGTCATATTCCGCATAAAGTCCCATATCCGCCCAGCCGAGACCTTCATTTATATCAGATACTGACTTTATTGTATCCGCAGGAGCTGTTTCCGGAGCTGCATAAAGGTCCTCTGCAATATACAGCTCAACTGCTGCCCAGTATATTTCATCAGCATTATTTCCATCCGGATACTCACCGGTTTCCATCCCTTCGGGATTCTTAAACCCGGCCTCATCCTTATTGGCTATGGCATATTCCCACGCCTTAACTGCAGCATCATAAGCCGTCTGTGCAAACTCGGGATCATAATCCTTATAAACCACAGATGCCATTGCCATTACTGCAGCAAAATCAGCAGTCGCTGTTATTGATACCGGTGAAAGGATAAGCTCATCAGTCTCTTCCTCAGGCGGTACAGCACCGGGAAATACCATAGCAGTAACCTTATGATATACGCCACCCTCAGCATTCTGCATCTTAAGCATCCAGTCAAGCTCAAAGCGTGCCTCATCCAGTACATCAGGAATTCCGTTACCGCTTTCGGGAATGCCAAGATCATCTGCTTCATAACCATTATAAGTATACGCATCAATAAGATCAGCAACAGACTTCGCACCGGATACTACATATCTTCCATAGTCGCCTGCATCATGCCAGCCGCCGGACACATCCACTTTTTCATTAGTTCCGTACACTGTTGCTTTGTCCATATGGCACTCATTATGGGCATAATCTGCCCCGCTTAAGGCAGGATCCGTTGCCACACCGCACCGCTGTCTGTAGAACATAAGTACCGTCTCAGCCATCAGGTCATCATATACATCTTCGCCGATCTTAAATGTATATGTAGCACCCGATTCAGTGTAAATATAGTATTCACCTGCTTCTGTCACCTCACTGAAATCACCCTTGGCGATTTTTGCACCTGCGGCCTTGTCTTCAACAGCTTCTGAAAGAGTCCCCTGATAGACTATTGTTTCAGAAGAAGCATCACAGACATAGAAAGTCTCATTGTCATTTTCGGTCTTTACAAAAACTGTCTTCGTGGAATCCGGAGTATAGCCCACCTGGTCGGCATTCACATTAAGATATGCAGGAAGCCCGCCTGTTGCCTGCGCATTGTCAGCATTCTTTACCACAAGTTTTACATTATCAATATATATATGATGATCACCGGGATCAGATGACATATCATCCATCTTGCCCATATTAAATACAATACGGGGAGAAGGATCGGAAGCCTCTTCCATAGTAAAGTCTACGGAAAAAGACGTCACATCCGGACCTATCTCAATATAATCTCCCTGATAAGCATGGTAGTCACCGCCGTTTATCTGAAGCCTGTATTCTATCTTGCGGGTAATGTCGGATGAAACATCAAAACTGTATGTATATTCACAGCCCTGCACAAGTTTAAACCCGTCCCAGTATGCCTGATTGCCATAGTCAACGGAACCGCAGCTGTGTATAAAGCAGTCCAGCGCACCATCCGTATTTGACAGGTCATAGAATCCGCCATTAGTGTATATAGTAAAGTCATCCACTTCGCCATCATCAAAATTGACATCCACAAGCACATCCCCTGTAACAGGAGCTGCATCCGCCGAAGCCTCTGCATCCGCAGCATTGGTATAGGGAGACGCATTTGCAGCATCATTATCCGCAAGCGTTGCGGGCTTCTTCTCAGCCTTCTGCCCCACCATATCACCATTAAAACCGGAAGCTGTATTTCCTTCATCCGGGGTCGTCTCTTCCGTTGCCACATTCTCCGAGACAGCACTGTCATCCGACACATTTTCCTCTGCTGTCGTCGTACATCCTGCCGTCTGTATCAGTAACACACCGGCAAGTGCAGCGGCCATTATCCTTCTCTTTTTCATAATATTGATCCTCCCTTTTATGAACAATGCGTCCCTGATCTGCATCAAAACAGCGTATCAGACCTTATCGTTTATTCCGGTTTCAGCAGTCTGCAATAAAGTATCAGCTCTGCAAATATCGTACTGCTGTTGCCAAATTTATTCTTTGGCATATCCTTTACCTTAAGTGCTTCGCGCTGTCATAATATTATAAAATAGTCATAATAAACCAAAGAATATAATACCATAAATGCTGGCTTCACGCCATCTGTGACTCACTTTATAAGCGACCTTTTTTTCCTCCTCACTCTGTTGATATGACGCTCAAAGTCCCCGCTTTTTAAAAGCTCCGCCATCACGTACTGGTCGAAAGTAGGCACCGTACAGGAATAGAACCCCAGTTTTTCATTAAACTCATTAACAAGTGCTTCAGGCAGTATCATATAACCTATACGCATTGACGGTGCAAGTGTCCTTGAAAATGTGTTCAAATAGATTACATTCACTTCCCTGCCCATAGAAAAAAGCGGCTCTTCCACCTTTCTCGATACTGTCAGCTCCGAATCATAATTATCCTCTATAAGGATACCGTTACGCTTTTTTGCCCACCTCAGGTACTCGAGTTTTTTTGAAATATCTGCTGTCACTCCTGAGGGATAGCTGTTAAATGGTGTCACATGAAGGACATCTGCTTTTGTTTTTTCCAGTTCCATGGTACTGATCCCGTCAGCTTCCATGGTAAGCATGTCACATTCAATTCCCATTGCCCTGTATACATCACGTATCTTTGCATATGAAGGATTTTCAAGAGCCACAGTTCTTCCCATTCCCAGAAACTGGGCAATCAGGCCATACAGATACTCAGCTCCGGATCCCACAATTATCTGGCCGGGATTCACGGATATCCTTCGGCTCCTGGCCAGATACCCGCATATCTCATTCCTGAGTTCCGGCAACCCCGGATTCGGCGACTTTACCATTATATCCTCCCCCCTGTCCAGTATTACTTTTCTCATAGTCTTTGCCAATACCGAAAAAGGAAAATCCCCGATATTATGATCTTTTAATTCTTCAAATGGTGCCGCCACTTTCCTCGATGCGTTTCCCAGGAAATCATCTCCCCTGTAGATCACATACACGCCGCTCCTTTCCCTGCTCTGTACATAGCCCTCTTCTCCCAGCAGCGTTATGGCATGGTCTGCGGTTATCACGCTCACCCCGGTCTCGTCGGCTATCATCCGCTTGGATGGAAGCTTACTGCCGTACGGATATACCCCGGAGATAATATCTTCCACAAAAAAACGGTAAAGCTGTATGTAGGCCGGAAGCTCAGAATTCTTGTCTATACTGTAGTTCATTGTTAACCTTTCTGTATTAAACGAATCCAGTTATCGCGCTTTAGTAAAAGTTAGTGTTATGAAAAAAACAGATTACACAGCGGGCCTAAATCTGGTCATATCATTTTGTTTCATTCTGGTTATTTTAATATATCCAGTTTGATGATATCTTTTTTTTTGTCAGTTGTAAAGAACATACACAAAGCAAATAATTTATCGCAGTCGACGTAAAAAACGGAAGGTTCTGAACAACTGCTTACAGGCTTGAATTACAGGAGGACAAAAACTATGGTAAAGAAAAAGCACATACCGGCAATCCGCATAACCATCGCAGCATTTTTTATGGCACTTAACATCGTCATGTCATCCTTCGGCATCCCGGTACCCGGCGGACATCTCTATCTCTGTGACGCGGTTATCTGTCTTGCTGCACTTCTGTTAAATCCGTTCGAAGCATTTATCGTAGGCGGCATAGGTTCATTCCTTGGGGACATGCTTTTCTATCCCACCCCCATGTTTGTTTCCCTGGTAACACACGGACTGCAGGCAGTGGTCATATCCCTTATCGCACATAATACACTTAAAAACCACCCCAAGCTTGCTTCCGGCATAGCCGTTACAGTCGGTGCAGTTATCATGGTTGTGGGTTATACCCTGGGCAAGACCTTCGTATACAGCACCTTTGAATACGCCATGATAAAGCTGCCCTATGAGATAGCACAAGGAACCCTGGGTGCAGTATTCGGAATGATGCTCTGCTGGAGATACGGTGTGAAGAACCTTTTCGACAGGTATCTGGGAAACGAACACTAAAAAATAACTGCCCAGGTCCCATCACCCTCGGACAGTTAAATATAATCGCTCAAAAAAACCGCCTCCACATATCGTGAAAGGCGGTTTTACTTTTAAAAAATTATGCTTCTGCCATCAGACCTCCGGCTCTATCAGACCGTAGGTATTTCCTTTTCTCTTATATACTACATTGACCTGATCTGTCTCTGCATTGCAGAATACATAGAAGCTGTGACCAAGAAGCTCCATCTGTACGCATGCATCTTCGGGATACATGGGCTTGATGTCGAACTTCTTGCTGCGGATGATCTTGATCTCCTCATCATCCATGAAATCTTTCTCAAGGTACTCCTTCTTGAAATATCCGCCATCCTGATGCTTGTCAGTGAGCTTGGTCTTATACTTCTTAAGCTGTCTCTCGATGATCTCCTCTACAAGATCGATAGAAACATACATATCGTTGCTTATCTGCTCTGACCTGATGATGCTTCCCTTTACGGGGATGGTCACTTCGATCTTCTGACGGTCTTTTTCAACGGAAAGTGTAACATGTACCTCTGTTTCCTCGTTGAAATACTTTTCAAGCTTTCCGATCTTTTCCTCTACTGCACTCTTTAATCCTTCCGTAACCTCGATATTTTTGCCTAAGATCACAAATTTCATATCAGATCCCTCCTTGTCTAAAATGCGGTTCACACTGCGGTTCACACTACGCGGCGGATCATAACACTTCCGCGTGCATCTGATTTTATAGATGAGATTATAGCATAATCAGAGCTTTCTATCAATCCATAGCTTTGGACTGCAGACAGTGCATTTCAACAGCCGGAATCAGTGTCTTTTACCTTTAGAACTTTTCTTGCTTTTTTTGTACAGCTTATTCGAAATCAGCTCATTCAAAATTAGTTTTTCCGGAAGACAGATCAGAGCATATGCTGCTGCCCCCAAAAGGAACAGAACCACTCCCGGCACAAGTCCCGGCGGAGTATAACTGAAGCTGACCGTATGCTCCCCCGGTGTCAGCTTTACTGCATACAATGCATTTACCGCTTCACACACACATTCGTCCATGTCCGCAACTCCCCTGTTTACCAGGTCAGCTGCTCCGGATGTATTCCTAACCTTTCCTGTCTCAGCATCTATATCGTCCTTCACTGCACTTTTTATTTTCTTTCCATCAACCCTTACGGTCCACCCCGGCTCGTACGGAATGGATGTCATCAATATCTGTCCCTCTTTTACACTGACTGTGCCTGTAAGGTATCTGTCAGTAGTTTTATTCCCGTCAAGCACCCATACATTCTCCGACAGTTTAGCCAGATCACTTTCAAACAGTGTCCTGTCAAAGCCGGCTACCAGTACATCCTTGTATATCACAAAGTCGTTTGCCACAGTCATCCTTAAGGTAATCTTTGTTCCGGCATCATATTCACCAAGACGCAGCACTATATAATTATCTCCTTCAAAATAAACCCCGCTGAATTTAAATCTCATATCACTGTTAGCCTGGAGATCTGCACAATGCCTGTCAAAAGCTTCGCATTCCGGGTGTTCCGCAATGTAACGTTTTTCACAATCTTTCCATTCCTCTGCAGTCCAGGAAGCAGTCCAGAGATTTACCTCATGTTGAAATTCTGTCTTGATAAAAAGATAAACGGGAGCATTCTCTGTAACGGTATAATGGAAATCGACAGTGGGATCCCCCTCCCCCGTCACATCGTATTTTATCTGCTCACCGTAGGGCGAGTAAGTAAGGGCTGGTGCCACATACGGTTCATCATCCTGCACAAGCTCGTAAAAATACCTGTTCCAGTCACTTAACTTACCTTTCTCATCAAAAACAGTATTTCCTGCCAGTGTACTCAAATAAATATTCTGGCTTCTGAAAGGATTATCATTGCCGAGAAATTTTATCCGCAGTATATCTTCTGATGCCATATAGCCTACTGGAAGGGCATTTTTATTTTCGTAATACTTTATCGAAACAGGAACACCGTCATGATCCTCATAGTCATACGCAAGACCAAGATCTTCATACGCAGGATTCAGGCACCTTTCATTTGCAACAGAACCGTTTTCCTTTGCCATCACATACTTTATGCCCAGCAGCGAATCAGAAATCTCGGTATTGCCGTCATATCTTGAATAATAGGACTTCGTATCATAGCCTAATGCTTCGAGATATTTAAGTATCCTTGCGTTCATCACGGATGATGAATGCGATATTCCCCTGAGCCTTAGTGCATCGTTATCATTTACAAAGCGGAAGTATGTTTTCTCCGCACGGTAGAAACCGTCATCATGGCTCCTAAGTACCGCCGCTGCAGCTTTGCTGTTCTGTATGTAGTTCTGATAGGTTCCGTAATATGCGTAGTCAAGCTCATCATCCACATTTTTCATTGTATCATGGGCATTCCAGGTAAGCTCTGCTGCTGTTACGACAAGCAGAGCCAAAACTGCAGACAGCTGCTTAATGTTTTTCCATTTATGTGTCTTTGCACTATCCAGGTCACCTGACTTATCCCTGGCGCCCCCGGGATACAACAGGAAGAAATAAAGGATCAGATAGATTACCGAAATATCAGCAACTATCCATCCGGCCCGGTCCGCCATCTGTTCAAAGCCGATAGCAAAAACCGTCACATCCAGTACCAGCACCGTGATAATACTTGCGATAAAGTGCTTCTTTTCCGTACCTTCCCTCTTGGAAAAAGCTTCTGCCGCCATTGATAGGAAAACAAAGGAAAGCAGGAAGGAATACCTGAAAGGCAGCCAGTTGGGAGACTGTCCCCCGTGCCACCACATATCGACCGGGACTGTCAGCATCGACATAACAATGACTGCTGTAAGCACCGATACTCCGATTTTCTTCCGGCGAGTGATTTCCCTGTTCATGAAAAAGAACGGGATCAGCAGCACTGCAAAGAAGCCGCAATAAATCTCCGGTTTTCCCCAGACATTGACGGAATCATACTGTCCGGGAAGAAGCTGTGGCAAAAGGTCAACTATATCAAGCAGCAGAACTATTATGCCCTTATCAGCAAGGTTCTCGGGAAGGCTTCCGGACATCCACCCTCTGACAGCCTCCATATCGTCTGCTGCCCTCTCCGTATTGGGAGTACTCTGAAACCGGAAAGAATAATCGGGATCCGCAGTAAAACTGAATTTTCCCAGTGAAAGCGCATTAACTGTAGGAAGCAGCATAAAAGCAGCCAGACACATAGCGATCACCGTGGCATATGCCATCCTCCACAGGCTCTTTACCCCCTCGCTCATATCAAACTTTTTCTCACTGCCTGCAAAAACATAATAAAAGAAATACATCGCCACAAATATGCATATCATATAGCCTATGTAAAACTGGGATATACACATAAGCGCTAACGACGGGATATAGAGCTTCACATTACCTTCATCAGCTAACAATTCTACACCAAGGCAGATAAGCGGCAGGAACACCAGACTGTCCAGCCACATGGGATTCATAAGCTGTATGACACCGTAGGCCATCATCGCATACATGGTGGAAAAAATAAGCGAAGGGACTTCGGTTACTTTTTTTGATCTTCTTACATAGTGATTAAATGTGACACCTGCACAGCCAAGCTTTCCAAGCTGCATAAGAAGGATTGCAAGCTCGACATTTTTTTCCGGCAGGATAACCGCAAGGATTGAAAAAGGCGATGCAAGATAGTAACCGACAGTTCCCATGAAACCGCCGGAAAGATTCCCCGACCAGTCATAGAAAACAGAGCCGTTCCCATGGAAGGCCGCACGCAGCGCCTCAAAATAATAGACATACTGGCCGTTTAAGTCCAGCACCAGCAGGCTTCTTCCCCCAAAGGGATACAAACCAAAGAAGGCATACGCAAGATACACTAAAACCGCCGGTATTAAAAAGGCAGCAATATATGTCCTGCTCAATTTTAAAACTTTCTTAATTCGTTCCGTCATCTCACTTTTATTATATATACCGATTCATATCCCGAATCGCTGACCCCCTCGTAGACAACTTCTCCCAGGCTGCAGAGGAACGCCGTATCTATTTCACCTGAATACCTTGCATATTCCCGGCTGCCGGCAAAAATATATTCCACGTCGTATTTATC